>Ga0068855_100010227_pt1 | contig 11308 bp, 11 predicted proteins | sample KBSCornC52_FD_66592 | JGI IMG/M metagenome (GOLD analysis project Ga0068855, IMG submission 66592) | Corn rhizosphere microbial communities from Kellogg Biological Station, Michigan, USA - KBS Corn C5-2 | ecosystem: Host-associated > Plants > Roots > Rhizosphere > Soil ... | reverse complement strand
ATGTCCGGCTGCCTGCCGCCGCGCACGATCGTGTCGCCGTTTGCCCGCGCTCGCTCGACGAAGCCCTCGACCCGGGCCAAGTGGTCGGGATGGATCAGGGGCGAGATGGTGGTGCGGTCGTCTCGTGGGTCGCCCAGCACCTGCGCGTCCACGCCGGCGTGGAACCGCTCCAGGAAGGCGTCGCGGACCGGCTCCTCAACCAGCAGGCGGGTGCCGGCCAGGCACACCTGGCCGGCGTCGTCGTACTGGCCCGCGGCCTTGGCCGCGGCCGCGTCCAGGTCGGAGTCGGCGAACACGATCAGTGGCCCTTTGCCGCCCAGCTCGGCGGTGAACGGCACGATGTTGGCAGCGGCCGCCAGGCCGATCGAGCGTCCGGTCTCGGGCGAGCCGGTGAAGCTGATGCGGCGCACCCCGGTGCTCGAGACCAGCGCCGCGCCGGCCTCCTCGCCGATGCCCTGGACGACGTTGAAGACGCCGGGCGGGAACCCGGCCTCGACCGTCAGGTCGGCCAGCAGCGAGCACGACAGCGGCGCCCACTCCGGCGGCTTCAGGATCACGGTGCAGCCGGCGGCCAGGCCCGGCGCCGTCTTCCAGGTGGACAGCATGAACGGGGCGTTCCAGGGCGTGATCACGGCGGCCGCGCCGCTGGGCATCCGGATCACCCGGTTCTGGGTCGAGTTCGAGCCCCACACGCGCTCCTGGTAGGAGGCGGCCAGGTCGGCGTAGGCGCGGAAGTTGCGGGCGCCGCGGGCGATCACGCGCGCCTTCAGCGAGCGCTCGAGCATCGCCATGTCCAGACACTCGACGGTGGCGATGCGATCGATGTTCGCGTCGATCAGCTCGGCCAGGCGGTGCAGGTGCGCGGCGCGGCCCTCGGGCCCCAGCGCCGCCCACTCCGGGAAGGCGGCGCGGGCCGCGTCCACGGCCAGGTCGACCGCCTTCTGGTCGCCGCGGGCGACCTCGGCGATCACCCGCTGGTCGATCGGTGAGATCACCTCGAACGTCCGGTCGCCGTCGACGCGCTCACCGCCGATGAAGTGGCCGGAGGGAACGGTGATGTTCGCCACCGTGCTCACGTCCGGAACTCCATCAGGCCCAAGTCGAGCACGCTCATGCCGCCGTCGACCGGGATCACGGTGCCGTTGACGTAGGTGGCCGCCGGCGAGAGCAGCCAGGCCACCAGCCCGGCCACCTCGTCGGCCTCGCCGGCGCGGGGGATCGGCATGTGGGCGTGCGCCAGCCGGTAGGCGCCCTCGCGGTCGGTGCCGTGGAGCCCGGCCAGCTCGTCCATCGCGCCGTCGGCCATGGGGGTGCGGATCCAGCCCGGGCAGACCGCGTTCGCGCGGACGCCGCGGGGGCCGAAGTCGACGGCGATCGACTGCACGAGCATGTTCAGGCCGGCCTTGGAGGTGCAGTACGCCGATGAGTCGGGGCCGGCCCGCAGGCCGGCCAGCGAGGAGACGGCGACGACCGAGCCGCCGCGCTGCTCGAGGTGGGGGAGGGCTGCGCGGGCGGTCAGGAAGGCGCCGGTGAGGTTTGTACGGAGCACGGCGTCCCAGCTCTCCGGCGTCTGGTCGACGACGCTGCCGGAGTGCGAGACGCCCGCGCAGTAGACCAGCGCGTCGAGCCCGCCCAGCTCCTCCACGGCGGTTCGCACCGCGGCCTCGGCGCCGGCCGGCTCGCCGCAGTCGCCGGCCACCGCGATGCCGCCGATCTCGGCCGCCACCTGCGCCAGCGGATCGAGCCGGCGTCCGGCCACGACCACGCCGTAGGCGTCGGCCGCGAGCCGCCGCGCGACGGCCGCACCGATGCCCGTGCCGCCGCCGGTGACCAGCGCCGCCGGGCTCATTCCGGGATCGTCTCGAGGTCGTCGACGGTGTAGGCGAACTGGAAGCGGAAGCCCTTGCCGACCCGCAGCGGCCCCAGCGCGTCGTGCTCCTCGCCGGGCGCGGGGTACAGCGCCAGCGTGGCCGCGCCCTCGTGGATCTGGGAGGCGGAGCGGTTGCTGGAGCGGGCCCGCACCAGCTCGTCGACGGCCGGGTCGTCCCACCGGCCCGCCGCCAGGCGCGGGAAGTGGCGGTGGTTGACCAGGGGCGGGTCGTTGTGGGTGGGACCGGCCTCGCTCAACCGGTCGGGACTGACCGTGCCCTCGGCCAGCAGCCGGCCGTTGGCGGTGAGCGTGCCGGCGAAGATGCGGCCCTCGGCCCGGCAGTCGAGGCCGAAGCTGCGCGTCATGTGCACCTCGCCCAGCTTCTTGGGGAAGCCCTGGATCCAGCCTCGGATCAGGGCGAAGTCGCGATCGACCCAGATGTAGGGGCAGGTGGTGACGTGCTCGCCGCCCAGCATCGCGTTGGCGACGATGAAGAACTCTTTGTACTGGCCGCGCACCGGGTCGAGCAGCTCCTCGCCCGAGTCGGCGCAGGACTGCCAGTCGACGAACAGGGCGGCGCAGCGCCCCGGGTCATCGGCAAAGGGGGTCAGCCGCGGGGGCAGCACGGCGGCCACCGCGTCGGGGTCGGCCCAGAACTCGATCACCAGGAAGTCGCCGACGTAGTGCCACGGCGGCGAGGGGATGATGGACGCGCCGCCGTGCGGCGAGAGCGGCAGCGAGTATCCGCGCGGGCCGTCGCTCATGGCCGCTCCAGGGACCCGACCACCTCGTACATGACCGCGTCGTCGGCCGGCGAGACCTCGATGCCGAGCCGCTCCCGCGCCTCCTCGATCTTGGCCATCGCGGCGTCCGCGGCATCGGCGTCCTGGAACACGGTCACCGACACCGCCGAGCCGTCCTCGGCCAGGCAGTGGTAGAGCGCGGTCACGCCCTCCACGTCGCGCAGCGCCTCGATCACCCACTCGGAGCGGTCGAGGCCGAGGTCGCCGCGGCCCGCGTCGAAGCGGGCGACGCGGACGATCACGACGGCTCCTCGAGGAACTGCTCGACCAGCGACTCAGGGAACGACTTGTCGGCGATCTTGTAGGCCAGCGCCGTCATGCGGTAGGAGTCGGACAGGTAGAAGCGCTCGTAGAGCTCGCCGCGGCCGCCCAGATCGCTGCCGATGTAGTCCCAGGCCAGGCGGAACAGGCGGATGCGGCGCTCGGCGTCCGCGCCCGCCGCCTGGTAGTACTTCGCGATCTCGTCGGCCAGCGGGCCGTCCATGTCGGCCCGCGACGGCGTGGCCATGAAGCCGCCGCCGCCGATCAGCTGCAACAGCTCGTTCACGTAGGGCAGCCACTTCGGCATCTCCCCGCGTAGCGCCAGGAACGGGCGGTCGTCCGGATACCAGACGCCGCCCTCGTCCAGGTGCGAGCCGGCCTCGGCCGAGATCAGGCTGGAACGGGTCAGCTCGGTCATGTTCCAGATCTGGCCCAGCTTCTCCTGGATGTGGTCGAAGCGCACCACCCCGGTGGTGTTGGCCAGCATGTGGCCGAGCCCGAGCGCGAACGACAGCTTCACGTAGGCGCGGGTGAAGGCCTGGTGCATGATGTGGCCGCGCCAGCCGGTGTCGGTGATCACCTCCGAGTAGGCCTCGGTGTCGCCGCACAGGAACAGCCTGTCCTTCGGCACCTCGACGTTGTCGAAGATGACGACTGCGTCCATCTCGTCGAAGCGTGACGACAGCGGGTAGTCGAACGCCGAGCGCTGCTTGGAGTAGCTGTCGCGGCAGATGAAGCGCAGGCCGGGCGTGGCCATCGGCAGCGCAAAGGCCAGCGCGTAGTCGCCGTCCTGGGGGCGGATGTCGGAGCCGGGGTAGATGGTCAGCTCGTCGGCGTAGGGGGCGAGCGTGGCCAGCATGCGCGCGCCCCGCACGGTGATGTGGTTCTCGGTCTCACCCACCTTGTGCAGGGCGACCTCGCCCGCCGCCTGCTCGGCCTCCGGCTTGCTGCGGTCGACCTGCGGGTTCATGATCGAGTGGGTGGTGGAGAGGTCGCGGTCGCGCATCAGCTTCTGGTAGGCGACCAGGTTGGCGGCCCCCTGCTCGTTGCCGCGGCGGGCCCACACGTCGGCGCGGCCGGCGAAGCAGGCGAAGGTGACGTTCAGGTAGTCGGGGGTGCGGCCCATCATGCCGGCGGTGAGGGCGGCGGTCAGCTCGATCGCGCGGCGGCGGCGCTCCAGGTGCTCGCGGCTGTGCGGGATCAGGTGGGTGACGTTGACGAGGCGGCCGTCCGCCGGCGACGGCGCCAGCATCTCGTCGGCGTGCTCGTGCTGGAGGTCGTAGACACGGGCCAGCGACAGGGCCGCGCCGTGCAGCTCGTCGTGGTCGAGCGGGTGGGTGATCTTGACGCCGTTCAGCCACAGCTCGCGGGCGTCGCCGCGCAGGCCGTCGAGGAACTGGCGGCCGGTGCGGGCGGCGACCCCCGTGGACTCCTGGGCGGCCTGGCTCATCTCGCCTCCCCCGCCGCCACGGCGCGCTCCGCCTCGTCCTCCGGGATCGCCGTGGCCACGTGCAGCGTCTGCGCCGACACCTGCGGCTGCTCGCCCGGGCCGGCCAGGTCGACGTCCCAGTCGACGACGCGGTTCTCGAGCCGGCCCAGGCCGGACACCTCGACGGCGACGGTGTCGCCCGGCTCCATCGGCCGCGAATTGGCCGGCGTGCCGGTGAGAACGACGTCGCCCGGCTCGAGCGTGATCAGGCGGTTCAGGTCGGCCAGCAGGTAGGCGATCGGCCAGATCAGGTCGGCCGCGGTGCCGTCCTGGACGACCTCGCCGTTCACGAAGGTCTGGATGCGGAAGCCGGTCGGATCGAAGTCGGCCGCGGCCGTCAGCCCCGGGCCGATCGGGCAGAAGCCGTCCTGGCCCTTCACCCGCAGCATGGAGCCGCGGTCGGCGTGGCGGAAGTCGTGCAGCCCGACGTCGTTCGCCGGCGCGTAGCCGGCCACGTACCCGAGCACCTCGGACTCGGGCACCCCGTGCATCGGCCGGTCGATCACGGCTGCCACCTCGCCCTCATAGTTCAGGAAGCGGGCGCCGCGCGGGCGGCGCAGGAGGCCGCGGTGCCCGTTCAGCGCCGACGGCGGCTTCATGAAGTACGACGGCTCGGCCGGCACCCGTGCACCGTACTCCTCGACACGGCTCCGGTAGGTGAGATGCGTGGCGATGATCTTGGTCGGCTCGACCGGCGCGAGGAAGGTCGCGTCGTCCGCCGAGACCTCGCCGCCGCCGTCCAGGAACACCCGGTCGCCCCGCAAGGCGCCCCACCGTGGAGTTCCGGTAACGTCCACGCGCACACGGGGGTCGGCCACGATTGGATACAGTATCCCGTGGCCCGAAGAGGGTCAAGGAGGACTCGGCGATGACGGATCAGGCTGAGCGCCGCGAGCGCGGCACTGCGCGGCTCGCCGAGCTGGGGGACCACCCCGGCGGCGCCGCGTTTCTGGAGCGGATGGGCGAGCCGATGGCGAGCTGGCTCGTGGACTGGGTGTTCGGCGACGTCCACAGCCGCGGCGGCCTCTCGGCCCGCGAGCGCGAGCTGATCATCCTCGGCCTCCTGACGGGGCTCGGCAGCTCCGACCCTCAGGTGGCCGCGCACATCGAGGCGCTGCGGGCGATCGACGTCCCGGACGCCGACATCGAGGAGGCGATCCTCCAGACCGCGCCCTACACCGGCATCCCGCGCGCGATCAACGCGCTCAAGGTGCTGCGGACGGAGCAGGGCCGATGAAGGCGGTCCGCTACGCCGCCGCCGACGGGGCCGCGCGGCTCGGCCGGCTGGAGGACTCCACAATCGTCGACGCCGGCCCGGCGCCTGGGGTTGGTTTCGATGCATCGCCGGATGCCTGGCAGCTCATCGCGTCAGCGTCCGGCCCTGAAGTCGCCGTCGCTGAGGCCCGCCTGCTGCATCCGTGCGTGCCGCGCAAGCTGATCGGGATCGGCCTGAATTACCGCGACCACGCCGAGGAGTCCGAGCTCGACATCCCCTCGGTGCCGGTGCTCTTCGCCAAGTGGCCGTCGGCGCTCGTGGGTCACGGCGAGACGATCGTCGTCCCGCGCGAGGAGACGCGGCCCGACTACGAGGGCGAGGTGGCCGTCGTGATCGGCCGGCGCACCTACCGCGCCGATGCCGATGCGGCCCGGGCCGCGGTCGGCGGCATCTCGGCGCTGAACGACGTGTCCGGCCGCCGCGCCCAGCTCGAGACGCCGCTGCGCCAGTTCACGCTCGGCAAGAGCTTCGACACGTTCGCGCCGATGGGGCCCTCCGTGGCGTCGGCGGACGGCGTCGACCTGACCGCGATCGACATCAAGACGACGGTCTCGGGCGAGGAGCTGCAGAGCTCGAACACGCGCAACCTGATCTTCTCGATCGTCGAGCTGATCCAGTACGCCTCGGCCGGGATGACGCTCGAGCCGGGCGACGTGATCGCCACCGGCACGCCCGGCGGCGTGGGCGACTCGCGCACCCCTCCGCGCTACCTGCGCGACGGCGACGTGGTCGACGTCTGGGTGGACGGGGTGGGAACGCTCCGGAACCCGGTCACACTCGAAACCTGAGCCGCGGCCTGCCCGCCGCGGCTCCAGGTCTCGTCGCGCCCCGCAGGTCGCGCGACCGCGGGCGCCGGACGTTTGAGAATGAGTTACGGCCAGAGCCTGCCGGCGTACATCTCGGCGCTCCTTACTCGCGTGGACCCCGGGGAGGGGACACGGTACCGATGCTGACGCGTTTCGTCAATTCGCATCGACAGAATCACCGTTGCAGGTTATGCTGTGAACCGTGGGCCGCCCTGCACCAACGCACGTCGACGACCCCTCATCGCTGGGTCGGCGGCTGCGTGCGGTGCGAGCCGAGCGCGGTCTGTCGATGAAGCAGCTCGCGTTCCCGGGATGCTCTCCGGCATATATCTGCCGGATCGAGGCCGGGGAGCGGGTGCCGTCGCCGCGCATCCTGGCGGAGCTGGCCCGCCGGCTCGGTGTCACGACCGCCGAGCTGGCGGGCCGAGCCGCGGGGGGGACGATCCTCCCGGCCCGCATCGGCCTGGCCGAGATGGCAGTGCGGATGGGGGCGGACGACGCCGCCGAGTCGCTGCAGGCGCTCGCCGACGAGGCCCGGGCGTGCGGCGACATGCACGCGCTCAGCCGGGCAATCGAAGGGATGGGTCAGCTGGCCATCGATCAGCGCGAGGACGAGCGCGCCGTCACGCTCTTCGAGCAGGCACGCGAGCTCGAGCCGAGCGCGTCGGCGCGGCTGCGGCCGGGCCTGCACGAGTCGCTGGGGCGGGCGTACGCCGGCGTCGGCGACCTGTCCCGGGCGATCTCGGTGCTGCGCTCCGCGTTCGAGGAGACGCGCAAGCCGCCGGTCGACGCCCGCGGCGTGATCCGCTTCGGGGTCTACCTGGCGAGCGCGTACACGGATCAGGGCCGGTTCGCCGACGCCGAGGCCGTCCTGGCCGACGTGCTCGACGTCGAGGAGTCGATCGCCGACCCGATCGCCCGCACCCGCCTGGCCTGGGCGATGGCGCGGACGTACGCCGAGCAGGGCCGGCTGCGGCTGGCGGAGCGGTACATGGGCGAGGTGGTCGCCCGGCTCGAGGAGACCGAGCACACCCTGCTGCTGGGGCGCGCGCACGCGGTCCTCGGCGGCATCCTCGTCGACCAGCGCCGGCCGGCCGAGGCCGACGCCCATCTGGAGCGGGCAGGCGAGCTCATGCGCGACGCGGGGGCGGCGCCGGAGCTGGCAACGCTGAGCGCGGACCGCGGTCGGGCGGCGCTGATCGCCGGGGATGTCGAGGGGGCGCGGGAGGCGGCCAGGCGGGCGCTGGCCGAGACCGAGGCCACGGAGCCGGGCGTCGCGGGCAGCGCGACGCTCGTCCTGGCCCGCGCCGCGCTGCACGACGGCGAGCTCGACGAGGCCCGGTTCCTGTGCCGCAGCGCGATCGAGCTCCTCGAGCACACCGCCGCGCCGCACTACGTGGCCGAGGCGAACCAGGTGCTCGCCCTCGTCGAGCAGCGCTCGGGGAACTTCGAGGCGGCGCTCGAGGCGCTCTGGAACGGGCTCGGCGCGGTCGACCGCGGCGTGGCGGAGACGCCGTAGCGAGTGGCATCGCGCGTTGACGAAACGGTCGGCGTCGTGTCGCCGGTGGCTTGCGGAGACGGCATGGGCTCCCTCGAGGTGGCGCGCCTGCGCGAGCGCGTGCGCCGGCTCGAGCAGAGCATGCGCCGTAGCGAGCGCGAGCGGCGCACCGCGATCGAGCGGCTGCTGCGGGCCGAGGAGCAGGAGCGGCGCCGCCTGGCGGCCGAGCTCCACGACGACACCGTCCAGGTGCTGACCGCCTGCCTGGTGGCGCTCGACCGGCTCGGGCAGGTCGCCGAGACCGCCGACCGCGAGCGGATCACGGCCGTCGTCGGCGCCGCCCGGCGCACGCTGGGCGCCGCCACCGACCGCACCCGCCGGCTCATGTTCGAGCTGCGCCCGCCGAGCCTCCAGGAGGAGGGCCTGGCCGGGGCGCTGGCCGACCTGGCCGACCAGCTCGCCGACGAGGCCGGCGTCGTCACCTCGGTCTCGGTGGCGCCCGACCGCTACCACTACGTGGTCGAGGAGCTGGCCTACCGCACCGTGCGCGAGGCGGTCGTGAACATCCGCAAGCACGCCCGGGCGTCCGCGATCGGCATCGAGATCGACGCGCGCGACGGCCGCCTGCGCGGCCGCGTCACCGACGACGGCGCCGGGTTCGACGTCGACGCCGCGCTCGAGCGCAGCCGCCGCCAGCGGCGCATGGGTCTCGACACGATGCGCGAGCGGCTCCACCTGGCCGGGGGCAGCCTCGACGTCCGCTCCGCGCCCGGCTCGGGCACGGTCGTCGCGTTCGAACTGCCGATCCAGCTCCCGTAGGACCGCCGGGAAGAAGCGGGGACAGTCCCCGCGTCGCGGGGACTGTCCCCACCATGGCTAGCCCTCGATGTCCAGCATGCGCTCCACCCCGCGCTTCTCGAGGCCGCGGGCGACGATCAGGCGCTGGATCTCGCTGGTGCCCTCCCAGATGCGGTCGACGCGCAGCTCGCGCAGGAACCGCTCGGCGGCGTAGGTGCGCATGTAGCCGCGGCCGCCCAGCACCTGGACGCAGCGGTCGGCGCAGCGCCAGGCTGCCTCGGAGGCGAACAGCTTCGCCATCGCCGCCCGGCCGTGGACGAGCTTGGCGTCGGCGCCGTCGTCGACCAGCTGCGCGACCTGGTAGGTGAGCAGGCGGGCGGCGGCGCAGTCGGCGGCCGAGTCGGCCAGCGGGAAGCTGATGCCCTGGTAGTCGTAGATGCGCTGCCCGAACTGCTCGCGCCCGATCGCCCAGGCGACCGCCTCGTCGAGCAGCCGCCGCATCGCGCCGACGCAGCGGGCGGCGATGTGGATGCGCTCCTCGACGAACCACTCATTCTGGAGCTCGCCGCCGCGGCCGATCATCCCGTCGCCGCCCAGCACGGCGTCGGCGGCCACCTGGCAGTCGTAGCGCACGGTCGGGTGGCCGTGCGGGTAGTTGTGCGCGAACGGCGGGTCGTCGACGACGTCGATGCCGGGCCGGTCGCGGTCGACCAGGAAGAGGGTCGGCAGGCGCTCGCCGCCGTCCACCACGTTCACCATCAGGATGTCGTAGTCGGCGATGTCGCCCGAGGTGACGAACCACTTCTCGCCGCGGATGCGCCAGCCGTCCGCGGTGCGCTCCGCCGTCGCGGCGATGCCGCCGGGGTCCGATCCGGCGCTGCCCTCGGTGACCGCATAGGCGTCGGCTCGCTCGCCCCGCAAGGTCGGAAGCAGGTAGCGCTCGATCTGCTCGGCCGTGCCGCGCGAGAGCACGTTGTAGCCGCCGCCCATGTGCCACCAGACGCCGTTCGTGTTGCGGCCGAGCTCCTCCTGGACGAGCACCTGCTCGAACGCCGACCAGCCCTGGCCGCCGTGCTCGACGGCGTGGTTCCCGCCGGTCAGGCGGGCCGCGCGGGCGGCGTCCTTGACACGGGCGACCGCGGCGTCGGGCAGCCGGCCGCCGGCCAGCTCGGCCTGCTCCTCGAGCGGGATGAGGACGTCGTCGACGTAGCGGGCGGCCCGCTCACGCAGCTCGCGCTGGGCCTCGGTGAGGGCGAGATCCATGGCCGGGGACTATGGCGGATCGGCGGTCACGGCGCGGCGGCCGCCGCCGCGGTGGCGGCGTCCTCGCGCCGGCCCGCGCGCAGCAGGAGGAGCGAGATCAGGAGGCACCAGACGGCCAGGAGCGCGTATGCGGCCCGGTCGCCCGCCCCGGCGATCACCGCCCCCGCCGCGAGCGGCCCGACGAAGTTGGCGGCCCCCCAGACGACGCCCATGAGACCGTTCACCGTTCCCGTCCCGAACCCGAGCCGGCCCGCCCCGAGGGCGCCGAGCGGGAAGGCCATCGCGTACGGCGGACCCACCGCCACCGAGCGCACCAGCACCGTCAGGACGATCGGCGCGATCGCGCCCGACAGGAGCACGGGGATCAGCGCGACCGCCTGGAACACGGCCATCAGCCCCGCCAGCCGCAGCGAGACGGCCCGGCGGCCGACGCGGGCGACGGCCAGGCTCGACCCGATGAAGATCGTCGAGGCGACCGAGAACCACGCTCCGATCTCTCCGGAGGAGAGGCCGAGGTCGCCCAGCTGGAGCGGCGCGACCAGGTTGATGACTCCGTCGCCGACGCCGCCGAGCAGCATGATCGCGATCGCGCCGAACAGGAGCGGCGAGGCGCGCATGCCCGCAGTGACCTCGCGGAGCGGCTGGTGGCCGTGGCGCTTGCGCGTGCCGGGATGGCCGAGCGCCAGCGCGACCACGACGAGGATCATCGGCACCCCGGCGATGGCGAACACCGCCCCGTCGGCGACGTGGTCGGCGAGCAGGCCGGCGAACACCGGTCCGATCATCGAGCCCACACCCGCCGTCGTGACGACCAGGGCCAGGGCACGGTCGCGGATGTCTTCCTCGGCCGAGTCGCTCAGCCAGGAGATCCCCGCCGACCAGATCGTGCCCGAGCCGACGCCGAAGGCGGCACGGGCCGCGAGCAATGCGACGAAGTTGGGGGCGATCGCGGTTCCGAGCATCGCCGCGGCGGCGATCCCGGAGGCGACCAGGGTGACGATGCGCGCGCCGAAGCGGTCGCTCAGCCGCCCCGCCGGGACCGACGCGACGACGATCGCGAGGCTGGCGGCCGAGAGCAGCGCTCCCGCCTCGACGTCGGAGAGGTGATAGGTCCGCGTATAGGCCGGGAGGAGCGGCACGATCGCGAGCAGCGCCACCTCATCCAGGAAGACGAGGACGTAGAACAGCAGGAACGGGCGCCGCATGGAGGCAGGACTGTATCGAGCGGGTCGTCAGGCGCTAGC
>Ga0068855_100010226_pt1 | contig 11309 bp, 8 predicted proteins | sample KBSCornC52_FD_66592 | JGI IMG/M metagenome (GOLD analysis project Ga0068855, IMG submission 66592) | Corn rhizosphere microbial communities from Kellogg Biological Station, Michigan, USA - KBS Corn C5-2 | ecosystem: Host-associated > Plants > Roots > Rhizosphere > Soil ... | reverse complement strand
CGGTACTCGCGAGTTGCACCATTTCCTCCGCCGTCGCCCGAAGAGCGGCACCGTGAGAGGCACGTGAGCCTGCTCGAGCTCCGAAGCGTGGAGAAGATCTTCGGCGGGCTCCGCGCGGTGCACGACGTTTCTCTGGTCGTCGAACGCGGCACGATTTTCGGGCTGATTGGCCCGAACGGCGCGGGCAAGACCACGCTCTTCAACGTCATCACCGGCGTGTACACACCCGAGAGCGGCGCGATTTTGCTGTCCGGCAAAGACATTGCCGGGCTCCGTCCGGCCGCGATCGCCGCGCTCGGGGTGGCGCGCACCTTCCAAAATATTCGTATTTTCCGGGCCATGACCGTCGAAGAGAACGTGATGGTGGCGGGCCACCACCTGCACACCGCGAGCATCGCCGACGCCATGCTGCGCAGCCGGCGCTACGCCGCCGACGAACATGCGCTCAGCAAACGCGCGCGTGAGCTACTCGAGATTTTGGGACTGGCCGAGCTCGCTGCGGAGACGGCCGGCAGCCTGCCGTACGGTTCACAGCGCCGGCTGGAAATCGCCCGGGCGTTGATGCTTTCGCCACAGCTGCTCTTGCTCGACGAGCCGGCCGCAGGCATGAATAGCCAGGAAGCGCGCACCTTGAACGAGCAAATCCGCTTCTTGCGCGATCAGCTCGGGCTGACCGTGGTGCTGGTGGAACACAACATGGCGGTCGTGATGAACGTGTGCGAGAAAATCCACGTCGTCGACCACGGCGAGACCATTGCCGAGGGCACGCCGGCCGAGATCAAGACCCACCCCAAGGTGCTCGCCGCTTACCTCGGCGAGGAGCCGGAAGAGGTCGCGTCATGAGCGAGAGCGCGACGCAGACGACGAGCAGCACGGCCCTCGCGCTGTCCGAGGTGCGCGTCACTTACGGCGGGATCAGCGCCTGCAAAGGAATTTCGCTGACCGTCGAGCGCGGCGAAATCGTGACCCTGATCGGCGCGAACGGCGCGGGCAAATCCAGCGTACTGAAGTCGATCATGCAACTTGTGCCACATTCGGCGGGTACCGTGCGCGTGCTCGGCCAGGACGTGCGCGGAATGCCGACTCATCGCGTGGTCGCGCTCGGCGCGGCGCTCGTGCCCGAAGGCCGCGCCATCTTTGGCAATCTGAGCGTGCGTGAAAACTTGCTCTTGGGCGCGTTTCTGAATCGCGATGCCGACGTCATCAGCAAGCACCTCGCGCGCAGCGTCGAGCTCTTTCCACGTCTGGGGGAGCGCATGGATCAAAACGCGGGCACCCTCTCTGGCGGCGAGCAGCAGATGCTCGCCATCGCCCGCGCGCTGATGGGCGATCCGAAGCTGATCTTGTTGGATGAGCCAAGCTTGGGGCTAGCTCCGCGCCTGGTCTCTCAAATATTCGAATCTATTAAGCAAATCGCCGCAACCGGGATCACGATCCTGCTCGTCGAGCAAAACACGCGCCTCGCGCTCGAGGTGGCGCAGCGCGCATACGTCCTCGTCACGGGCGAGGTCGTGCTCGCGGGTACCTGCAGCGATCTCAAGACGGACCCGCGCATCCGTGAAGCCTACCTCGGCGAAAATATCCAAGCCTGACGGGCTGCGAACGCTGCCACTCCGGGCGGCAGACACGCGCACAGCGCGTGCACGCTACACGTTTCACGGCAATGTTCGCGATACGCGCTACGGCTGGCTCAGGCTGACCCCCGCGTATTCCGTGCACCTCGTGCGCGAGTTGCTCGATGCGCGAACTCGACCGGAGCTGCCCGTGCTCGATCCGTTTTGCGGTACGGGCACGACGCTCTTGACCTGCGCCGAGCGCGGAATCGCCTGCACCACGCTCGACGTAAATCCGTTTCTCGTTTGGCTGGCACGGGCAAAGGTCGCAAAATACGGGCGTTCCGCGCTGGCAGAAGCAGAGGCGCTGATCGTGGACATGGGTCGCGCAGCGCAGAAGCGGAGCGCGCCCGAGTGGCTGCCGGCGCTGTTCCAAATCGAAAAGTGGTGGGACGCGCGAACGCTGCGAGCCTTGGGCAACGCTCACGTGGTGCTTCGCGAATCCAAGGCGTCGAAGCCCGCACGCGACTTGGTCAAGCTTGCCTTCTGCCGAAGCTTGATCACGACGGCCAACGTCAGCTTCGGGCATCAGTCGATGTCCTTCGCGAAGAGCGGCGCGCAACCGGCGCAGAATGCCGCCCGTGTCTCTGACGCACTACAGGCGGCGTTCTCACCGATCGCGGCCGCAGCCGCGCGGGCTTTGCCACGAAGCGCGCGGCGCGTGGTGCAGGGGGATTCGCGGCAAGCCGCTGATTTATGCGGGAAATCGCGCTTCGGCACGGTCATCACCTCGCCGCCGTACGTGAACCGAATGAGCTACGTTCGTGAGCTGCGACCGTACATGTACTGGCTCGGCTACCTCGAGCAGCCGAGCGACGCGGGGGAGCTGGATTGGCAAGCGATCGGCGGCACCTGGGGCTCGGCCACGAGTCGGGTTGCGCACTGGCAAGCAGAGGGCACGCTACCGCTCGCGGGGCTCGCCACGCTCGTGCAGCGGATCGCGCGTGAAAGCGACGTGCTCTCGCGCTACGTCGCGAAGTACTTCGTCGACATGCTCTGCCACGTACAGAGCATCGCGCGCGTCATGGCGCGCGGCGGACGCGTGCATTACGTGGTCGGCAATTCCAAATTCTTCGACGTGCTCGTGCCGGTCGAGCAAATCTTCGCGGAGATTTTCGAGATTTGCGGGTTCAATGACACGACGGTGCGCGTGCTGCGCAAACGCACGAGTAAACGCGAGCTGTTCGAATACCTGGTGAGCGCCAGCAAGCGCTGAATCGCCTGTGCAGCCCGATTTACACGCTGCCGCTCAGCGCTGAATGTTGATCGTCTTCGCGTTGGCGTCGGAGATGCCTTCGCTGGGCGCGGGAACGCCGTGCGCGATCAGCATGTAGTTCACGATCGCCCAATATTCCTCGGGCTTTAACGTGCCAGCCACGCTCTTCGGTAATGGCATGCGCGTGCTCACGTAGTCGTATAAGTCCTGGGCCGTCACGAACGCGCCGCGCTTCGATTGCCCCGGAACGCGCGTCGTATCCTGCTGGACCTGCGCGTTGGTCGAAAAGGTCGGGTTCGAGGAAGAAGTATCGTCGCGCGGGTATTTCGGGAGCGCGCCCGGGCCGATGATGGCCGGCGCATTCGTCAGACCCTCGCCCCGCTTGCCGTGGCACGAAGCACACTGCCGATCGAAGAGGTCTGCACCCGGCGGAGTCTTGGCTCGAGCCTGAGCGATGCCGCTTTCCGTGGCGCCGAGCGGCGTGACGGCGCACGCGGCCAGCACCACTGTGAGCGCCCCGATAACTCCGCTACCCCGCAGCCCTTTTTGCCCTGAGCCATGCGACATCGTGTGAAATTCCTTCCGCGTCGAAGCGTGCGGCATTCTGCCGAAGTTCGCGCCCCAAGTCCGGGCGAACTTTCGTGCGGGTCCGCCGCGCACCACCGAACAATTGGGCGAACCATCGGGGCGGGCGGCCGGCCGCCCAACTTTGTTCTGTGCCGGGGGAAAGCTATCCTGCGGGCGTGTCTCGGCTCCCCTTCGCTGCTCTCGTTCTCGCGTCAGTGCTCGCCAGCGGCTGCGCGCCTAGCGCGCCCCCTCGTTGGGCCGAGGGCGGCTCGCCCTTGTTCATCACTCCAGCGCGGTGGGAGCGACCCGACGACGACAGCATCGAGATTCAGCCGAACGGCAGAGTGCTCGAGGGCGGTCACCTGCGCTTCGTGATCGATCGCGCGGGGCGCGTCACTGACGACGACTACGAGCCCTTCGCAGTGCTGCTCCCCGATGGGCGCTTGGTCGGCACGGACAACACCGCGCTCGGCTACGTCGGCGTGAACAACGCCTCTCCACCCGTTTCCCAGCAAGCGTGGCTCAGCCTGAAGAACGATGGCCAGGTCGTGTTCTACGAGCCCAATGGCGATCGCTCCGTGCACGGGGTTTGGCGCGGCTGTGACGGCCCGGGACGCCGCGCGTGCACCTTGGTGACCCAAATCATCGTGATGCGGAACTACCGCGTGATGCCGCCGAGCGGCCCGACCTTTGGTGTCGGAGTGGGTGTCGGCGTCGGTTTCTGAGCCCGGCACAGCGACGGCCAATTGTGCAAATTAGCCCATTTTGGGCTATGACCGAGCCCCTGCCACCCACCGGCAGCGCAAGGATAAACGGATGTTGGACGCACGCTACGTCGCCGATCACTTCGACGAGGTACGGGCTCAGCTCGCACGGCGCGGAGCAGAGTTCGCACAGGCACTCGACGGAGTCGTCGCTTTGGTCAGCGCGCGGCGCGAGCTGACGCGCAAGACCGAGCTCTCACAAGCCGAGCGCAACACGGCGAGTGAGGCCATGGCCAAACTCGCCAAGAGCGGCGACAAAGAGGGCATGGCCGCGCGCCGCGAAGAGCTGAAAGCGCTCTCGGAGCGCGTGAAAGGGCTCGAGACCGAGCTCTCGGCGATCGAGGCGCAAATCGAGGACAAGCTGCTCGGCATTCCGAACGTTCCGCATCCGAGCGTACCCGACGGCACGACCGAGGCGGAGAACGTCGTCGTCCGAACTTGGGGCGAGAAACCGAGCTTCGACTTCGAACCCAAGCCGCACTTCGAGCTCGGCGAACGACTGGGCATTTTGGACTTCGAACGGGCAGCAAAGCTGTCGGGCGCCCGCTTTTCCGTGCTTTGGGGCGCGGGGGCGCGGCTCGAGCGAGCGCTCGCTACCTTCATGCTCGATCTGCATACGGCGGAGCACGGCTACACCGAGGTCTATCCACCGTACCTCGTGAAAGCAGAGGCGCTCCGCGGCACCGGGCAACTGCCGAAGTTCGAAGAGGACCTGTTCAAAACCAAGCGCAGCGATCCGAACGACCCGAGCGCGCTCTACTTGATCCCGACCGCGGAGGTTCCGGTCACCAACCTGCACGCGGACGAGATCTTGGACGGGGCGGAGCTGCCGCGCGCGTATACGGCATACACGCCCTGTTTTCGCAGCGAGGCCGGCTCGTACGGCCGCGACGTGCGCGGGCTGATTCGCCAACACCAATTCGACAAGGTCGAGCTCGTGCGTTTCGCCACGCCCGAGCAAGCCCTGACGGAGCTCGAAGCACTGACGCGCCACGCGGAAGAGGTGCTAAAGCGCCTGAATCTGCACTATCGCGTCGTCGAGCATTGCGCGGGCGATTTGGGGTTTTCGGCCACGAAAGGCTACGATCTCGAGGTTTGGCTGCCGTCGCAGAACGCTTTTCGCGAGATCTCGAGCTGCTCCACCTTTGGTGACTTTCAGGCGCGCCGCGCGAAAATCCGCTATCGCGCCGACGCCAAAGCCAAGCCCAAGCTCTTGCACACGCTGAACGGCTCTGGGCTCGCGATCGGTCGCACCTGGGTCGCGATCCTCGAGCAACACCAGCAGAAGGACGGCAGCGTGCTGATCCCCGAACCGCTCCGCGCGTTCATGGGCGCGGAGCGCATCAGCGCCAAGTAGCACGAGCTGTCAGCGGCGGCGTTTCTTGCGACCGCTCGAGCTGCCGCCGCTACCCGCGCCGGCAGTACCGCTGCCGGCGGCCTTGCCTCGGCCGGGCTTGTAGCTCTTGCCGCCGCCGGTGCTGGGCTTGCTCGCACCCTTACGCGTCGGGGTGGGACGATGGCCGACTTTGAGCAACGGCGGAGCGGCCCGGCCGCGCACCTTGACGCGCGGCCCGGGGCGGCGCGGACCCTCGCCCGGAGGTGCTGCCTTTTTGCCGGATTCGCTGCTCATCGCCTCACGCACGCTGTCCGGGACGATGCGCTTTGCGTACACCGCGCGCCGCAAGATCGCGACATCCTCGATGATCACGGGCACGCGATCGCCGAGCGCCAGGGTGTCACCCGAACGCACGCCGACGACGCTGAGCTCGTCCTCCGCTAGCTCGTATTGATCCGGGCCCATGCTTTCGTAACGAATCAAGACATCGACGAACGGAGCGTCCAGCGTGACGTACGCGCCGCTCCCGACGAGCGCGGTGACCGTGCCCTCACACGTTTCGCCGATGTGATCGCGCATCAAGAGGGCGCGATACAGATCGACCACTTCGCGCTCCACGTCCATGGCGGCGCGCTCGCGCGTACTCGCGGCGGTGGCGCTCTGCGCCAGCTCTTCGATGGCGGCTTCGGTGTTCACGGGCTTTCCGCCACGCAAAAGGTGTTTGACCGCGCGATGCACTTGCACGTCCGGGTAGCGACGGATGGGTGAGGTGAAATGCAGGTAATTTACCGAGGCTAGCCCGAAATGTCCGACGTTCTTCACGTCGTACGCCGCCTGTTTCAGCGACCTCAGCAGCAGCATCTCCAGCACCTGCTTCCGCGCGTGAGTCGAAATGCGCTGCAGGAACTTGGAGACGCCGAGCGGCTCGCTCATCTCGTCCGCGTTGAACTCGACGCCCAGCTTCTCGGCCACGAGCCCGAGCCGCGCCAGCTTGGTCGGGTCGGGCTTGCCGTGGATGCGGTACACGGTCGGCGACTTCTTCTGGCCGAGCCACGTGGCCACGAGTTCGTTCGCGAGCAGCATCAGCTCTTCGATCATGTTGTACGCGCGCTTGATGCCGGGATCTTGCGTGCGGCGCGTCACGTCGATGGGCGCTTTGGTCGTCGGATCGAGCGTGAGCTTGGCCTCCGGCAGATCGAGGTCGAGCGAGCCGCGCGCCATGCGTGCCTTGCGCAGCTTGCGGGTGAGCTCTTCCATCACCCGCAGCTCCTTCTTGAAGGCTTCGGCCGGGGCGCTTTTCGGCGGCAAATCGGTGAATCCGAGCGTCCGAGCCACCCCGCCGTAGGTGAGCATCGCCGCCGAGCGCATCACCCCTTCGACGATTTGGAATTCTTTGACGCGCCCCTCGCGATCCAAATCGGCGATCACGCACAGGCAGAGTCGCTCCTTCTCCGGCAGCAGCGAGCACAAGTCGGCGGCCAGCGCCGCAGGCAACATCGGGATGGCGCGATCCGGCAGATAGATCGTGCAGCCGCGGCGGAGCGCCTCCTTGTCGAGCTCGCTATTGGGCTGAACGTATTCGCTCACGTCGGCAATGGCGATCCAGGCGCGAAAGCCGTCACCGTGGCGTTCGACCCAGACCGCGTCATCATGATCTCGCGCGTCTTCGGGATCGATCGTGGGCAGTGGCACCGACCGCAAATCGACGCGCCCCTCGTGATTGAGCGGCAGAAGCCGCGCGGCCATTGCTTCGGCCTCGCGGATCGCGCCTTCCGGGTGCTGCTCGGTGACTTGCTCGCGGATCAGGATCTTGGCGACTTCCACGTTCGGATCGCCCGGCACGCCGAGCACCGTGATCAGCTCGCCTTCCGGGTTTTCGTCGGCAAATTCGGGGAAGCGAGTGATTTCGGCGACCGCGGCGTCGCCGTCCGCGCCAAGTTTGGCATTGGCCGACAGCACGATCGGCCCGCGCAGCCGCGAGTCATCCGGCTCGAGCCACACGCTGCGGCCGCGCCGGCGCAAAACGCCCGCGACCCGCGGATTGCGGCGTGCCACGACTTGCTCGACGCGGCCCTCGGTGCCACGCGCGGAGCGGCTGACCACGGTGATCCGCACTCGGTCACCGTGCATCGCCGGTCCGATCGCTTCGGGCGCGATGTACGCGTCGTCGTGTCCGACGGCATTGACGAAGCCGAAGCCGCGCGGATTCAAGGACAGCACACCTTCCCAACCCTCGCTTTGGGTGACTTCGCGGAGCTCCATCGCGTAGCGTTGGCCACTCAGCCGTTTGATCCGCTTTTGGTCGACCAGCTCGTCGAGCGCGGTGACAAGACGTGGCACGTTGGCCTCGCTGATGCCGAGCTTGGCAGCGAGCTCGCGCGCGTGAATGGGCTTCTTTGCTTCAGCGAGCAGGCGCAAGACCTCGCCCTTTGCCGGAATTCGACTGGCCATGGCGGGCCTTCTACCACTCATGCCCGACCCCGTACCTGCCGATGCGAACCGTAGCGGCCCGATGCGACTCGGCCGGCGGGAGAGGGAGCCGGCGCCAGGACTTCCATGGCCCCCACTACGGGCGTCCGCGGACGATTGCCGAATTGGGCTTTTGCCGCGGATCACGCTAAGAACATCGCCGTGCGGCAAGCGCTTGGTCTGTTCGGAGTGCGGCTCGCGGCCATCCTGGCGCTCTCGTTCTCGGCGGCTCTTTTCGTCGATTACACCGGGGCGGTCCCGACGTTCTGCGGCCCCGACTCCGGTTGCGCCGCCGTGCGAGGCAGCGGCTATGGCTATTACGTGATCGGCGGCTTCCCGGTGCCCGTGCCGGTATTTGGCATGCTCGGGTTCGCCCTCCTGCTCGGCTTCGCGCTCACGCGCGAACTGCGCCGCTTCGTGCCGCTGATCGCCATGGTCGGCGGCGTGGTCGCGCTCGGCCTGCTCGGCGTGCAAGCTTTCAAGATCAAGCACTTCTGCACGCTGTGTCTGGCGGTCGATCTGCTCGGCATACTCGCCGCGCTCTCGGGCTCGGTACTTTGGCGGGGCGAACCGAGCTCGGGCGACGCCGACATCGGATTGCGCTGGGGCGCGTGGCCCGCGCTGAGCGTGCTGGCACTGGTGGCGCCGCTCGCCTGGCCACGGCTTCGCCCGGCTCCGCCGGTGCCGGACGGAGTTCTGCGCCTGTATCAGCCGGGAAAGATCAACGTCGTCGAGTTCGCCGACTACGAGTGCCCGTTCTGTCGACGGCTGCACCCCGTGCTCCAGACCGTGATCGCCGGCTATCCGGGTAAGGTCAATTTCCACCGCCTGAATCTGCCGCTGCATAGCCACGAGTTCGCGCAGGGCGCCGCGCAGGCGCAGGTTTGCGCGCGCGAGCAAGGCAAAGGCGACCAAATGGCGGACCGGTTGTTCGCGGCCGATGATCTGCGGCCGCCCGAAAATCGCGTCCAGGCGCGGATTCTCGGGCTCGACATGGCGGCCTATGACGCCTGCATCGCTTCGGGCAAAGCGGACAAGATCATCGAGGCGGAGTCGAAGATCTTGATCGACCATGGGCTCCAAGGCCTACCCACGACATTCGTCGGTTCGAAGACAATCATCGGTGCGCAACCGGAGGAAGTATTCCGAGATGCCTTCGATCGCGCTGAGCGCGGTGAGGGAGACCGCGGAATTCCTGCACCGGCCTACTGGCTTGGCGTGCTCGGGCTGGCGCTGGGCGTGATCTGGGTAGGTCGCGTGCGGCGTGCTACGCTCTGATATGGAACAATCGAATTCAGAAACGAGCGCCGCCGTTGCAGGCGCTGGCGATACACCCGCCCAAGTTCACGTCCCATTCGAGGTCTTTCGCGCTTTGCCGAAGACCGATCTTCACGTGCACCTCGATGGCTCGCTCCGACTCGAGACGATCCTCGAGCTCGGCAAAGCCGGCGGCGTCGAGTTGCCGGCCGACAATGTCGAGGGGCTGCGGGCTGCCATTGGCTGTGGCAACAACTTCGGATCGCTGGTCGAATACCTACGCGGGTTCGACATCACCCTGCGTGTGATGCAGACCGAGGCGGCCCTCGAGCGCATTGCCTTCGAGCTGGCCGAAGACGCGCATCGCGAGAACGTCCGCTACATGGAGGTGCGCTACGCGCCCATGCTGCACACTCAGCGCGGGCTGAAACTCACCAAGGTGGTCGAGGCAGTGCTCGACGGTTTACGGCGCGCGCGCGAGACCTACGGCATCAAGGCAAACGTGATCATCTGCGGGATTCGCAATATTTCTGCCGAATCCTCATATCAGATGGCGGAGCTCGCGGTCGCGTACAAGGGCCGCGGCGTGGTCGGCTTCGATCTGGCCGGCGCAGAGGCTGATTTTCCGGCCAAGCATCACCGCGCCGCGTTTCAGCTCGTGCGCGACAACAACATCAATTGCACGATTCACGCGGGCGAAGCCTACGGTCCGGAGTCGATCGCCCAAGCCATTCACGTGTGCGGCGCGCATCGCATCGGGCACGGCTGCCGGCTGCGTGAGGATGGGGATTTGCTTCATTATTTGAACGATCACCGTGTGCCGCTCGAGTGCTGCCCGTCGAGCAACGTACAAACCGGCGCGGTGAAGGATCTCGCTTCGCACCCGATCAAGCTCTACTTCGACCTCGGCCTGCGCGTGACCGTGAACACCGACAATCGCCTGATCACGGACACCAGCGTTTCGAAGGAGCTCTACTTGGTTCACACCAAGATGGGCGTGCCCTTCGCGGACATCAAGAGCATGATTTTGGCCGGCTTCAAGTCGAGCTTTCAGCCTTTTCACGAGAAGCAAGCCGCGCTCCGGCGCGTGGGCGTCGAGCTCGACAAGTACGACGACAATGGCGTGCTGCGCAGCGCAACGAACTCGCAAAACGGCGAACGCCCTTCACGCAGGCCGCGGGCCAGCGCCGAACTCGTCGCCGACGCCGAGTGACGCGCGCTTCAGAAGTGCACGTCGGCGCGCACGTCGCCGGTCATGGCTGACTCGAGCGTCTTCACGGCCTCGTCGAGCTCGTCCGACGTGGTCGCGGGCAGCTTGATTTGAAACCGGATGTACAAATCACCGGTCTCATTCTTGCGCTTGACGCCCCGCCCCTTGAGCCGGGCGATTTGCCCGCTCTGCGCGTGCTTCGGCACCGTGAGCGTAATTGGGCCGTCCGGCGTGGGCACCCGCACTTTGGCTCCGCGGTACGCCTCGCCGACGGTGATCGGCAGATCGAGGTACAAATCCAGCCCGGACCGCTCGAAATACGGGTGTTTGGTGACGCGAATGCTGAGCAGCAAATCACCGGGTGGGCCGCCGAAAGCGCCGGGCGCGCCGTGGCCCGGGATGCGAACCTTGTCGCCATCACCGGCGCCCGGAGGCACGCGGACCGTGATCTCGTCGCCGCCATCTTGCAGGCGCAGCTTCAGCTCGGCCCCGCGGAGGGCAGAGATGAAGTCGACGCTGACCTCGCTGGCGATGTCGGAGCCCTTCATCCCGGCATTGCCCGGGCGACGCCCGCCGCGACTCCCAAAGAGATCGCCGAACAGGTCGCCAATGCCACCGGCACCCGGAGGCATCCCGCTCGAGCTGAACAGATCCTCGACGCTCGGGTTGCCGCCGCGTCGGCCGCGGCTGCTCGGAGCGCCGTTTCGGTACGAGCGGGCAGCGTCCGAGTTAAAACCCTCGCGCAGGCCCTCCTCGCCGAACTCGTCGTAAAGACTGCGTTTTTGCTTATCCGACAGCGCCTGATAAGCGCGGTTCACGGCCTTGAAGCGCGTTTCGGACTTCTTGTCGCCCGGGTTTTTGTCCGGGTGCAACTGAG
>Ga0068855_100010222_pt1 | contig 11312 bp, 9 predicted proteins | sample KBSCornC52_FD_66592 | JGI IMG/M metagenome (GOLD analysis project Ga0068855, IMG submission 66592) | Corn rhizosphere microbial communities from Kellogg Biological Station, Michigan, USA - KBS Corn C5-2 | ecosystem: Host-associated > Plants > Roots > Rhizosphere > Soil ... | reverse complement strand
CGCGCCCTGGGCCTGGCACCGGCGCTGGCCGAAGGCTGGTGCCATCGCGCCATCGTGCTGCACGACCTGGGCCGCCATGCCGACGCGGCCGCGAGCGCGGAACAGGCGCTGGCCGCGCGCCCCGCGTATGCGGACGCCTTCGTCGCGCTGGGCCATGCGCTGCAGGCGCTGGACCGCCACGCGGCCAGCGTCGACGCCTACGACCGCGCGCTGGCGCTGGCACCCGCGGCCGACACCTGGTGCGCACGCGGCGCGGCATTGAAGAAATCGGGCGACCTGGCGGCCGCGCTGCACAGCCACGAACGGGCGCTGGCGCTGCGGCCGGGTTACGCGCTGGCCGAGCACTACCGCGCCAACACGCTGCGTGCGCTGGGCCAGCGCGACGCAGCGGTAGCCGCGTACCAACGCGCGCTCACGCTGGGCGCCGACGCCGACGAGATCCGCTTCGCGCTGGCCGCACTGGGCGAGGCGGACCAGCCGGCAACCGCGCCGGCCAACTACGTGAAACACCTGTTCGACCAGTACGCGGGCCGGTTCGACCGCCACCTCGTCGACGTCCTCGGCTACCGCACGCCGGCGCTGCTGGACGCCCTGCTCCGTCCGCACCTGGCTTTGACGCCGGTAGAGGCAGCGCTCGATCTCGGCTGCGGCACCGGCCTGTGCGCGCCTTTCCTGCGGCCGCTGGCGCGGCACGCCACCGGTGTGGACCTGTCGCAGCGCATGCTGGACAAGGCCGCGGAACTGGCGCTGTACGACGAACTGGCCTGCGCCGACATCACCGGCTGGCTGGCGGAGCGTCCGCCGCAGTCGTGCGACCTCGCCCTGGCGGCCGACGTGCTCGTGTACATCGGCGACCTGGCGCCGCTGTTCGCGCGCGTGCGCCACGTGCTGCGCGCGGGCGGGCTGTTCGCGTTTTCGTGCGAGGCCCTGGAGATCGACGATAACGGACAAGGATATGCGCTGCTGCCATCGAACCGGTTTGCGCATGCGCTGGACTACGTGACCCGGACGGCGCGGGCGGCCGGGTTCTCGGTGCTGGCCAGCGAGCGGGCCGTCCTGCGGCGCGATCACGGCCGCGACATCAACGGCTACCTCATCATCCTTTCGTAGGGTGGGCACCCCGTGCCCACCCTGCGAAATCACGCTGCCCGCAAACGGGCTGCCTCCTCCAGTTTCTGCGTCGTGACATCCTGCGATGCCCCGATCATGGTGGCGGCATTGCCGTTCTCATCGCGGCTCACCTCGCCCTCCTCGCGGATATGGCGCCGGCTCCCGTCCGGCAGCAGGATGTCGTACTCGACGCGATAAGGCTTGCCGTCGACGATCGCCGCGTGGATCGCCGCCTGCACGCGCGGCCGGTCTTCCTCGATGATCGCGGCGAGGAAGCGCTCCATCGTCACCTTGAAGGCCTGCGGCGCCCAGCCGAAGATGCGGTAGGCCTCGTCCGTCCACGTGCAGTCGTCCGTCTGGATGTTCCAGTACCACGCGCCCAGGTGCGCGATCTCCTGCGCCTTCGCCAGCAACGCCTCGTTCTGGCGCAGCGCCGCTTCGGCGCGGCGCCGTTCCGTGATGTCCAGGCTCACGCCGACCATCTTGACGGGACGCTGGTCGAAATTGCGCACGAGCGTCGCACGTGACGACACCCAGCGCACCGCGTCGCCGTCGACGACGCGGAATTCCCACTCGTGCATCTCGTTCGCGTCCAGCGCGCGGCGCAGCACCTCGCGCAGCCGCGCCACATCGCCCGGGTGCACGCAGGACCAGAAGTCGTCCATCGAATGGAGGTGCCGGCCGTACAGGACCACGTCGTTGGACGAATACTGCAGGTGGTCCGTCATGACGTTCCACTCCCACGTGACGACGCCGGAGACTTCCTGCGCCAGCTTCATCCGGGCTTCGCTCTCCATGATCTCGGCCACGTGTTTCTTGCGCAGCTCGCGGATGTGCGGGTCGGCCGCGGTGGACGCCTCCAGTTCCGCGATCGCCTGCTCGCCGTAGCGCAGCCACAGCCAGTTCACGCCGAGGAAGCGGGCCAGTTCCAGCAGGCGCGCATACTCGATCTCGCCGCCGCGCGTCCACTTGTGCACGGCGGACGGCGACACGCCCAGCGCCTCCGCCACCTGCTTGAGCATGATCTTCTTCTCTTCCAGTACGCCCTTCAGGCGCGCTCCAAACGTGTCTTCCATTCTTTGATTAACCGTTGGTGAATTTCGTACCTCAGAGGATACACCATTCCGACACGCTTGACGCCGTATGAAGAAGGCGCATACACTCGACTCACACAAACAAGAGTGAATTAATTAACCAACGGTGAATTTCGAAAAGAGGAGACTACGATGGACCAGCAAACCTTCGCACCCACCTGCCCGCTGCCGGGCGAACTGGGCTACACCCTGCCCGCGCACTACTACACGTCGCAGGACATCTTTGAACAGGAAAAGAAGACGATCTTCGCGCGCAACTGGATCTGCGTGATGCATCGCAGCCAGGTGGCCGAGAACAACCAGTACTCGACGGCCAGCGTTGCCGGCGAGAACGTGTTCGTCGTGCGCGGCCGCGACGGCGTGCTGCGCGGCTTCTACAACGTCTGCCCGCACCGCGCCCACGAACTGTTCGCCGAAGGCGCCGGCAAGGCAAGGAACGTCATCACCTGCCCGTACCACGCGTGGTCGTTCGGCCTGGACGGGAAACTCATCCACGTGCGCAACGGCGAGAACGTGCCGGGCTTCTGCAAGGACAACGCCGGCCTGACACCGGTGCGCGTGGAGGAATTCTGTGGTCTCATCTTCGTCAACCTCGACATGGACGCGACGCCGCTGGCGGAACTGGCACCTGGCCTGAACGCCGACATCCGCGCGCGCTGCCCCGACGTCGACAAACTGGTGCCTGCGATCCGGCTGTCGTACACGATGAAGGCCAACTGGAAGGTGGTCGTCGACAACTACCTGGAATGCCTGCACTGCCAGACGGCGCACCCGGCCCTCGTCGACTCCATCAACATGGAGACGTACCGCCACGTCGTGCACGGCCTCTACACGAGCCAGGTGGGCCAGACCCGCTCCGGCAGCGAAGCGTTCACCTACGACAGCGGCGTCCCCAACACCGACTTCGCGGCCTACTGGCTGTGGCCGAACGTCACCCTGAACGTGTTGCCGGGCGACGGCAACTATGGCGTGTTCTATATGTTCCCGGTCGACGCCGACACGACCATCCAGCACTTCGAGTTCTACTTCCGCGACGCCACGCCGACGGAAGAACAGCAACAGCTGATCGACTACTACAAGAACGTGCTCAAGCCGGAAGACCTGTCCATCGTCGAATCGGTGCAGCGCGGCCTGAAGTCGCGCGGCTACCGCAACGGCCAGGGGCCGCTGCTCGTCAGCGACGACAAGACCTCCGCCATCGGTGAGCACGGCGTACAACACTTCCAGCAAATGGTGCTGGACGCACTGGCCGCCTGAGCCACAATCGCAAATCAAGGAAGCAGCATGATCAAGACCCAGCTCTACATCGACGGCCAGTGGACGCCGCCCATCGAGATCGCCACCCGCGACATCGTCAACCCGGCCGACGAAGCCGTCATCGCGCAGGCGGCCGAAGGCACCCGACAGGACGCCCGCCGCGCCATCGCCGCCGCCCGCGCCGCGTTCGACGGCCCGTGGCACCAGACGACGATCCGCGAACGCGCCAGGATCCTGAACAGGATCGCCGACCTCGTCGACCGCGATGCCGCCGAACTGGCGCGCCTGGAATCGCTGAACACGGGCAAGACAATCACCGAGAGCCGCACCGACATGGGCGACATCGCCGCCACGTTCCGTTACTTCGCGGGACTGGTCGCATCGGAATCGGGCGCCGTCAACGAGGCGCCGCACCACGTCATCAGCCGCACCCTGCGCGAACCCGTGGGCGTGTGCGGCCTGATCACGCCGTGGAATTACCCGCTGCTGCAGGCCGCGTGGAAGATCGCCCCCGCGCTCGGCGCCGGCAACACCGTGATCATCAAGCCGAGCAACCTGACGCCGCTGACCACCTGGCATTTCACCCGGCTGATCGAGGAGCTGGATCTGCCGCCCGGCGTGTTCAACCTGGTCACCGGCGGCGCGGAAGTGGGCGCCGAACTGGCGGAGAGCCGCGACGTCGACCTCGTGTCGTTCACGGGCGGCGCCATCGCCGGTGAAAGCATCATGAAAGCGGCGACGGGTAACTTCAAGCGCATCGGCCTCGAACTGGGCGGCAAGAATCCGAACATCGTGTTCGCCGACGCCGACCTCGACACCGCCGTCGACTATGCGCTGAACGCCGCGTTCTTCCATGCCGGCCAGGTCTGCTCGGCCGGCTCGCGCCTGATGATCGAAGACGGCATCTACGACGAATTCGTGGCACGTCTGGCCGCGCGCCTGCCGCGCATCGTGATCGGCAACGGTTTTCATGCGGAGACGCAGATGGGCCCCGTGCAGTCCGCGCACCAGCACGAAAAAATCCTCGGCATGGTGCGGGCAGGCGTCGCGGAAGGCGCACGCCTCGTCCACGGCGGCAAGCGCCCGGACGGCGACGTGTACGCGCGCGGCTTCTGGCTGGAGCCGACCCTGCTCGCGGACGTGCGCGCCGACATGCGCATCGCGAAGGAAGAAATCTTCGGCCCCGTGATCACGGCCGAGCGTTTTACGTCGGAAGCGGAGGCCCTGCGCGCCGCCAACGACACGCCGTACGGCCTCGCGGCCGCCGTGTGGACGCGCGACCTGGACAAGGCCAACCGCATGTCGCGCCGGCTCCGTTTCGGGACGGTATGGGTCAACGACTACCACCCGTACTTCCCGGAAGCGCCGTGGGGCGGCTACAAGGCCAGCGGCATCGGACGCGAACTGGCGCGCGTCGGCCTGGACGAGTACACGGAACTTAAGCACAGCTACATCAACCTCGCACCAAAGGCGATGGGCTGGTTCGGCGCCTGAGCCGGCGAATAAAAAACAGAGGAGACAGACATGGACGCAATCCAGGAATACGACTACATCATCGTCGGCGCAGGCTCGGCCGGCTGCGTGCTGGCGTCGCGGCTCACGGAAGATGCGGATGTGACGGTGCTGCTGCTGGAAGCGGGCGGCCCGGACTGGCGCTTCGACTGGCGCACGCAGATGCCGGCCGCGCTGGCGTATCCGCTGCAGGGCACCACGTACAACTGGGCCTATGTCACGGAGCCGGAACCGCACATGGACGGCCGCCGCATGACGCAGGGCCGCGGCAAGGGACTGGGCGGCTCGTCGCTGATCAACGGCATGTGCTACATCCGCGGCAATGCGATGGACTACGACGGCTGGGCGCAGGAAACATCGCTGGAAGGCTGGAGCTACGCCGACTGCCTGCCCTATTTCCGCAAGGCCGAGACCTACGACAAGGGCGCCAACGATTACCACGGCGGCGACGGCCCGCTGCACGTGACGACACCCACCGCCGACTGCAACCCGCTGTTCAAGGCCTTCATCCGCGCGGGCGAACAGGCCGGCTACCCAGCCACGGACGACCTGAACGGCTACCGCCAGGAAGGCTTCGGCCCGATGGACCGCACGACAACAAAGGACGGCCGCCGCTGCAGCACATCGCTCGCCTACCTCGACGCCGCGCGCCAGCGGTCCAACCTGACGGTGCACACGCGCGCCCTCGCCGACCGCGTGCTGTTCGAGCGCCAGCGCGCCGTCGGCGTCGCGTACATCCAGGGCGACCAGCTGCGCCAGGCGCGGACGCGGCGCGAAGTCATCGTCAGCAATGGCGCGATCGCGTCGCCGCAACTGCTGCTGCGCTCCGGCGTCGGCAACGCGGACGAGCTGCGCGCCATGGGCATCGCCCCGGTGGTCGACCTGCCCGGCGTCGGCGAGAACCTGCAGGATCACCTCGAGATGTATCTGCAATACGAGTGCAGGCAGCCCGTGTCGCTGTACCCCGCGCTGAAGTGGTGGAACAAACCGGCGATCGGAATCGAGTGGTATGTGCGCGGCACGGGCATCGCGGCGTCGAACCACTTCGAGGCCGGAGGATTCATCCGCAGCAGCGACGAGTTCGCGTGGCCGAACCTGCAATACCACTTCATCCCGCTGGCGATGAACTACGACGGCAGCAATCCGGTGGAGATGCACGGCTTCCAGTGCCACGTGGGGTCGATGCGCTCGCCCAGCACGGGCTACGTGAAGCTGGCCAGCCGCGATCCGCGCGTGCACCCCCGGCTGCTGTTCAACTACATGGCGCACGACGTCGACTGGCGCGAGTTCCGCGCCGGCGTGCGCGCGACGCGCGAGATCATCGGCCAGCAGGCGATGGACGAGTTCCGGGGCCGCGAGATCAAGCCCGGCATGATGGTGCAGACCGACGCCGAGATCGACGCCTTCGTGCGCGCGCATGCGGAGACGGCGCTGCACCCGTCCTGCACGTGCAAGATGGGAGACGCTTCCGATCCGATGGCCGTCGTCGACCACGAAGGCCGCGTGCACGGCGCGTATGGCCTGCGCGTGGTGGACGCGTCGATCATGCCGAAGATCGTCACGGGCAACCTGAACGCGCCGACGATCATGATCGCGGAAAAGCTGGCCGACGTGATCCGCGGCCGCACGCCGCTGCAGCGCTCGACCGCGCCGTACTACCGGGCGCCCGTGGCGCGTGGCGAGACCGTGCAGGCGCGCGCCCGGCAACCGGCCGTGCCGGCCTGACGGGGAGACGCCTATGTCACGCATCCGTTTCCTCTTCCCGGCCATGCTGGTCGCCGCCGCCGGCGCCCATGCGCAGGCGACCGACGCCCCCGCCGCACCGGCCTTCACCGCGAACGTCGCGCTGACGTCGCAATACGTGTCGCGCGGCTTCCGCCAGACGTGGGGCAAGCCCGCGATCCAGGGCGGCGTCGACTGGACGCATCCCGACGGCTGGTCGGCCGGCACGTGGATGTCGTCGGTCAGCGACAGGTTCATCGAAGGCGGCACCGTCGAGTGGGACCTGTACGCAGGCTATGCAGGGGCCGTCGGCGACGTCGGCTACGGCGCCCAGGTCTATTACTACCGCTATCCCGGCGCGAAGCTGCAGTACTCGCAGACGAACTACGACTACGGCGAGATCGTGGCGTCGCTCGGCTACAAGTGGTTCAGCGCGAAGTACTGGCTGACGTACACGCCGGACTACTTCGGCTACAACAGCAGCTCGCTCGGGATCGGCCAGGACCTGCACAGCCGCGGTTCGGGCTATCTCGACCTGAACGGCACCTTTGACGTGGCCGGGGGCACGACGCTGCTCGTGCACTACGGCCAGGAGCGGGTGCGCAACTTCGCCGCCTACAGCTTCCGCGACGCGCGCATCGCGTTGTCGAAGCCGGTCGCCGGCGGCTGGGCGGTCACGGGCGCGCTGACGCGCGGCTGGGGCCGAACCGACGTCTACGACCACTATACGACCGGCGCACTGGATTCCGGGGGCAGGCCGGCCATTTCCAACCCGCTGCGCAGCACGTTCCTGGTCTCGCTGGCCAGGACCTTCTGACGCGGCACACGTTTCAAATCAAACCGTTTACATCGTTAAATCATGACTTCCCTGAGCCTTACCGACGCCACCGGACTCATCGGCGTTGCCGCCTACGTCGCTGCCCACTTCGCCGTGCAGGTGCTGCACGCCTCGCCCACCGGCCGGCTGGCCATCGCCCTGAACGTCATCGGGCCGGCCTGCATCCTGGTCTCGCTGACCGGCGCCTTCAACCTGCCGTCGTTCCTGACACAGGTGTTCTGGCTGGGGTTGACGCTGGCAGGATGGTGGCGCCGGCGGCGCCCGACGCCGGCCGTGCCGGCGACCAGGGTCGCGCTGCAGAACGAGTAAGGCGCGACACCAGGAGGAGACGCCCGCCACGAGCGGGCCATGACAGACCGTGAACGGCAGACTGCGAAGCAGCACCTTCAGACAAACGGCAACAATCAAGGAGACATCGTGCAAACACCCAACGACGGATTCGCGGCGGGACTTCTCGCCCCGGTCGAGCAGGCCCACGACCGACAGGAACAACATGAACTCAAGCGCACCCTGACCTGGAAGGACGCCTTCTGGGTCACGAGCGGCGTGCCCGCGGGTGTGCTGTTCACGATCGGCGGCGTCTCGTCCACGATCGGCACGCCGGCGTGGATCATCTGGATCGCCGCCATCCTCATCGGCTTCATCCAGAGCTTCGTGTACGCGGAAATCTCGACCTTGTACCCGAACAAATCCGGCGGCGCGTCCGTGTACGGCGCGCTGGGCTGGGTACGCTACAGCAAGATGGTCGCCCCGGTCTCCGTGTGGTGCAACTGGCTCGCGTGGTCGCCGATGCTGGCGATGGGCACGAGCCTCGCGGCGGGCTACATGCTGAGCAGCCTGTTCCCGGCCGATTCCATCATCAACACGTGGCACCTGACGTTGCTCGACCTGGGCTTCGTCGGCAAGGGCCTGACCTTGCGCGTGAACTCGACGTTCGTCCTCGCCACCGCGTTCCTGCTGATGACGTTCAAGCTGCAGCACAGCGGCGCCAGCGCGGCGGCGACGACGCAGCGCATCCTCGGCATCGCCTCGCTGACGCCGCTGGTCGTCATCGCCCTGGTCCCGCTGATCACGGGCGACATGCCGTCGACGAACTTCCTGCCGCTGCTGCCGCTGACGCACGACGCCGCGGGCGCCGCGGTGCTGGGCGGCTGGAACGCAGCCGGCATCTCGACGGCGATGGGCGCGATGTTCCTCGCCTGCTGGTCCACGTTCGGCTTCGAGACCGCGGTGTGCTACACCCGCGAATTCAAGGACCCGCAAAAAGACGTGTTCAAGGCCATCTTCTGGTCGGGCGTGCTGTGCCTGTTCATGTTCATCGCCGTGCCGATCGCGTTCCAGGGTTCGCTGGGCCTGGCCGGCATGCTCAAGCCGGACATCATCGACGGCTCCGGCGTGGGCGCCGCGATGGCGCACTTCGTCGGCGGCGGCAAGCTGATGTTCAACGTGGTCGTCGTGATGCTCGTGCTGGCGATCCTGCTGATCGTGATGACGTCGATGATGGGCTCGTCGCGCACCCTGTACCAGGCCTCGGTCGACGGCTGGCTGCCGCGCTACCTGTCCCACGTGAACGAGCACGGCGCCCCGACCCGCGCCATGTGGACGGACCTGGGCTTCAACCTGGTCCTGCTGCTGATGTCGGACTACATGGCGATCCTGTCGGTGTCGAACGTGTGCTACATGATCTTCGTGTTCCTGAACCTGCAGTCCGGCTGGATCCACCGGCTCGACCGCGCCGACTGGCCGCGTGCGTACAAGTGCAGGAACTGGCTGCTGGGCCTGGGCGCGCTGTGCGGCTACGTGGACCTGGTGTTCGTCGGCGCCGGCGCCAACTTCCAGGGCGAGAACACGCTGCGCAACGGCCTGCTGACCGCCCTGCTGATCGTGCCCGTGTTCGTGTACCGCCACTATATCCAGGACCGCGGCCGCTTCCCCCCATCGATGGCGCGCGACATGGCGCTGCCGCATGCCCGCGCCGGCGTGCTGCCCTATGTGGCGCTGGCCGCGGCCGTATGCGTCGTGTGGCTTTCCGCCCGCCTTACTGTCATCACCTGAGCGTCATCACCTGAGCAGGAGTTCCGTATGAACCAGACCTTACACGTACGCGTCAGCCGCATCGAGCGGCTGGCCGAAGGCATCAAGCGCTTCACCCTGCGCCGCAGAGACGGCCAGGCCCTGCCGCCGTTCGACAGCGGCAGCCACGTCGTCGTCCACCTGGACGGTGGCCGCATCCGCAACGCGTATTCGCTCACGAGCGATATCCGCGACCTGGGCCAGTACCAGATCTGCGTGCGGCGGGAAGAGGCATCGCGCGGCGGCTCGGCCTTCATGCACGAGGAGGTGCGCGAGGACGACGAGTTGACCATCGGCCCGCCCGCCAACCTGTTCGGGCTGCACCCGGGCGAGGGAAAGCATGTGCTGGTCGCCGGCGGCATCGGCATCACGCCGTTCCTCACGCACATCCAGGCGCTGGCGCGCCGCGACGCGCCCTTCGAACTGCACTACTGCTTTCGCAACCGCACCGGCGCAGCCGCGCTGGACGTGCTGCCGCAACTGCTCGGGCCGGACCGGCTGCGCCTGTACGAAAGCGACGCGGGCACGATGCTGGACGTCGCGGCGCTGATCGCCGCGCAACCGGCCGACGCCCACGTCTACGTGTGCGGGCCGCAACCGCTGAACGACGCCGTCGTGGCGGCTGCGCGCACCGCCGGCTGGGACGCGGGCCGCATCCACTTCGAGCAGTTCCGCAACGACGTGGATGCGACCGGTGGCGCGTTCGACGTCACCTTGCGCAAGAGCGGCAAGACGTTGCACGTGGGCCCGGACGATACGCTGCTGCGGGTGATCGAGAAGGCGGGCGTCAAGGTCGACTGCATGTGCCGCGAAGGGATTTGCGGTTCGTGCGAGACCGTGATCGTCGAGGGCGTGGCCGATCACCGGGACAGTTATTTGTCCGATGACGAGAAGGCGGCGCAGAAGACGATGATGTTGTGCGTGTCACGTTGCAAGGGCAGGCACCTCGTCCTCGATTTGTGATCGCAAACGCGTGCGTCCACGTGACGCACGCGTTTGGCCGCTCACGCCACCGATAACGCGACCATGCCAAACTCGCCCAACCGCACCGGCACCGCACCGCGCGCCACCATGCGGTCGAGCGCGCGGCGCCCGTCGCCCGGCTGCACATCCACGGCGCGCATGGCTTCCGGCACGATCAGCGTCGTGAAGCCCTCTTCCAGCGCGTCGGTGACGGTGTTCAGCACGCAGTAGTCCGTCGCCAGCCCCACCACCGTCACGCGCTCCACGCCGCGCTCGCGCAGTTGCGCGGCCAGGTCGGTGCCGCCGAATGCGGAATAGGCGTCGACCGCGGCCGTGGCGGCTTTCGAGACGACGATGGCGTCATCCGGCAGCGCCAGCTCGGCCGCGAATTCCGCGCCGGCCGTGCCGGCCACGCAGTGCGGCGGCCACGGGCCACCCTGGGCCTGGAACGAACAGTGGTCCTGCGGGTGCCAGTCGCGCGACGCGAACACCGGCAGTCCCTGCGCGCGGTACAGCTCGATCAGGTGGTTGATGGGCGCGACGACCTCATGGCCGCCGGCCACCCCGAGCGCCCCGCCGGGCAGGAAGTCGACCTGCATGTCGATCACGAGCAAGGCGTCAAGGTTGTCGAGGTGAATCGCACTCATGAATATTCCTTCGAAAAGCGGCATCGGGCCGCGATGCCTCATTGTCGCGCAAACTCAGTGCCGCGTCTGCCTCGCGGCGAGCGCGGCGGCGGCGGC
>Ga0068855_100010218_pt1 | contig 11314 bp, 9 predicted proteins | sample KBSCornC52_FD_66592 | JGI IMG/M metagenome (GOLD analysis project Ga0068855, IMG submission 66592) | Corn rhizosphere microbial communities from Kellogg Biological Station, Michigan, USA - KBS Corn C5-2 | ecosystem: Host-associated > Plants > Roots > Rhizosphere > Soil ... | reverse complement strand
CAGGCTGGGCGGGTGCCCGAGCCGCGCCGACCCGGCGATTCCGTCGACGAGCTGGACGCCCGGCTCCTGCGCGAACTCGACGCCGCGCCGCGGGTGGGCGTGCTGGAGCTCTCCCGGCGGCTCGGGGTCGCGCGTGGCACCGTCCAGGCGCGGCTGGACCGGCTCGTCGCCCGCGGGGTGATCGCCACCTTTGCGCCCGTGCTGGACCCCGAGGCGCTCGGGTTCGCCGTGACCGCGTTCGCGACGCTGGAGATCCGGCAGGGCCGCGGCGCCGACGTGCTGGCGCACCTGCGCGGCATCCCGGAGGTGCTGGAGGTGCACACGATCACCGGGGCCGGCGACATGCTGTGCCGCGTCGTCGCCCGCTCGAACGCGGACCTGCAACGCGTGCTGGATCGGGTGACCGAGTTCCCGGAGATCGTGCGGACCTCGACGGTGATCGCCCTGTCGAACCCGGTGCCGTATCGCGTCCTGCCGCTGGTGTGAGTCGCTACTTGCGCGGCTGCTGGCACAGCGAGCGACCGTCGGCGCAGAGGTAGTAGTTCACCCCGGGCTGCATCTGGTCGCGGCTCGCAATGCGGTAGACGACCTTCCCGGTGCCCGCGTCCAGGGTGACGACCCACGGCAGCGTCGTCTGCCAGCCGCCGTCGTACCCCTCGAACACGTCGTTGGCGCCGGCGACGAACCCGGCGTCGAATGCGCGCCGGGCGACGTCCTTCGCGTTGGCCGGCAGTTCGGAGCCGGCCTGCAGCGCGCGCCCCTCCTCGCGGCCCTGCGCCTCGCCGGCCCGCAAGCCGGCGAAGTAGTCGGCGCCGTGCTTCGTCGCCGAGGTGGGCGAGTTCGGGTCGGGCGCCGTCTCGCGCCCGAGCAGGAACGTGCCGCCGGCCACGAGCGCGGCGGCCAGTACGGCCGCGATCAGCTTCGCCGAGATGCGCATGAGGCTCTCCTCGAAAGTCACTCCGAATCGGTGCGGTACGAACTCCAGTAGTCAAGGTGCGAGCGGTGCAGCCAGCCGTTCACCCACGCCCGGTCGGGCTGGTCCGGCACGGCGGCCGAGTCGCGCAGCGTCGCGAGTTCGTTCTCGTAGCGGTCGAGCCGGGCCAGGACGTCGGCCAGTGGCACCTCGCCCCGGCGCACGTCCAGCAGGTAGGCGCGGTGCTCCGGCGCCATCGGCAGGTTCATCCGCCCCGAGGTCAACAGTTCGATGCCCTGGATCCCCAGTCGCACCGCGTGGGCCGCGTACTTCGTGTCGAAGCCGTGCAACGCGACCAGCTCGGGCCGGTTGGTGTGCGCGCCCGACTCGCCGACCATCGCCGCGCGCTGCCCGCGCAGGTAGCCGAGGAACCGTTCGGCCGCCAGCTTCGACACGAACCGCTCCGCGTTGGCCACCAGCTCGCAGGCGGCGGCGGTCCGCACCATCGTCTCGGCGTCGGGCACGAACAGCGGGATCAGCACGGTCGGGTTGCCGCCCAGGGCCAGCCGGCACCACTTGCGGGCCGAGTAGACGATCACGTCGAGATCGCCCGCCCCGGAACGCTCGGCGACACCGCCCGGACGGTCCCACGCCGTGTGCCGCTCGTACTGCTCGAACGGGATGGCCGGCTCGGCCCCGTTCGTCCCGCTGGGCACCCGGGCCAGACCGGTTATGAAGCGGGCCGGCTCGAGGCAGATCCCCATCTCGTCGCGGTCGTCGTTACCGCCGTCCATCGCGATGCCGTGCGCGCCCGAGCCGACCTGGACGCGCAGGATCAGGCCGTCACTGGCAATCTTGCGGGCCGGCTCCGACGCGTGCGGATGCGGGTAGCCCGCCGGCAGCGTCCGGTCACCGTCGATGACTGGGGGCAGCGGCACGCGCCGATGTTCGCACGTCACGGTCGCGAACGGAGGGAGTCGCTGAGGCCCTGCAACACCTTGAGGAACGCCGCGCGCTCGCGGGCCGGCAGCGGGGCGAGCAGCTGCTGCTCCTCCTTGCGGATGGCCCGCCGCGCCTGGTCGCGCACCCGCCGGCCGCGCGGCGTGGCGGCCAGTAGTCGCGCGCGCCGGTCGGCCGGGTCGGGCTCGCGGCTGATGAGCCCGCGCTCCTGCAGGTCGTCGAGGACGTCGATGATCCGCGTCTTGTCGGCGCCGATCGCCTCGGCGAGCGCGTTCTGCCCGCGGTAGGGCCGCTCGCACAGCGCGGTCAGCACCGAATAGCCCCACATCGAGACGTCATGCGCGGCCAGGATCGGCGTCTCCATCGCGATCAGGTGGCGCACCAGGGGGGCCACCATCGCGGCGAGGTCCGGGCGATCGTCCACGGCTCAAGAAGATATCGCTTGCGCGATCGTCAACGGGTGCAGATAGTAAGCGCATGCATATTAAAAACCTGATCGAGCTCGATCGCCGGGCTGTCGTCGAGACCGTGCGCATCGTCGCCGCGTGGGACGGCCGCGCTGCCGACCGGCCGACGCCCTGCGCCGGATGGACGCTCGCCGACCTGCTGGCCCACTGCACCGTGCAGCAGCACGGCTTCGCCCGGGCCGCCCGCGGCGAGCGCAGCGTCCTGGACGACTGGCACCCGGTCGTGCTCGACGACCCCGTCGCGGCCTATCGCGCGGTGAGCGACGACGTTGTCGCCGCCTTCGCGGCGCTGGACGATCCGGACGCGCCGATGCACCTGCCCGAGCTGCGGGAGGAACCGGTGCCGGCCGGGTTGGCGGTCGGCTTCCACCTGGTCGACAACGTGGCCCACGCGTGGGACATCGCGCGCAGCCTCGGGGAGGTCCTGCGCCTCGACGACGAGGTACTGGCCGCCGGCCGGGCGATCGCCCGCAACGTGCCGGACGACGAGCGGCGCGACCAGCCGGGCGGACCGTTCGCCCGCGCGTTGCCACTCGTCGCCGGCGCCGGTGCGCTCGACGAGACGCTGCGGCTACTGGGACGGGATCCGGAGTGGCGGCGCCCCGGGTAACCCCGGCCGGTCTTGTCGCTGGGCGGCGTTGGCCGCCGCGAGCGCGCCGCGCGCCGCGGCATCGGGGAGCGCGCCAGGCAACACCCGCAGCCGGGACACCAGGGCGGCCGGGCAGCGCTGCTCGAGCGTCGCGATCAAGCCCGCGATGAGCGGGGCGGCCGCCGCTTCGAGCCGCGCATCGAGCACGACGCAGTCCGGATCGAGAATCGTGACGACGCTCGACAGCGGCTTGCCGATGAGCGCTCCGAGATCCCGGAAGTACCGGGTGACCCACGGGTCGCCGCGAGCGATGTCGTCCGTGACCTCGTCGAACGAGACGGGGCGCTCGTACAGCTGCTCGAGCGGCCGGGCCAGGCCGGGCCCACCGGTTTCGGTCGCGAGGCAGCCGCGGCCGCCGCAGAAACAGAACCGCCCGGGCTCGGTCACCTGCGCGTGGGCCAGCTCGCCGGCGAACCCGCTCGCGCCGGTGAACAGCTCGCCGTCGAAGACCAGCCCGGCACCAACGCCGTCCCGAACCGACACGTGCACCACCGCGCGGTAGCCGCGCCCGGCCCCGAACAGGGCCTCGCCCAGCGCGGCTGCGTTGGCGTCGTTGAGGACGAGCGGCGGGCAGCCGAGCAGCGCCGCCAGCGCCGGTCGCGGGTCGGTCTCCAGCCACGCCGGGTTCGGTGGCAGCCGGCCCGGATGCCGCTCGCGCTCGACGGCGTGCACGGCCGGCTGGCCGGTCCCTTCACGCACCGGGAACGGCGCCAGGAGCACGCTGCCACGGGGACTTCGTCCGCCGAGCAACGCGGCTGCGGCGCTGTGCGTGGTGTCGGCCCATTCCGTCCAGGTCGAGGACCAGGCGGCCGCCTCCAGCGGACCGGCGGTGACGCCGTAGGCATCGATCACTGACACCTTCGTCGCCGCCGAATGCAGGAGCTCGACGAGCACGACCGGTGCGAGCAGGTCGGCCCGCCGGTACCGCGCCGAGGGCCGGCCACGGCTGGGGCCGGAGCCGCTGGCGTCGGCCGGGACGAGATCGCCGCTCGCCATCAAGTTGCCGACCGCGGCGCTGACCGCCGCCCGCGACAGCCCGGTGCGCTGCCCGAGCTCCGCGCGCGTGTGGCCGGACGCGTCGGTGAACGCAGCCAGCACCACCCGCTCGGTCAAGGCGAACGTCGACCGCTTCCCCCGCGTCGTCGGCACGGGCGAAGCGTAGGGCCGGCTCGGCCTCGCGAGCAATTACTTTCGCTCTAAGTCGACGAAATTGTTGCGAAATTTGGGTATTGACCCGGCTCGTCCTGGCGATTTACCGTTCGTCCACGGATTTGTCAGCGTGCATTACAAATTCACCGCTACCTCACCTCTCCGGCTCGATCACACGACTTCGAGCCTCAATCGCCGCTGCCCGGACGGGGTCGCAGCCATACGACAGTTGGAGGTTTTCGTGGTAACACGACGAAACTCGATCAGCCGGCGAGCCGTGCCAGTCGTCCTCGCCACCGGCCTGGCGATCAGCGTCGCGGTGCCGGCGGCGGGCAGCACGCCGGATTCCGACCCCGGTCCGCTCGAGCTGGCGAACGCCGCGCTGTCGCGCAGTGCCGGGACCGAGGGCATGGTCCTGCTTCAGAACCAGGACCGCGCCTTGCCCATGGCCCCCTCCGGCTCGGTCGCGGTCTTCGGCGTCGGCGCGTACAAGACGGTGAAGGGCGGCACCGGTTCCGGCGACGTCAACAACCGCTACACCGTCACCGTCCGGCAGGGCCTGGAGAAGGCCGGCTACACGGTAACCACCAGCCCGGCCTACTGGTCGGCGATGACGAGCGCGTATGACGCGAAGTACGGCACCGGGCCGGCGCCCCTCTTCGGGCCGCCGATCGACTACTCCTCCGTGGAGCAGCAGCTGACCGCGACGACCGTGCGCCCGACCGCGCCGACCGACACCGCGCTGTTCGTCGTCGCGCGCAACGCCGGTGAGGGCGCCGACCGCACCTCGGGTCCGGGTGACTACCTGCTCACCGACACCGAGCGGGGTGACCTCGCACTGCTGGGCCGGACGTACCGGCACGTCGTCGTCGTGCTCAACGTCGGCGGAGTCATGGACACCGGGTTCTTCCAGCAGGTCAACGCCGGCGAACACGACCCGGCCGGCGGTCCGGCCCTCGACTCGCTGCTGCTGATGAGCCAGCCTGGGCAGGAGGCCGGTAACGCGCTCGTCGAGGTGCTCAACGGGACCGTGAACCCCTCCGGGCACCTGACCGACACGTGGGCGGCGAAGTACTCGTACTACCCGGCGTCGGCGACCTTCGGAGCCAACGACGGCAACACCGACACCGAGCCCTATGGCGAGGGCATCTACGTCGGGTACCGCTACTTCGACTCGTTCTACGGGAAGATCGACCCGGCCGACCCGGCGGGCGTCGTGGCCTACCCGTTCGGGTACGGGCTGTCGTACACGACCTTCGCGATCAAGACCCAGGGCGTGCACGCCGACGCGCATGCCGTCACGGTGCGCGTCAAGGTGACCAACACCGGCCGGCGCAGCGGCAAGCAGGTCGTGCAGGTCTACTTCTCGGCGCCACGGACGGGCGTCGACAAGCCGTACCAGGAACTTGCCGGCTACGCGAAGACCGACGAGCTCGCGCCGGGCCGGTCGCAGACGCTGACGATCGGCTTCGACACCAAGCAGATGGCGTCGTACGACGCCCGGCGCTCGGCCTACCTGCTCGACGCCGGGACGTACGCCATCCGGGTCGGCGACTCGTCGCGCAGCACGCACGTCGCCGCCCGGCTGGAGCTGCGCCGCAGCGTGGTCACCGAGTTGGTGAACCACGAGCTGGACGGCAGCACCACGCCGGACCTGCGCAGTGACCCGAGGAACTTCTTCACCTACCCGGGTGAGAAGCGCGAGCTGGCGACCGCTCCGCGCCGCCGCCTCGACCCGCGCGCGTTCCGCACCCAGGACGAGCGCTCGCGCTACGAGCAGGACGTGCCCGTGCCCGCGAGCTCGCCGTACTACGCGATCGACGGCAGCCCGATCTCGTCCACGACCGCGTACGTCGACCCGAGCCAGAGCGACTGGGAGGGCACCGGCGCGCCGTACGCGCCCAAGTCCGGCGAGCACGTCCGGGCCGTGACCGCCCGGTCGGGCGCGACCCTGTACGACGTCGCAAAGGGCACGGTGTCGCTCACGCAGTTCGTCGCCGGGCTGAGCGTGACGCAGCTGGCGAATCTCGTCGAGGGGCTCGGCTTCTCCCCGGCGCCTGGCGCGCTCGGCTCCACGCCCAGCGCGGTGGGCGCGGCCGGCTACACCACGGCGAAGTACGAGAGCCTGGGCGTGCCGAGCATGACCCTCTCCGACGGGCCGGCCGGCCTGCGCCTGACGCAGAAGATCCCGACCACGCCGCCGACCTACCAGTGGGCCACCGCCTGGCCGATCGGGACGATGCTGGCCCAGACCTGGAACCGCGACCTGGTCCGGCGAGTCGGAGACGCCATCGGCAAGGAGATGCGCGAGTACGGAGTCACGCTCTGGCTCGCCCCCGGCATGAACATCCACCGCGATCCGCTCAACGGCCGCAACTTCGAGTACTACTCCGAGGACCCGCTCATCGCCGGGCTCACGGCCGCCGCGACCACGGCCGGCATCCAGAGCAACCCCGGCGTGGGCGTGACGCTCAAGCACTTCGCCGAGAACAGCCAGGAGGCCAACCGCAACGCGGACAACGCCGTCGTCAGCGAGCGCGCGCTGCGCGAGATCGAACTGAAGGCGTTCGAGTACGCCGTGAAGTCGGCTCAGCCGATGGCGATCATGAGCTCGTACAACAAGGTCAACGGCACCTGGGCGTCGAAGAACTACGACTTGCTGACCGACGTCCTGCGTGGTGAGTGGGGATTCCGGGGTCTGGTCATGACCGACTGGGGCGGTGCGCACGGGGCGGTCGACACGATGTACTCCGGCAACGACCTCATCGAGCCGGGTGGCAACCCGGACGAGGTCGTAGCCGCCACCAAGAAGGTGCTGCCGTCGATCGACGTCACGGGCCTGCCGGCCTATGACAAGACGAGCATCAGCTTCGGCACGTTCACCTTCACGACGTACTCGACGTCGGTGGGCAGCTTCGCGCTGTCAGCCGCAGGCGGCCAGAGCATCACGACCACGGTCGACCAGCACACCGATCTGACGAAGGTGCCGCTCTCGGGCACGACGACGACCGACGCATCGGGGGCATCGATCTTCACGCCCAACGCTCCGTACGGAACGGTGGACGCCGCGTACAAGGACGCGACTGCCCTGCTCAACAGCAGCGCATTCGACGCCGACCAGAAGGCCGGCATCGCCATCACCGACGTCGTGCACGCGACACCGGGGGACGCCACGAGCCCCGTGACCGCGTACACCGTCACCCTCAAGGGCGAGTACCGCGTCGACATGCGCCTGGGCGACCTGCAGCGCAGCGCGATGCACATTCTCACCGTCGCGATGCAGAGCGAGCCGTTCGCCCAGCTCGCCGCCCAGCAAGGAGTGTCCGGAATTCACGTCGGACCGTACGCCGACCGCTTCGGCGACCTGCCCCAGTTCCTCACCGTCCGGCGGTCGCCGGTGCGGGGCCGCCACTGACCGGCTGGACAGCGGCTACTCGCCGTTCGGCCGGTGCCGGACTCAGCCTTCGGTGACCTCGTCGCCGTCGCGGTCCTTCTCCCGCGCCTGCTCGGCGCGGGCGAGCTCCGAGCGCAGGAAGTCGCGGGTGGCGACCTCGCCGAGTGACATGCGGATCGCGGCGATCTCCCGGGCGAGGTAGTCGAGGTCGGCCTTCGACTCCCGGGCCTCCTCGCGGTCGGCCTCGAGGTTGACGCGGTCACGGTCGTCCTGGCGGTTCTGCGCCAGCAGGATCAGCGGCGCGGCGTACGAGGCCTGCAGCGACAGCCCGAGGGTCAGGAACAGGAACGGGTACTTGTCGGGGTGCGGCAGCCCGGGAACGATGTTGCCGATCACCCAGATGAGGATGATCGCGGTCTGGATGACGAGGAAGCGGCCCGTCCCCAGGAAGCGGGCGAACTTCTCCGTCCACTGCCCGAACGCCTCGGGGTCGACCCGCAGGCGGAACCCGCGCCGCTCGACCCGGGGCTGGTCGAGGCGCGTCCGGGCCTCAGCCATTCGCCTGCGCCCGATCGCGGTCGCGCCAGCCCTCGGGCAGCAGGTGGTCGAGCACGTCGTCGACCGACACCGCGCCGAGCAGCCGGTCGTGGTCGTCGACGACGGGGGCGGCGACGAGGTTGTAGGTCGCGAGGTGGCGGGTGACCTCGTCCAGCGGGGTGTCCGGCCGCAGCGTGCCGGTGTCCTTCTCGCAGATGCCGCTGACGAGCGCCGACGGCGGCTCGCGGAGCAGGCGCTGCAGGTGGGCGGTGCCGAGGAACCGTCCGGTCGGGGTCGCCTGTGGCGGCCGGACCACGAACACCTGGGCGGCGATGGCGGGGGAGAGCTCGGGGTTGCGGACGCGGGCCAGTGCCTCGGCGACCGTGGCGTCGGGCAAGAGGACGACCGGTTCGGAGGTCATCATGCCGCCGGCGGTGTAGTCGGCGTAGGTCATCAGCCGGCGGACGGGCGCGGCCTCCTCCGGCTCCATCAGCTCGAGCAGCCGCTCCTGGTCGGCGGCCGACATCTCGCCGAGCAGGTCGGCGGCGTCATCGTCGTCCATGGCTTCGAGGACGTCCGCCGCGCGCTCGTCGGCCAGCGAGCGCAGCAGCTGCACCTGGTCGTCCTCCTCCATCTCCTGGAGGATGTCGGCCAGCCGCTCGTCGTCCATCGCGGCGGCGACCTCGGTGCGGCGCTTGAGCGTCATGTCCTGCAGGGCGGAGGCCACGTCGGCCGGGCGCAGGTCGGCGAGGGTGGCCAGCAGCGCGTCCGCGCCCTGGTTGGGCTCACTGAGGGCCAGGCCGTCGACCTCGTTCCACTCGACCTGGAACAGCTGACCCCGGCGGCGGGGGAGCCGACCCCCGGTGTGCGTGCGCACGGCCAGCCGGCCGATCACCCAGTCGCGAGCCCGGTTCTGCTCGATCGCGGCGTCGACGATGCTCGCCTGCTGCCCGGTCTCGCGCACCACCACCGTGCGGTCGAGCAACTCGGCCAGCACCAGCACCTCGTTGCGGCGGCGCTCGAAGCGCTTCATGTTGACCGTGCCGGAGGAGAGGACGACCTGGTCGGCCTCGATGCGGGTCACCCGGCCCATCGGGACGAAGATGCGGTGCCGGTGGACGAGCTCGACGACGAGGCCCAGGATGCGCGGTGGCTGGCGGTCGGCGCGCAGCATCGTGACGGCGTCGCGCACCCGGCCGAGCTGGTCGCCGCCGGGGTCGTACACGGCGATGCCGGCCAGCCGGGCGAGGAAGACCCGCCCGCCCGTGCTCATCGGCGAACTCCGGCGAACCTCACGTCAGCAGGTTAGACGCCCGGCCGTCCAGTCGGACGGACGCGACCCGGCCCGGTGTCAGGTCGCCGGGATGATCTCGGCTTGGGCCACGCAGTGGGTCGGCGACTCGGCGACGTACAGGTGCAGGATGAAGCGCTCGCCGCCCCGGGTGACAGTGACGTCCGCGGTCATCTGGCCGCCCGTGCTCGAGTCCTCCTGGATGACGAACTCCGAGCTGCTGTTCAGCGAGGCTGACTGCGTGTACTCGACGAGACCGAGCCCGCTCGCCAGGTTCGGGCCGTTCGTGTGGCCGGTGTAGACGAGGACGGCGTGGGCGCCGGGCGCCTGCAGGTCGTACGAGCCGGTCACCGCGTACGACGCGCTGGCGTCCTTGTCGTCCAGGTACACGCCCGACGCTGACCCATCTCCCGCCTCGCACACGGCGTGGACGTTGAGCCCCGTGCCGGGTACGAGCTGATCGTGCACGTCGGTTTGCGAGGTGGAGTCGGTCGCGGACCGTATGGTGAGGGCCCCGGGGCCGGGGTCGCCCTGGATGCCCTGCAGCCCCCGGGGGCCGCGGACGCCCTGGCTGCCGCGGGGGCCGGTGAGCCCGCGCGGGCCCTGCTTGTTGATCGCGACCTTCGAGTACCCCCTCGGGCAGATGCCCTTGCTCAGCAGCTTGAGCGTGCCGGTCCGGTTCGCGCACGCGTACACGACCTTCGTCGTCGACGACGTCGCTGCGTAGGTGACGCCGGCCGCGGTGGCGGCGACCGCGACTCCGGCGACGATGGTGAGGGCGATCCTGAGCGCGCGCGAACGAGGCATGACGAACCCCCTGAAGGACTTACCGGCGCTCCGAACGGTAGGGGCGATGCTTTCCGGCGCTCAAGGACAGCGCGCGTGTCCCGGCCACGGTCCGCCCGTCGGGGCAACCGCCGTATGACGCTGGTACGACACCTCGACACCCACCCTCCCGCGCGGGCCGGCGGGTGCCGGGGCCGGGTCGGGACGGCGTGTGAGTCCTCCTACAGGTACTTGGAGTACCTAGTACCCGCCGGGCACGATGCTGGACGTGACGGAAACCCTGCGCCCCCGCCGTTCCTGCCTCGCCGTCCCCGGCAGCAACCCGCGCTTCCTCGAGAAGGCCAAGGGCCTGCCGGCCGACCAGGTCTTCCTCGACCTGGAGGACGCGTGCGCCCCGCTGGTGAAGCCCGAGGCGCGCAAGAACATCGTCGCCGCGCTCAACGAGGGCGGGTGGGGCGACAAGATCCGCGTCGTTCGGGTGAATGACTGGACGACCCACTGGACCTACCGCGACGTCGTCGAGGTCGTCGAGGGCGCCGGCCCCAACCTCGACTGCATCATGCTGCCGAAGGTGCAGAGCGCGGACCAGGTCGTCGCGCTCGACATCCTGCTCACCCAGATCGAGAAGACCATGGGGTTCGAGGTCGGCCGCATCGGCATCGAGGCCCAGATCGAGAACGCGCAGGGCCTCATCGCGGTCGACGCCATCGCCAAGGCCAGCCCGCGCGTCGAGACGATCATCTTCGGGCCGGCCGACTTCATGGCCAGCATCAACATGAAGAGCCTCGTGGTCGGTGAGCAGCCGCCTGGGTACGACGTCGGCGACGCGTACCACCACATCCTCATGTCGATCCTCATGGCGGCGCGGGCCAACAACAAGCAGGCCATCGACGGCCCGTACCTGCAGATCCGCGACGTCGACGGCTTCCGCCGGGTCGCTTCCCGGAGCGCTGCTCTCGGTTTCGACGGCAAGTGGGTGCTGCACCCCGGTCAGGTCGAGGTGGCGAACGAGGTCTACTCGCCCTCGCAGGAGGACTACGACCACGCCGAGCTGATCCTCGATGCGTACGACTGGTGCACCTCCGAGGCCGGCGGCGCCAAGGGTTCGGCCATGCTCGGCGACGAGATGATCGACGAGGCGTCGCGCAAGATGGCGCTGGTCATCGCG
>Ga0068855_100010217_pt1 | contig 11316 bp, 12 predicted proteins | sample KBSCornC52_FD_66592 | JGI IMG/M metagenome (GOLD analysis project Ga0068855, IMG submission 66592) | Corn rhizosphere microbial communities from Kellogg Biological Station, Michigan, USA - KBS Corn C5-2 | ecosystem: Host-associated > Plants > Roots > Rhizosphere > Soil ... | reverse complement strand
CCCGAGTCCGGCACAGTGATCGTGCGCGAGTACACCGCTTCGGACACGCTGGTGAAGCCCTGCTTGTACCAGCCGCCGCCAGGCACGGTGATCGAGGTCTTCCCCTGGCCCGCCGGCGTGAAGCTCCACGATCCGGACAGGTCGACCGACGCTACCGCAGCGTCGCCGGCGGTGAAACCATCGGCGCCTGGTGCCGCTGTGGCGGGAACGGACGCCGTGGAGGCGGTGGAGGACGCCGATCGCGGCGCGGCTGTGGCCGGCCCGGCGGCCAGGCCCGCGGCGACTAGCGCCGCGACGGTCATGACCGCCATAGGCCACAAGGCTATTCGTGCGCGCACTCTCATTGTGGGTCTCCTCGGACGGGTGGTGGTCAGTCGGCGCCGGGGAGTGCGCGCCCACGACTAACGTCAATTGGTATGACATCATACGTTTTACGGGAGAGGTGGTTAGGTGTCAATGGGATGCGGGCCACTTCGCCGCCACCCCCGGCACCCGTCTTGACCGGCGGCTGACCAGCCATGTTCGAATCGGTTCGATGATCGCGCTCTGAACCGTCCAGTGCCAGCTCGCGAAACTTTCACGTCATCGCCCGGCTGTCCGCGCACGCCCAATTCACAATCGACACCGGTATCGCGGTCTACTTCGCCGACCCGCGTTCACCCTGGCAGCGCGGCACGAACGAAAACACCAACGGCCTACTCCGCCAGTACTTTCCCAAAGGGACCGACCTGTCGAGATGGCCAGCCGAGGACCTCCTCGCCGTCCAGGCTGCGGTCAACAGCAGACCACGCAAAATCCTGAGCTGGAAGACTCCCGCCGAAGCACTCGACGAGCAGCTACGGTTGCTCCACAACGCAGGTGTTGCAACGACCGGTTGAGCCCAGGCTGTTCGCGAGTTCGTACGCGCAGCCCGACGAGTCCGTCGAGGACTTCGGCCTGGCGCAATGGCAAGTCTGTCCGGAACAGCCGGACCGAACAGGCAGAGCGGGCGCGCTTATCCTGACCACACATCGTGTAGCGCATTGGTCTGACCGGGAGCGATCGGCCGACCTACTGCTGCCCCGCGCTAGCGTTTCGCTTGAAGTCGGACGGAAGATCTTTCCGCGTCTACGCGAAGCGCGAATCCGGGTTCTCGATGAACCGGGTGAAAAGACCGCGGTCTTCGCCGTGGGCAAATCCTTTGCATCTCGCCTTATCGACGCTCAGCACACCTTGGGAAACGCCAGCCAACCACAAGCGGCTGTTCTTTCTGCACGAGGCTCTTGGATGCCGGTCGTGAATCGGGCATCAGGTGGTCCTGGAGTCTTTTCTGTGCGAGATGGTGAACCAAGCTTTGTCACCGATAGCGGCATGCGGCACAGCATTGCATGGGAGAGCTTTGTCAGTTGGTCAGCTCGCGACGGCCAGATATTTTCGGAGGTGCTCGGCCGTTTCGAGCCAGGATCGCCTCGACCGGAGACTGCCTTTGACCTGCCGCAAATACTGGTGGGGCGGGTGGGGCTCGAACCCACGACCGACGGATTATGAGTCAGACCGAGCCCGTACCGGATGATGCCGAGTGAGTGCCCCTCGTGCCGATTTCGCCTGCTATTGCTGCCTTTTCGTGCCTGGCCAGTCCAGTTCGGCATGCCCGCGTTTCGCGCGTTCGTGCCCGCCGTGTGACCGCCCAATGACTGGTCCACCCGTGGTCAAAGAGGAGGCTCTGCCGTGATGTTCTGTGTTGAGACGGTCGACATCGACAATGGCGTCGAGCAACGCAATCTCTTCGGGCCGTTCAGAGCCGAAGCGTCCGCAGCCGACTTCGCCCGCCAGTTCGATGGTGGAGAGCGCCGAGTCGCGTCGTGCCTTTGATGCAGCCAGTCATTGAAGTCGTACGCCGGGTGCCAGCGTGACCGGGGCGGAAGTCGAGCCGCTCGATCCAGACAGCGACGCCGGCCGCGAAGCCGCCCGCCAGCTGACAGCTCTGCTGCTCGACATCGACGAACGGTTGGCGCAAGAGGCTGCGCACGATCGACTGCGCAGCAGAGACTGACTGAGCAACGAAGCGCCCCGCCCGGGCGGCTACCTGGGCGGGGCGAGAGACCGAACCCCTTGGGAGAGGAACCGATCATGAACAAGAGTACGCAGAACGACGCCGTGATACATCCCCCATGGCCAGCATCGTCCCGCAGCCGCGTGAGGCCGCCGCGGTCACGAATTGCCTGCAGGTGTACATCGCCGATATTGGCCCTGCAGATGCTGCGGTCGACGTCGAGGCAAACCTGCTCGTGCTGTCGTCGCGGCTTGACGCCTCGGGCCGCATTCAGGCTGCGAAGAAAGCGCTCGATCGAGTGGGCATGGAGCAGGACGACGCCGAGGCTCCCTGGTGTCTCTGCGGGTTTCCGTTGCAGATGCCCGACTGTTCGGCTTGATCGAACTGGCAGACGCAGCGTGCATCCACGAGCTATCGTGCGTGCGGTCAGAAGATCGTGCGACGAGGGTGAGGGCAAGCATGACGATTGACCAGCCGAGTGCATATCAGCCGTCGATGCCGCAGCCGGCACCGCAGCTCAACTACACGTTTCGTGTCTCGTACAAGGGCGGGTGGCCGGGGCTGTTTGGCGGCGAAAACCAGACCAAGGCGCTCGATCGTGCGCTTCGTGAGATGAACAGCCGCGGCCATCGCGTAGCCGCGGCCGTTGCTGACCGCTGGTCGTTCTGGAAGCGACTCGGGATGGCGATTCTTGCCGCGATCAGCTTGGGTTTTTACGTCCGCGTCCCCAACGTCATTCTGATCACGGAGCCACTCCGGTAGCGGCTGGTTATGTCCATCGCGCGCGACGATACCGGTTGTCAAAGTCGACGAATGGTCCTTCGTGCAAGCCATGGGGAGTCGCAGCGCTACCCCGTGGCCGTGTGGACGCCGCAGCTCGCCGGGGCGTTCTTGGACTTCGCAGCTGCCGACCTGCTTTACCAGATGTGGCACCTGATCGCGTACCGCGGGCTCCGCCGGTCCGAGGCCGTGAGCCTCGAATGGGCCGAGGTCGACCTCGACGCCAGCATGCTGAACGTCCGCGAATCCAAGTCGGATGCCGGCGTTCGCACCGTCAGCCTCGACACTGGCACTGTCGCGGTGCTGCGCGCACACCGGTTGGCCCAGGCGCATCGGCGCATCGCGAGTTACGGCGCATGGGTTGACTCCGATCGTGTCTTCACCAAGCAGGACGGCACGCCACTGAACGCCGACTCGGTGTCGCAACGGTTCGACCGCCTCGTCGTCCGCTCCGAACTGCCGCCGATCAGGCTCCACGATCTGCGCCACGTTGCGGCCTCGCTGGCGCTCGCGGCCGGCGTCCCACTGAAGGTGGTGTCGGAGCAGCTGGGTCACTCGGCGAGCGGCATCACGGCCGACATCTATTCAAGCGTGATGCTCCAGGTCCGGCAGGCCGCAGCCGAAGCGGTCGCAAACCTCGTCCCCGCAATCCGTCGGGCGGCGGATCTGCGTTGATGTGTCCGCCTGGTGTCCGCTCAGCTGTCATGTCAGCTGTCGAGCGCACCGCCGCGAGGGCATCGTTGCAGGTCAGACCTAGTGGGGCTGTAGGACTTCGGTTGATGGTTGACAGTTCTATGTCGGGTGATCCTTGACACTCCTGTTGTGAAGTTAGTGCCGCCGGCCGGTGCCGGTGGCATTTTTTTTGCGGATCGGTCCGTCGGCTTTGCGGGCGACGGTTTTCAGCAGTTGGTTGCCGACCCAAAACTGCAGCAGTTCGGCGGTGACCAGCACATCGCAGCGGTTCCCGCCGTAGTGTTTGCCGACGCTGACTTCTTGCCAGTTCACACACACCACCCCGTTTGCCGCGACCCGGCGGGCCACCCACTGCTCACCGGTCCGCTCCGGTGTGCGCGGGCTCGGCAGAGCCAGCGCCGGCCGCGGGGATCGGCCGCCCGCATCGAATCGGCTGGCCGGGGTGGCGTCGTGCAGCGACTGGTGGGTGCGGCCGGTGTTGTAGTGGGTGACCCAGGTGTCCAGCTCGGCCTGGGCGGTCGCCAAATCGGCGAACACCCGGGTGGTGTCGAACTCGGCGCGCAACGTGCGATGGAACCGTTCGATCTTGCCCGTCGTCGTCGGCGAGCGTGGCTGCGTCAACAAATGCTCGATGCCGTTCTCCCGGCAAATCCGGTCGAACAACACCTCCGTCGGTGGATGGTTGAACCGGCCGGTGAACACCTTGCCGTTATCGGTCAAGATCTGGGCCGGTAGCCCATGGCTACGAAGTGCACCGGCCAGCCCGTCGCAGACCGCCTGCGTGCGTTCTCGCGGCATCAGCCACGCGCACACGCAAAACCGGGAATGGTCATCGACACCGGTCAACGCCTTGGCGGTGCTGCCGTCAGCCAGTAAGAACCCGCCGACCACATCCATCTGCCACAACTCCATCGGCGCGGCCCGTTCCCAGCGCTTCCACACCTGTTTGTCGCGGCGCCGCCGCGCCGGGTCGATCACCCCGGCCCGCAGCAGACACCGATACACCGCCGACTCGCTCGGCAACGGCTGGACACCCTTGCGCGCAAGTTCCAACACCAGCCGCCGCGGGCCCCAATACGGCCGGGCGCGGCGCAACTCCAGCACCGTCTCCACGATGTCGCCACCCAGCTGGTGCGGGCACGAGCGTGGCTTGTGCGAGTGATCCGCCAACCCGTCCAGGCCGCCGCCCTCATAGCGGGACAACCACATGTGCACGCTCTGCCGCGAAACGCCCCACTGCGTCGCGACTTCCTTCACCGTGCGACCGTCGGCGATCACCGCGAGGACCGCCTGATAACGCTGCTCAACCACAGAAATCTCCCTCATGGCGAGGGAGTGTCAAGGATCAGCCGAAGTAGCTGTCAACCATCAGCCGAAACCGTGTAAAGCATCAACCGAAGCCGAACTGTCAACCATCAGCCGAACTAATACAGTGCGGTGGTGGGGCGGGTGGGGATCGAACCCACGACCGACGGATTATGAGTCCGCTGCTCTGACCGGCTGAGCTACCGCCCCGCAGTGCGGTCGAGCCTACCGGTGGTCAGGCCGACGGTTCGCGGACGATGACGTCCGCCGCTTCGATGTCTTCGAAGAAGCGGCGGTTGATGTAGAGCCGAGCTTCTGGAGCATGTCCATCGGCGCATTCCCCTCGAGTCGAACTCCAGACGACAGCGTAGCCCGACCGTGATCGACCCTATGCACGCCACGGCGACCCTACGAGGCGACGCCCAAGAGTTCGTCGAGCAGCGCGCGGATTCGGACATCGATCTCGTCGCGGATCGGCCGGACGTCCTCCAGTGAAAGCCCGGCAGGGTCGGGTAACTGCCAGTCGAGATAGCGCTTGCCGGGATAGACCGGGCAAGCGTCGCCGCAGCCCATGGTGACGACGACGTCGGCGGCTTTGACCGCGTCGCTCGACAGCAGCTTCGGGGACGCCGCCGTCAGATCGATACCAACTTCTGCCATCGCTTGCGCTACCGCGGGATTGATTCGGTCCGCGGGCTCTGAACCTGCCGAGCGAACCCGAACGCGGCCAGCCCCGTAGTGGTCGAGCAATGCAGCGGCCATCTGTGATCGGCCGGCGTTGTGAGTGCAAACGAAAAGAACCTCGGGAACGGCGTCCACGTCAGCTCCGCTCGCGATCCGCGGCATGTGCCCAACCAAGCTTGCGTCGCAAGAACAAAGCCACATAGACAAGGCCGACCAACGTGGGCACCTCGATCAATGGGCCGACGACGCCAGCCAGCGCCTCCCCCGACGTCACCCCGAAAACGCCGATGGCAACCGCGATCGCGAGTTCGAAGTTGTTACCTGCGGCGGTAAATGCCACGGTTGCCGTCTTCGAGTAACCCAGCTTCAAGCGGTGCCCTAACGCAAAGCCGCCGCCGAACATCACCGCGAAGTAGACCAGCAATGGGACGGCGATACGTGCGACGTCCAATGGGTCTGCGGTAATTGTCTTGCCCTGTAGGGCGAACAGCACGACAACTGTGAACAGCAAGCCGTAAAGTGCGATCGGGCCAACGCGCGGCAGGAACCGCGCCTCGTACCATTGGCGGCCCCTTGCTCGCTCACCAAACGTGCGGGTCAAATACCCAGCCAGCAAAGGGATTCCGAGGAACACGAGCACGCTGAGAACGATTGTACGGACCGAGAAGTGCGCGTTCGTCTGCTGCAACCCGAGCCAGCCCGGGAGCACGTGCAAGTAGAACCAGCCGAGCATCGCGAACGCCACGATCTGGAAAAGCGAGTTGATGGCGACAAGGACTGCAGCTACTTCGCGGTCACCACATGCGAGATCGTTCCAGATCAACACCATCGCTATACACCTGGCCAGGCCGACGATGATCAGACCGGTTCGATAGGTCGGCAGGTCAGGCAGCAACGCCCAGGCGAGGGCGAACATCAGCGCCGGGCCAACGACCCAGTTCAGCACTACCGAGGTCAAAAGTAACCGGCGATCGCGGGTGACCTGGTCGAGTTGGCGATACCGCACCTTGGCAAGAACCGGATACATCATCGCGAGCAGCCCCGCAGCGATCGGCAGGCTAACCGAGCCGAGCTTCACCGCGTCGAGATGCTTCGCAAGCGATGGGATCGCGCGTCCTAGACCGATACCGAGCGCCATCGCAGCAAGGATCCAGACCGGCAGGAACCGGTCGAGGCTCGACAACCTGGCGAGCGGCAGCGCCTCGAACGGGCGCGCTTCGTTGACGACGGCGTTGATGCTCCGGGTTTGGCTCATTCGGCGGGTTTCATGGCCCGCACGATCGCGCCGTGCATGCCAGGCACGGCTTCGTGGGTGAACGTCACATCCGCGGCGACGAAGCCTGCGGCGGCCAGCCCGGACAGGTATTCGGAGCGAGACAACGCGCCCGCAATACAACCGGCGTAGGAACCGCGTTCGGCGCGATCGGCGGGGGTGAGATCGTCATCGGCGACAACGTCGGAAATGCCGATCCGGCCACCGGGCACGAGTACTCGAAAGATCTCTGAAAGCACCGCCGACTTGTCGATCGACAGGTTGATCACGCAGTTCGAAATCACCACGTCCACCGAAGCGTCCGGCAGGGGCACATCTTCGATTGTGCCTTTGACGAACTCGACATTGGTGGCGCCCGCCTTGGATGCGTTCGTACGGGCCAGCGCGAGCATCTCGTCGGTCATGTCGACGCCGTAAGCGAAGCCGGTAGGACCGACGCGCCGCGCCGACAACAAGACGTCGATGCCGCCACCTGATCCCAGATCCAGTACCCGCTCGCCTTCTCGTAGGTCGGCGACCGCCATCGGGTTTCCGCAGCCGAGGCTCGCGGCAACAGCTTCGCTGGGCAGCTCGCTTTGCTCGGCGGCACTATAAAGCGCCGAACCAAACGCCGCGTCGCTCTCGCTGCCCCCGCAGCACGACGCCTTGGCCGACGCCGCCTCGTCCGACGGCGTCCCGGACGCTCGGGCCGCGCTGGCGGGCCCCGAGCCGCAAGTCGCGCCGTCCGACGAGCAACACCCGTCGCCGTCCAATACCGCAAGTGCTTCGCCGCCCATTGAACTCACCGCAACTGCCGCCGCGGCGTACCGCTGCCGAACCATTTCACGCACCTCTTCGCTTTCCATCGGCCATCCTCAGATCGACGAACTTCGATGCATCGATACTGGACGATGCATCGATATCTGTCAATACATGTGGCAGACTTGCGCCATGCCGACCGCACTACCGATCGTTGACGCCGAGGTGCTTGCATGCTGCAGCCCAGTCACCGCAGGGATTTTGGACGTCGAACAAGCCGACCGACTGGCGCGTGCGTTCAAGGCGCTCAGTGATCCGACGAGGGTGCGACTGCTGTCGATGATTGCCGCTCACGACGGCGGCGAGGCGTGCGTGTGCGAACTGACCGATCCGGTCGGGCTAGCCCAACCGACGGTGTCGCACCACCTCAAGCAACTGGTCGACGCCGGGCTGATCACCCGCGAGCAACGCGGAAAATGGGCGTACTACCGCGTCATCGAGGCCGCACTGACCGTTCTTTCCGACACACTTCGCCAGCCTCTGACCTGATCTCGGATTTCTGCAATTGGTGCAACGCAGGGTGCCTGCCCAAACTCGGGCAGGCACCCCACCGATTTCGTTTCTTTGTTGTGTAGTAGCCACGGCAGCTTCGCTGCGGCGCGGCTGCTGTCGTCGTCCGGCCGTTTACGAAGCTGAGCAGGTCAGCGTGGGACTCGCGCTGCTGCCGTTGGCCTGGAAGCCGAAGCTGGTCGATCCAGCGGCGGCAATCGTGCCGTTGTAATCGGCGTTGAGCGCGGTGACCGACGTGCCGTTTTGCGACACGGTCGCATTCCAACTGTTGGTGAACTGCTCGCTGCCGGGCCAGGTCCAGGTCACTTTCCAGCCGTTAATGGCCGTCGATCCGTTGTTGGTGACAGTCACGCTCGCCGTGAACCCGGTGCCCCAGTCATCGGTCACCTGCAACGTCGCGACGCACGCCGACGAGGCGGACGACGACGGGCTGGGTGACGGGCTCGGCGACGGGGTGGGCGACGGGGTGGGTGACGGGCTCGGCGACGGGGTTGGTGATGGGCTCGACCCGTTAGCCGCGCATGACACGCTGGCGGGGTTCATCGCGCTGCTCTCCGTGCCCTGCACGCCGAACTGGATCGACTGGCCCGCAGAGATCGCGCCGTTGAAGTCCGCGTTGCCGGCCCCCACCGACGATCCGCTTTGGCTCGCGGTGGTGTTCCACTGCCCGGTTATCTTCGCGTCGTTCGACCAAGTCCAGCTGGTGAGCCAACTGTTCGTCGTGGTCGTTCCGGTGTTGGTTACCGTGATGTTGGCCGTGAACCCGCCAGACCATTGGTTGGTGAGCTGCATGCTCGCCGAACACCCGTTGCTGCCGCCCGAAGGCGTCGGCGACGGCGAGATGGACGGGCTCGGCGAGGGCGTCGGCGTCGGCGTGGGGGTCTGCGACGGCGGTGGCGACGAGGTGCCCCCCAAGGCAGTCAGCACCGCGTTGTACGACGGCTTCGGCTGCAGGTTGTTGTCGAACATGGTGGCAGCGCCGTAGCCCGAGAAGGTTCCGGGCACCCAGGAGTCTGCGTCGCTGACATCCCATTGCGTGATGCCCACGCAACGTGAAACCGCAAGACACGCCTTCACGATGTCGGCGTCGTCGGTGGCTTGTTGGTTGAGATTCGCCTGTGATGCCGGCGTGGGCATCCGATCGTCGAGTTCAGTGATTGCGACGTCGAGGCCGAGAGCCGCGAAGCGCTGCATGTTCGCTTGCAAGGAAGACGGCACACTGCCGACGACGAAATGGCTTTCCAAACCGATGCCATTGATCGGGACGCCCTGGCTTATCAGCGACTTGACCAGGTTGTACATGGCATCGCTTTTCGCGTTTTCGCCTTCGATGTTGTAGTCGTTGAGGTACAGCTTGGCGTTCGGGTCTGCGGCGTGTGCCGTGCGCAGTGCGTCGGCGATGTAGCCAGAGCCCATGGCCTGGTAGAAGACGTCGGTGCGGAGGTTGCCGCTGTCGTCGAAGGGTTCGTTGACGACGTCCCACGCGTAGACCTGACCCTTGTAGTGGGTGGCTTCCGTGGTGATGTGGCTCTCCATCGCAGCTTGGACCTGGCTGGTTGGCAGGCTGGTCACCCAGCTCGGTAATTGGCTATGCCAGACCAGGTTGTGTCCGCGGACCCGCATGTTGTGAGCCTTCGCGAAGGCAACGATCTGGTCGCCGGGGCCGAAGTTGTACGACCCGTTAGAGGGTTCAGTGGTATCCCATTTCATCTCGTTTTCGGGGGTCAACATGTCGAACTGGCTTCCGACGAGGCTTGCGTCGGAGGAATTGCTGAGCGTTCCGGTGCCCGCGCCGACTCCGAAATAGCGCCCTTGCGCCTCGGCTCCGGCGCGCAGGGTGGAGGCGGCGCTTGCCGGCGCGACCGCAAGCAAAACCGCGGCGGCGACAAGACCTGACATCGTGGCGGCGGCTGCCGCGACGGACGACCTCCGCCTTCGTGCGATGTGTTTCATGAAGGACTCCCTGCGTAGACGTGGACGGCTTTCATGAGCGGCGCCAAGCGACCCAGCAGCCCGCAACCGCCGCGTCCCTCGGTCCGGAATTTCGGCAATCGTCCGAGAGTTTTCGGCATTAGTTGCGGAAATCGTGTGGAATCGTAGAGACAACCGGATGAGTCCGTCAAGAAGATCGTTCGACGATAGTTCGACGTTTCCCTGCGGGTTCCGGCAAAAGCACGATGCAGGGCCCGCCGGAACTATCGACATCGTGCCTGGAAGTATCGGGTACGAGCACCGGTCGATCAGTCGCCGCTCAGTCGCGGAACTCGCTCGCCACCCGATCCGGTGGGGCTCAGCTCACCGGCGAGCTGACGACGAGCTGCTGACGACGATCACGCCTGGACGACGGAGGCTACCAACGGCTCCTGGCTCGCGAGCCGGATCGGCGCGTCCGACTCACCGAATCCGTTATAGCGGCCTATCCGCTGGACGAACTCAAAGAACAGCCCGCCGGTCGATGCGCTGTACGCGTGCAGGAACTCTCCGTCGTGGTTGCGGTCATAGAGCACTCCGACCGAGCGCATTTGCTCGAGCCGCCGGACCGGGAGTTCGTATCGGGTCGCGAGGTCGGCGTAGTAGTTGTCGGGAATCGCCAGCATCGGGGCACCAGCCGCACGCAACGACGCAGCCGTGTAGAGCACGTTAGGGGTGCTCAGCGCGATCTGCTGTAGTCCCGGCGATGAGGACTGCCCGACCACCCCTGCGGAAATCGCGATACGCAGTCGAGAGTCCGCGCTGATCAATGCGCGGCTCTGCAGTTGACCATGTGGGCGGTTGATCTCGGCCACGGGTCCCGCCGTCATTCCAAGCAAAAGGCGGTACAACGAGATTTCTGCGTCGTACAGGTCGAGCGATACGGTTCCGCCCAAGTGGTCGACTCCCCTGAGCCCGACGCCTCGCGACGTCCCCCCGGTATCGATGAAGTCGGCGCGCCATCTGTGCGGCTCGGTGACACCGCAGAAAAATAGCTGCAATCCCATCGGCGTCGTAATCGATGGCAGCTCGGCCTCGTTCGTCGCGTGGCGCTGATCATCGAATGGCAACCGCAGGTCAGCAGCGCGCTGTGCCGCCGCCTGCACGTGCGCGGTGTGAAGCCCGACGCCAACAACCGCCGGCCGCTCGTCGATTCGAGCCTGCGAATTGAGCACGATCCTAATGTCGCCCTGTTCCCAAAGCTGAACGGCCTTGGACCGATGGACGCCGACGAGAGCGAACCCTAGAGTCTGCAGCAACGCCGCGAATC
>Ga0068855_100010214_pt1 | contig 11317 bp, 10 predicted proteins | sample KBSCornC52_FD_66592 | JGI IMG/M metagenome (GOLD analysis project Ga0068855, IMG submission 66592) | Corn rhizosphere microbial communities from Kellogg Biological Station, Michigan, USA - KBS Corn C5-2 | ecosystem: Host-associated > Plants > Roots > Rhizosphere > Soil ... | reverse complement strand
TTCCCCGACTCGCGAACGAGCCGTCACATGCCTGACGATCCGCCTCGCATCCCGTGCAACCCCCATCAGGGTCGCCGAACTCATGGCATAAAGGAAATGAAGGCCCACGAAGTAAAGCCCCGGCGTGCTCGGCACAACACCCTCTACATGCATCGGATCACCGATCGAATCGAAGATCGGCAGATCGATCCAGGAGAACCCATTTGCGTACCCCGTACACCAGATGATGTTCTGCACGTCCAGAGCCCCGCCTCCTGCCTCCACCGGCAGCCCATCGCGAACACCAATGATCTTCCCTACGCGTTCAACTCCCGCAGCCTTGAAGTCCTCGGGCTTCACCCGAATCAGACTTGTTGTGGCATGAAGCATCTTGGGCCGGACTTTCCTGCCCACCGGCGTCTTCAGCGAAAGCAGATGATGGCCGATGAAGCGGACCATCCGCATCAGGACGTGACGCGCAAAGGCGCCCTCGATCCTCCACGGGATGTGGCCCGCCTCCTTGCCTGACAAGATCGTGCGCCGCTTCCGTGCCACATCAAGAGCGATATCCGCACCCGAGTTCCCCGCGCCCACTACCAGAACAGAACCGGGATTCAACTGCGAAGAATTCCTGTACGACCTCGAGTGCAGTTGCACGATTCCGGCATGGAGCTCACCCGCGAAATGCGGCACGCGAGGCTCCTGATAGTTAGCCATCGCCACGATCACATTTCTGCACTCATACCGGATCGAGCCACAGGTAAGGACAAAACGATCGCCCTGCTTTTCCAGCCGGTCCACCCTCGTCAGATTCATGACCGGCAAGTCGAAATGGCGCGCATACTCCGCCAGGTAATCCGCAATCTGGTCTTTGGTCGGGAACCCGTCCGTCTGGGCCTTCAGCTTCAAACCAGGAAGCACATAGCGCGATGGCGAAAACAGCTTCAATGAATCCCAACGGTTCCTCCACGCATCGCCCACGCGCTCATTTGCGTCGAGAATCAAAAAAGGAACGCCCTGTTTCTGCAGGTAATAGCCCGTGCAAAGACCGGCTTGGCCGCCACCAATAACAATTGTGTCAATGTAAGTAGAACTGCTTGTCTGCTGCATCCGAACGCCTCCGGGGAAGAGGTCTTCTACGCTCTTCATGTGTCGAGAATAGGAGTTCGTGCAATGCGACGCATCGGGCGAATTACCCATCGCGGAAAGAATCTATATGGGCATTTCTATGTACGTCAGCAACCCTGCTGTCGCGATCGGCGCCACCTGTGGCGCCGATCTCTGACCATCAACCGGCTCTCTGCCTTACTGGCGAGATGCCTCCTTCTCGATCGGAGCCTGCACCTGCTTGTATCCAGCCGGAACTTCAAAATGCGATGGGTCCACCGGGGCTGACGAGAAGTTTGAAGTCGTAACCTGTGTCTCCATCAAGATCGCACTCGTTGGCTGTGCCCCGGCCTGCGCTGCATTCTCGTCCGGAGCCGGCGTGTCTTTCTTCTTTTTCCCGAAGCCGCCAAACCCTCCCAGGCGGCTTGAGATCATTGAACTCATTCCCGCCTTCGCCATCTCTCCCTTGGTTGGACCGGCGGCCTCAGCCGGCAAAGGAGCTTCCGATGCTGCTGGGAGCGGCTGCCCGTTCACCGTCGTCCCCATTCGCATCACCTGCATGACGGGGACACCGTCCAGCTTCTGCATTTCCTTCATCATGTCTCCCATGGCCTGATTTGCCCCGGGCTGCTGCGCGAGCATCCTGCTGAAATCCCGTCCCAGGCCCACCGTGACATCGCCCATCTTGGCCGCGAATCGCTGGTAGAACGCCCGCACCTGCTCATAGCCGGGAACCGACGGCACCATCCACATGTCGTTGGTCATCGCCAGATTCCCTGACTGCTGGTTTTGCGTATTCGTGGCCGTCATGGTCATCGTCATAATGGCCTCACTGCTGTTCAGGCCGCTGACTTCCTTCGTGGCTCCCGTTTTCCGGACCTTCACATCGAAACTCATCTGCACATTCTGGGCATCGGGATTCGAAGCCGCCTCCGGCTGTGTCTGGGACTTCTGTTTCGCCGCCTCCTGCTCCATCTGCCGACGTGCGTTCTCGATGGCCTGCTTCATCTGCTCGAATGTCATCACGGAGTAAGTCTTCTTCTGCACATCGATCTGTGTGATCGTCTCCTTATCCAAATCGATGATTTGAATCTGCTCGGGCGAGACGTCCGCCAGTCGGTTGTCCTTCAAATAAATTGTCGAGACAATGGGGTCGCCCATGTGCCGCGCCTGAGAACTGAACACCCCCACGGTCTTCATCATCTTCAGCAGCGAACCACCCGTAATCTGCGTGGTCTGCTGATAGGTGTAATCACTGGCAAAGAGAGCACTGGGCAGCACTAAGACGAGCGGCAACATTGCACGCTTAAATAGCGGGAACATGATGATCCTCCGAGTTTGGGTCTGCGGCAGAAGGGTCTAGCCGGGGCGGTGGGGAGTTTAGCCCGAAGAAATTGTGACAGTCAACGGATTTGCGTTTCAGGAAATCGGGAGCGCATCCTCGTGCCATGCTTCGATCAGACCCATTCTGGCCAGGTCAAACCCCCTGACACCGCTCGATACCCTACAGAGCGCGATGCGAACGAACCGCGTCTATCACTCTGCGAATGGCAGAGGAAACATCTTCCGGCGCTTCCAGTTCCATATTGTGGCCCGATCGAATGATGAACTGCCTGCTGTTGGTCGAGAGCCGGAAGAGCTTCGCCTGCCCTTCCACTCGCTCCTTCTCCATCTGCGCTGCCGGAACATCCAGATCTTCGGTATAGCCGCCATCCGCCCGAGAAAGCACAACCAGCGGAAGCTTTCCGAGTGAACCATCGGCCGCCTTTGCGAGCCATTGCCCGAAATAGATTTCAGACCACTCGCGTTGACTGGTCTCCGCTTCCTCAAGCGAGGGCAACGCCTGCGCCCAGAGTTGCAGCTTCTGATCTCGCATCGGCAAGCGCTTGTAGACTCGCTCTAGTTTTGCAGAAATTGGATCTCCGCCGCGCGCACTCGCTCGATCCGCCTCGGCAATCTCCTCGTGCGGCGAAGGAATCTCGCGAGCCGATGCATTCATGCCTAGTCGAATTGTTTGTTTCCCTCCAACAGCCACCCTCATGCCTTGATGCGCTGAATCCACAAGGACCAGGCCCGCTGCATCTTTCGGATATACTCTGGCGAAGTTGATCATCACCGGACCACCGTAGGAATGACCCACCAGAACGAAGGGCCCTTTTTCGCCGAGCTTTTCCAGCGCGTCGCGGAGTTCAAGATTCAGCTGGGCGAACGTGCGTGGCTTCGGCCCCGGATCACTCCAGGCGTACCCTGCTCGGTCATACGTGCAGATACGCGCAAACCGGGAGACTTTTTCCTGCACGAGAACCCAATCAAACGAGAAGTCTCCCAGTCCGTTCTCGACAACCACCACCGGCGATCCAGTCCCGGTACAGTGCACGTGGAGGCGATGCCCGCCCAGGTCCACCAACTGTCCAATCGGCTTGGGCGTAGCGGTCTCAGCGAGTCCTTGAATCTGCATGACCCCAGCCAGACAGGGCATCATCATCGTTCCTAACACTCCCGCAAGCAGGCCACGTGCACGCAACATCTCGCCCTCCTTGTTTCGACTTGACCAAAGATTAGCTTGGATATGAATCGGACAATCCCGAATGTCATCAGGTGCACCCGTGCTGGGATGAGCAAGCTATTTGCAGGGTGAATGCATATCCTCGCCATTCTCCGGGAACTGCCGGCCAGCAACTCACGTAATTCAAGAGATCATGCTCAGCGATCTGAAATTCGCCGTCCGGCAGCTTGCCAAATCGCCCGGATTCTTCTTCACCGCGCTCATCACCCTGGCGCTCGGCATCGGCGCCAACGCTGTCGTCTTCAGTGTCCTCAATGCGCTGGTTCTGCGTCCCGTCAACGTGCCCCACGCGGAAAATCTCTACACCGTTCAGCGCTTCCGCTTCCCCTCGCAGTCTTACCTCGACTACATCGATCTGCGCGACCGTAACCGCACATTCTCAAGCCTGATCGCCTGCCAGATCACCGGGCCCGTGGGCATTGACACCGGCGCAAACCCGTCCACTGCCTGGCCCTACCTCGTAAGCGGCAATTACTTCGACGCCCTCGAGATTCAGCCCTACCTGGGCAGGTTCTTTCATGCCTCTGACGAAAAGGGCAAAAACAGCGCTCCATATCTCGTCCTGAGCTATGCCTACTGGCACAGCCATTTTCACGACGATAAGGGCATCGTCGGGCGTGCTGTGCAGATCAACAAGCACCCCTTCACGATCATCGGCGTAGCTCCTTCGGAATTTCGTGGCACCGAGCTATTTTTTGCCCCGGCGTTCTGGATTCCGATCCTCGATCAACCGCTTGTGCAAGGCAGCGACTCGCTCCAATATCGTGGAGACCATTCCCCCTGGGTAGTGGGTCGCCTCAAGCCCGGCGTGACACCGGCTCAAGCGACCGAAGATCTCAGCTCGATCGGATCATGGCTCGCCAAGACTTATCCCAAGGACGACGACGGCATCAAATTCACGCTCGCCAAGCCCGGGCTGGTCGGCGATTTCCTTGGAGGACCGGCACGCGCCTTTATGGCTGGGATCATGCTCCTCGCGGGTCTCATCCTGCTCGCGGCCTGCGCCAACCTCGGCAGCCTCTTCGCAGCGCGCGCAGCTGATCGCGCCAAAGAAGTTGCTCTCCGTCTCGCACTCGGGTCAAAGCGCGGACTGATTCTGCGGCAGATGCTTACAGAAGCAGTCCTTGTCTCCCTCGTTGGAGGCGTGATCGGTCTTGCCGGAGGAGTTGTGATTCTGCACGTCTTGAGTGCGTGGCAGCCGATTCCCGACGTGCCGATTAACGTGCCCGTCAATCCGGATTTCCGCACCTATGCGGTTGCGCTTCTGCTCTCAATTCTGAGTGGATTGCTCTTCGGTATGGTTCCTGTGCGCCAGGTTCTGCGCTCCGATCCCTGGCAGATGATTCGCACCGGAATCAGTTCCACGTCCGGCATGAAGCGCTTTACTTTGCGCGACCTTCTATTAGTCCTACAAATCGCCATCTGTGCCGTGCTCGTCACGTCTTCCCTCGTCGCCGTGCGCGGCCTCATCCGCTCACTTCATAGCGATTATGGATTCCAGCCGCAGAACGCCGTGTTGGTCTCTACCGACCTCCGCATGGCCGGGTACAGCGCAGATCGCATTCCGCAGATGCAGCAGCGCCTGATCGAGAACATTGGAAATGTTCCGAGGGTTGCCGCTGTTGGATTCATCGACAACATTCCCCTCAGCCTCGGCGGGGGCGATTCCTACGTCTACACGGATAACACCACGGATTTCAGGCCCACCAACTACGTAGCGGATGCTATGAACTACAGCATCTCCCCTGGCTTCCTCGCAGCGGCGGGAACTCGCCTCATCGCAGGCCGCAATTTCTCTTTGAGCGACGACAAGAAAGCGCCGAAAGTCGCGCTCATCAATCACCAGTTCGCAGTCAAGGTCTTTGGCTCCGTGGACAAGGCCATTGGGGGGCACTTCAAATACTGGGGAGGCGAGCGCGCCGAAGTTATCGGCGTTGTCGAGGACGGAAAGTATCGCAGTCTTACAGAAGATCAGATGCCTGCGATGTTCTTCTCGTTCCTTCAGCACCAGAGTGGTGGCACCGCCCTGGTCGTGCGATCGGAACGTGATCCCTCTGAGATAACCGCCGCGCTGCAGCGAATGATTCGCAGCGTCGACTCAGGGCTGCCTTTCACGATTACGACGTGGACTGAGGAAATGAACACCGCGCTCTTCGCCTCGCGTGTCGCAACCGTGGCTCTCGGCGTTCTCGGAATGCTTGGCGCAATGCTTGCCGTCACCGGCATCTTCGGTATGGCGTCGTATGTTGTGAGCAAGCGACTGCGGGAACTCGGCATCCGTGTAGCGCTTGGCGCAAACCGGTCACAGATCCTGCGCAGTTCGCTCGGCCGGGCATTTCGGCTGCTCGCAATCGGCTCTCTTGTCGGCGTAGCTCTGGGCGTCCTCGGAGCACGGGTTCTCGCGTTTATCGTTTATCAGGCCACGCCAAAGGATCCATTGGTGCTCTTAGGGGTCACGTCTACCATGTTGGTCCTCGGCCTGCTCGCGTCCTGGATCCCCGCTCGCCGAGCGCTGGCCGTCGATCCGCTCGTCCTTCTGCGCGACGAGTAGGTATCGAGCCATGACTCTCGACGTATGAAGGAATGCTTGTAGTAGCAGCGACGTTTCGAGCAGGTTTTGTATCAGGGCATGAATTCAGTCATGCCACATCAGCTCAACGAAACGAGCGGGGATTTAGCTCCTGAGAGATGCTCTCCTGCGCGGACTGTTCAGCATCCTACGCCGACTTGCGCTTCGACGACTTCGCCGGCGTCTTCACGATCCCGATTCCCTTCGCCGGCGGCTCTTTCACGCTCTTCACCGGCTTCTTCGCGGCAGCGGGACCTGCCTCGCTGCCGATGCTCTTGCGCAGCGCATCCATCAAATTCACCACATTGCTGGGGCGCTGCTTCGGCGCTTCATCAATCGGCACCGGCGCATGATTGACCTTCGCTTCGACAAGCGCTTTAACCGCCGTCTCGTAGCCGTCTTCGAATTTCTCCATATCCAGCTTCGACGACATACGCTCGATCAGCATCTCCGCCAGTTGCAGCGAATCCGCAGGAACAGCCGGCTGCTTGATATCCCGGAAGTAGTCTTCCTGCTTCCGCAGTTCGTAGGAGTAGCGGAGCGTGTAGCCCATCAGTCCCGGGCTGTCCTTTCCCGCCGGCACCAGCGCAAAGACATGCTCGCGTCCTGAGAATGCAACCTTGCCGATCGCCGCCTTGCCCGTGTCTACCAGGGCCTGGCGCACGACATTGAATGCCTCGGCCGACATGTCATTTTCGGGAGTCACAAAGTAGGGCTTCTCAACGAACATCGGGCTAAGCTCCGCGGTGTCGACGAATTGAGAAACAGCGATGGTGTGCTTGGAGGGAACCCGCAGGTTCTCCAACTCGCTGGGCTCGATAATCACGTACTGGCCCTTGCGATACTCGTAGCCCTTCACAATCTCATCGCTCTCGACCGCTGTCGTTGCCTCGCGACTTTCGGCCGCGCTCTCCAGAACCTTCTGATGTCGAATCCGTTCGCCTGTGCGACGGCTGATCTGGTGGAAACTGATCTGGCTCTTGCTTTCGGTCGCAACGTACAGGCTCACTCCAAACGAAACGAGCGAAATTTGAACGTTGCCCGACCAATAGGGACGTGCCATGAGGACCTCCAAACAATCGCGGACCAAAGGGAATGTCGTGGGCGCTTGAAAACCTGTTCAAGCGCGCAGACCCGCAGAGTCAGGAGTTTAGCGCACTTCGTCAACGTCGGAGAAGTGCATATATGGTAAACGCTTGTGTCTTCGTTCTTTCTTCGCCCGCTAAGTGACACGACGGAAGCCGCGGCTGTTCGGGGCCTTGGCGAGAAGTCGCCTGCGATGATCTACGTCCGGCGAATCAGGTGAATGGCGGACCATCCCACGGCCACAGCCACGGAGCGGATCATGGTTGGCTCGATGGGCATGAAAATTGCGAAGCCCACCGCTGTGAACGCCCACAGGAACAGAGCCCACGTGATCGTATTGCGAGGATCAGCGTAACTCTGCCGTAGTTTGCTGAAAAGCCTGCTTTGATATTGCTCTTCCATGTGCTGCATCTCTCCTCTGCTGCGGATCGAACCTGACTGGGAGATTCGTGAAACTCACAACTTTCATTGATTCCAGAAGTGCAGTCTGGGGATAGGTACAAAGTAACCTGCGCCTCGCATTACTTAAATACTGCTTATGGGGAATGCCATGCCTGAAACCGGGCATTCGCTCAAAATCGGAGAACGGGTGTTAACCAAGGCTGTGACTCACTCGTTGTTGCAAGTAGAGGGGCGCATAAGCTCTTCCTGTTCGAGGGTAAAAATGCACAACCGCCTGCTTTGCCGTATTCCCGCCATCACCCTGGCCGCACTCATTCTCGGCGCCCTGGGAACTGCCCAACAGCGCCCAGCTGCGCCAGCCAATGCACCAGCGAGCACGCCAGCCGGGGCTCCTAACGAGCGTGACGTCTCATCGACGCAGACCGAGCTCATTCGTCTGCTCCGCCTGAGCCCCACCCTGACCACTGTCGTTTCGCACGATCCCTCCCTGCTCTCCAACCAGGAGTACGTCTCGCGCAACAACCCGCAGCTCGCCGCCTTCCTCGCAACGCATCCTGAAGTCGCGCGCAATCCCGAGTTCTACCTCTTCTCGCACCTGAAGCATGAAGACGGTCAGCCGGACGAAGCGCTCGAGAAGGCCGTATGGCCGGACGTCTACCGCGCGCAGAATCCGCCGTCCTCCTTCGAACGCGTCTGGGATGGCTTGATCCCTCTGCTTGCATTCGCATGCGGACTTGTCGCCATCATCCTGCTAGCCCGCATGTTCATTGAAAACCGCCGCTGGAGCCGCATCTTCAAGATGCAGAGCGATGTCCACGGACGCTTGATCGAGCGCTTCACAAGCAACCAGGAAATCGCCAGCTATATGCAGACCGAAGCGGGCCGCAAGTTCCTTGAAGCTGCTCCGCTTCCCGTCGCCTTCGACCAGCAGCAGCGCGTGCCCAGCGCCGTAACCCGGATCCTCACACCCCTCCAGACAGGCATCATCATGGTCCTGCTGGGTATCGGCTTGCTCCTGCTGCGCCACACGGAACCGGACATGAATACGCCGATGCTCTTCTTCGGGACTGTCGTCCTGATGCCCGGCATCGGATTTATCATCTCCGCAGGCGTCTCCTGGTTTCTCGCATCGCGTCTTGGACTGATGCCCAGCGAGACCACGCAGAATCGAACCGAATCGCCGCTCGGCGCGTATAGAGACCGGTAGTGATACCCGGTGCGCGAGTCAAAAGCGAGGAAGCAAAAGCCGATGTCGTGGGAATCGATCATTCCGAATGTGCTGGCGGGCGATGCACAACCGCTCGCCGCCACAGCGCCCGCCGCGGCGATGGATAACGAGCAGTTTGCTGCCTTCTACGCGCGATCTGCTCGTTCCCTCTGGGCCTACCTGGCGCGCGTCAGCCGGGACCCCGCACTCGCCGACGATCTCACGCAGGAGTCTTATGTTCGATTCCTCTGCGCCGACCATCCTGAAGACGGAGAAGTTGCTGCTCGCCGCTATCTCTTTAAAATAGCAACCAATCTGTTGCGCGATCACTGGCGTCGTCCTCAGCCTTCATGCATTGACGAAGTACCCGAAGAAGTATTCGCCGCCAGGTCCAGCGAAAGACACTCCGATTCCGCTGCAACGCTCAGCCCTGCCATGGCGCAGATGCGTCCTCGCGACCGTCAACTCCTGTGGCTTGCATACGCCGAGGGCTACTCGCATCACGAGATCGCGCAGATCACCGGTCTCGGTTCCGCCAGCATTCGACTGCTTCTCTTTCGTGCCCGCCGCAAAATGGCTCGACTACTCCGAAACGGAGGCGAAGCATGAGCCCATTCAAATGTGCCCGTGAAGGCGAGCTTTCTGAACTCCTGCGCAAGGGCTACTGGCCGCAGGCGTGCCCTGATGACCTGCGTTTGCATGTCGAGTCTTGCCGCAGTTGCGCTGACCTCGTCTTGGTCACAGAAGCCTTTCAACGCTCGCGGAACCAGTCTACGGCTCTTCCTCGCCTTGAGCCTGCCGGTGCGATCTGGTGGCGGGCTCAACTCCGGCGCAGAAATGCGGCAATCGAAACAATGAGCCGCCCGATCGTCGGCGCGCAGATTTTTGCCTTGATCATGGCGCTGGTTGTTGTTGGCGCTCTGGCAGTTTGGCAGGCAGAGAACTGGAGCGGCTGGCTGGCAGATTTCTCGGCCGCTCTTCACCTTGACGCGCTGATCCCGTCTGCGCTGCCAGAGAGCAGCATCCTGTGGATTATCGTGCCCGTGATTGCCACCATTGCTCTTCTCAGCGGCATCGTCGTCTACCTCGCCTCTGAAAAGCAATAAAACGGTTGCGTATCGCACAAGGACGCTTTCGCGTCTAGTTTGCCGTTCGTGCCCGGGCCACAGCCTGCTCAGCCTGCCACAGATGCCGGCGTTGATGCGCCGCATTCACTACGAAGCTTGACCAGATGCTGTAACGAATCCGCGAATCGACGGGCGAGGCGATCTTCACCTGGTCGATGGCCCGCCCACGGCAGCGGCGAAGCGCGGCCACAATGCGCTCTTGCCTCTGCAGAAATCCATTCATCACTTCGTCAACCGTGCCGCATTCCATTGGCTGAAAAGGCGCGGGAGTGTTCGACCGTATACGCGCCGGCGGTTCCAGAATCCAGCAAAGGATCCGTCCCCAGAAGTCGGTCTGATAAGGAGCATTCATTTCCGCTTTCCGTGGACCGGCACAGGCAATCACCTGCTGCCATACCGGGAAATACGCATCCGCGCTCAGGCTCAGGTGCTGCAGGCATTCCACTGCCGACCAGGAGCCGGGTGCCGGCGGTCTCGAGCACAACTCAGGACCTGCCGAAGCTACGAGCGCCTGGAATCGGGCAGCAATCTCCGCGAATTGCGTTTGCAATTGGTCGAGGGTATTTGCACGCGCGGTCGCACTACCGATGCTTGCCGTGCGAGCTGTTCGCCCCCGTCCACCCTCCAGTGGGTGTGCGACGCTGGCTTCAGTACCCGGATTATGTAGTGGCAACATAAACTTGATATCACTTAAGATGCAGCACATTCTTGGGGAGGCAGCATCGGAATGCCAAGTTATGTCATCCTCCTGCGCGCCGTCAATGTCGGCGGATATGGGAAGCTCTCCATGGCCGACTTCAGGAAAACGCTATCCGACCTCGGATTCAAGAACGTCGAGACGTATATCCAGAGCGGCAACGCCGTTGCAGACTCAAATCTTGCTGTTGAGAAGGTCGGTCCTTCCATAGCCCGCGCTCTGGAAAAACTCACAGGCGCTCCAGTCGACGTAATCGTCCGAACTCACGACCAGCTGGACAAATTGATTCGAGCAAACCCCTTCGCCGTAGAAGCCGCCGACGGAACACGCGTCCACGTCGCCTTCCTCTCAGCCCCGGCAGCGCCCACGGCCCGGGCCGAATTCGAACGCATCATCGAGAAGTATCCTGCCCGCCGCGACCGCTATCACCTCGCAAGCGATCACATCTACTTTCATTTCCCTGATGGCGCTGCCGACATCAAATTCACGGGCAAAGCCCTCGACAAAGCAATCGGTGCAGTCGGCACCGCTCGCAACTGGAACACCGTCGTCAAGCTCCACGCGATGTCAAAGCGCT
>Ga0068855_100010211_pt1 | contig 11320 bp, 18 predicted proteins | sample KBSCornC52_FD_66592 | JGI IMG/M metagenome (GOLD analysis project Ga0068855, IMG submission 66592) | Corn rhizosphere microbial communities from Kellogg Biological Station, Michigan, USA - KBS Corn C5-2 | ecosystem: Host-associated > Plants > Roots > Rhizosphere > Soil ... | reverse complement strand
GAGGAGTGCCTGAACGAACACTGGTTTCTCACCCTGGACGATGCACGGGAAACCATCGAAAGGTGGCGAATCGATTACAACCAGGTGCGCCCGCACAGTGCGCTGGGATACCTGACACCGGAAGAATTCGCAAATGGCTATGCAAATGTGGAAAGCAAACTGCGCTTCCCACATTCGCACAGCCACGACGGCGGCTGCGAGAAGGATTTACAGCTAAACTCAAACCCGAGTGCTCTCACTTCCGCGGACTAACTGAAGGGGGCAGCTCAAAACAGCATTTGAATTCCCAACCGGGTTGAGCCATTTTCCGGTATATTTCTCGCTGAGATGAGTTGCACTCTCCATCAATCACTCGAAACTGAATGGAAGTGGATCGTGCGCCACGGTGAACCGTGCAATGGCGACGATAGTCCCGCAGTCATCCTTTATTGGCAGATGGTTGAGCATCGACAAAAATGCCAAGTCTGCCGGGATGAGGACATAGCACGGAACATCTTCATCAGAGTCGAGACGTCCTGAAAGCTCAATCCCCAGAAGCTTTCCGTTTCGTGAAGCAAGCTCGACAATAGACAGGACGCTCCTGAGTCGGTCTGAACGGAACCGTTGTCTCTCTACCACAATCCGCACAAGTCACAAAAGAATCGATTCGTGGGTGTGCATTCTTCTTCTTGGCTCTGCAGGGTCGGCACGCTTTCGGACTGTGAACGAAACCTTTGGCTTGGAAGAACTGCTGCTCACCCGCCGTAAAAAGGAATACCGCACCGCAGGACTCACACTTTAGCTTAACGTCAGCTAATTCCACGACGCACCCCTGAGCCGGGGGGACTGGCTCATGATTTTCAATTCAAGAGTGAAACGATTGTGTGCCTTGGGCGAGGGTTTCGTCAATGAATACGTGCAGCACAGAGATCTAGGGACCATTCGAGGCGCGAAAGCGGAGATGTTACGGCTTGCCCAAGAGCTTCTGTCTAGCCTGATCGTCTCGGCAGATCTCACAACTCCTGAGGTGATCGATGAGCCGCCAGTAGAGCAGGACCGTAGGACTGTCGTAGCCGCTGGTGTGCGCCCCCACCTGCTGCCTCACCAGCCTCTTCCATTCGCTCAGTAGCTCTTCGTGGACCCAGCAAGACATGGCGGCCATTGTAAGCCGAGAACGAAAAAATGAAAGTACAAAATTCACTCACGTTCTGGACCGCTTCTGCTTCCTGATTTTTGTATGACGATTGGCCCGGTTCACCTTACGATGCGTGAGGCTTTTCTAAGAGCTATCTCAGCCCACAAAGGAGTGATGGACGTCATCGAGACAGTAACCGGCATCCATGTGAGTTGGGTAGGGCCTCCGGCCCGCGAAATCCCATGAAACTCGCTCCGGGCTGAGGCATAATGCCGGACGGCTGGAATTGGCGAGATCGAAGAGACATTGGAGACCTTAGGCCGAATGTAAGTTTGATCCGGAGCGTGTGTGATCGAGCGAATAGATGGTGCGTTGCCGCCCGTGCGGAGCGGCGATAGCCCGTGACCCAGGTTAATGTAAGCCCGGCACGCTCTCCATTCCTGCCAGGAGGAAGGCGATGTCCTGTCGGATAGCGGGAATCGATGTTCACAAGAACGGACTGGCTGTCGTCGTGGCTGACGTTGAATCGTGCGAGGATTTTCGTTTGAGCGGCGTTGGTATGGGAGCAATCCTGAGCAGTTGCGAGCGCTGTCTGAATGGCTCATTGAGCAACGAGTCGAAGAAGCCGTAATGGAATCGACGGCGCAGTATTGGAAACCTGCTTGGGGAGCGCTGGAAGGATATTGGAGGCCGATCTGTAGAGGATGGGAAGACGCGGGTCGAATGTCTAAAACACTACATCTGGCACAAGCCTTATCCCATCGAGGTCGACGTGGGTGCAAAACAGATTTTCGAGATGCCGAACGATTGGTGAAACGACTCGTATCACAGGAGCTTGTCTTGAGCTTCGTACCGGATACAGAACAGCGTCTTTGGCGGACACTCACTCGCACAAGATATCAACGTACGCGTGAGAAAGTACGCCTGCAGAATCAACTGGAGGCGCTGCTGGAAGAAGCTCATATCAAGTTGTCCAGTCTGGTCTCAGATCTACTGGGATCCAGTTCGCGTCGCATGCTGAACGCGATCGAAGACGGAGAGACGGATCCCGGAGAGCTGGCTGCTCTAGCTCATCAACGTCTACCCGCGACGCCCGTACAACTGCAGGATGCATTTGGTGCCTGCACGGAGCTCAACCCTCTTTATCGTCGGCTGGTGAGGATGACGCTCGACGGCTTGCAATTCGTTGAGCAGCAGATCGGTCAAATGGATCAGGAGATCGCGTCTCTCCTTCAGCCGCACCAGAGTGCAGTGGAGAGATTGGCGTCTGCTCCAGGGAGTCGATTCGACTCAACAGAATCATCGCCGAAGTAGGCGCCAATGCAGCTACGTTCCCTTCGGCTGGAAAGCTCTCCTCGTGGGTAGGGGCATGCCCAGGAAAGGAAGAGAGCGCTGGCGTAAACCGCAGCCGACGTTCGCCAAATGGCAACCGCCAGATGCGGCGCATTCTCAATCAAGCTGCGAATACTGCTGTCAAACGGAAAGGCAGCATCTTCGAGCTGTTATACCGACGCCTGGTGTCTCGCATGGGACACAACAAAACAATCGGTTTCGTCACCAATCGCCTCTGCCACTTGATCTGGATCATTTTGCATAACGGTGTTCATTATGAAGAACGTGGTCCAGCTGTCTCAGAGCAGTCAAACAGCGGCACACCGCAAAGATGATCCGGAAACTGAGACTACTTGGCTACATAGTTCAACCCTCAACAAACCCAGCATGAACCAATGCGATTTTCGATCCAGTCACTTGTCAACTGAAAAGCACGAGCCTCCTGTATGCGCTCTCAAGAGCGCGTTTTGCTTGTGATCAGGAGAAGTCGTTTGCGCACGTTTTGCCTCTCGGCTTGATGGTTCCTGCCATGCAGAACCGGACATCCATGTGCTCCTCAGGCTGATCACAGCCGTCGCAGACGATTGAGTTTGTGTTCTCTCCCCAGTCCCGGAAGAACTCGCCTCCATTTGTGGCCGAAAACCCTTGCTTAAGGCCAGTTCTGTGCCAAATTAGGCACACGATATGAAAATATAAACTATTGAAAGTAAGCGCCTTATTAACTTTCCAGCCTCTGAATTTTACGAAACATTTCTGAATTCTGCGAAAAAGATCGGTGCGGGTGCAATTTGACTGACCGGCGGCCTTCGGCAGAAAAACTCTCAACTATTTGCCCGCCATATCTCCTTCATCGTGAACAGGTTAGTTACAAATTTCGGTTCGTGACAATTAGCCCTGGCGCCTAGCCGAGTGACATAGATCACATTCACAGCACGGAAATGATGTGATTCTTTCCTTCGTCACATGCAACACACGTCACAAAATTTGCGGCTTCAAACGCTCCGCGCCAACCTGGAACATTTCCAACTCAGTCCTGACGTGGGTGATGGCTTAGATGTACAGGTGATCAAACGATTCCTCGAACTGAGAATTCGCGAAGCCGAAAGCATCCTGAGACGCAATGCGTCCCTGTCGGAGGCTGCATAAACATGTCGCTCTTTGAACATCGGAAACCGAGCGAAAACATGACAGGTCGGAGAGACAATCTCGAAATACTCCGGAATGCCTTACTCTCGCTGGAATCTGAACCAAGCGAGACACCGCGAATTGCTGATCTGAAGCGGATTCTCGCGGACCGCATTGCTGATCTGGAAACTCAGCGGAAGCCCATCAGTTAGTCGTACCTTTCACTTGTTCGCGATCTGTTCTAGAATATTTCTTCGTCATTTGTCCCGACTGCATGTCACCGCTATTGAGGTGCCTGCTGGACCTTTCACAATCGCTTTTCTCACGTGATCCGTTTGCAGTGCAAAGCGGGTTCTCATTGTTGATAGCGATAGAGAGGATTCTGGCCATTGCGGCAATTCCCGTTCTGATGATATGCGGCATTCTGTTCCTGTGTGTCCGAACGATGCGGCCATGAGCATGCGCCTATTCGGTTGGGAACTGGCTTGGCCGCCAGTGATTACCGAAGACCTTGGCAAACAGAACCGTTTTAACGGTCACGAATGGCGATCAATGCGACACAGATGAGGAACGACACCGTCAAAACTGAGAGCAGCCAGCGAACCCAAGGCGGCCAATCTTTCTGATAATGGAAAGAGGCAGGGAAGCAGACAGACGCGCCGAGAAGGCAAGCTACTCTCAGGGGTAATGACACGACTGCGATCCCTACAGCCGCCAATGCAACCGCTGCAAGGCCCAGGAGCTCTGGTGCTCTGTCCGTGGCACCCTCAATGTCTCGTGGCACGCAACAATGCTGACACAAAGATCGTACGTTCGGTGGATCAAACGAAAGTTTTCTTGAATGATTACCGAACAGGGAGATATGGTTGTGCTTACCTCCAACCCAGGAACACGAATGTGTGTTGGAGAACTGAGCTTTTCGGGGGAAGGGACTCGGTTCTCCACATTCGTGCTAATCGTCATTCTAAGTCGATGACTGGGTGTCCAGCTGCAGCGCGGCCAGGTCCGAGAATGCCCAATCTGTTCCCGTAAAGGGGTGGTGGAGTCAAGCTGCTCATACTCTGCGTATGAATTCCTCAGCGTCTTTGCTGCACCGACTGCAACCGTTCCACCCGAGTTATTCAGGCGTTATGCCGCCCGAGACCGCGAACAGCGAGGCGAGGCAAAACCGGAAACTTCAACTTCCTTGGCTTTACCCACTCCTGTGGCAACGCCATAAGACCAAGACGTTCACAGTCTGGCGGATCATTGCGAAACCGCGAATGCTCGCGAAGCTCAAGACTATACAGGCCGAGCTTCGGAGCCGAAAGCATGATCGCATCAGTGAGGTCGGTGATTGGCTTCAGAAGGTCGTTCTCGGCTACTACCAATACCACGCTGTGCCCGGCAACACCGATCAATTGCGCGCCTTCCGACAGCGTATCAATCGACGATGGCGAAACGTTCTAATCCGTCGCAGTCAATGCCCAAGAAAGAAATTGAAGTCGCTCACCAAGGTTTTCGACAGGTGGCTACCTTCCCCACGAATCCTTCACCCTTACCCCGATGCACGCTTTTACGCCACCCATCCTTCATAAGAGCCGTATGCGTAAACGCGATCGTACGGATCTGTGGGGGGGCGCTCAGGGATGAGCGTCCCTACCGCGACACTGGCAATTTTCTTGGTTATGGCCTGAGTCGCGTCCATGCAATTCTTAGAGCATGCATCTCAGTTCTGACTAGGAATGGCCCTAATATTTCGCCGAATTGATAGAGCGGTCTCGGACGACGCTGAGCCGAGGTTTGACTTCTGGCCCTATATCGAGAGGATTCCGGTCTTTTCGGACAGACCCGTTTGAGCCAGGCGAAGAGCGATGCCCAATTGCCCTTCCGGTTCCGTCACCACGAGGGGAGGTTGGGGTAAGAACATGTCTGAGGATTTAAAGTTAGCAGCGGTCGATCAATGGCAGCGTTGCCTTGACGCGGCGATGATTTCCGCTCGGCAAACCGGTCCAGCCAATTGAGACACTGATCCACATACGTCGGAATCGGCGTTCCGTCTCCGACCTGGTTCTGCAGCCAGAGGAGCATGGTGCTGTGCTCTTCCTGATTGTCGCCGTCGACGTCCAGCTTCGGCAGCAAATCAGCGTATTTGTCCACGAGAAAATGGAGGTCAAGGAGGGATTGCATAACCTTATCTTGCGCCGAATTGGTGTGATTTAGTTGGTACGAAACCGTGGAGAATAAAAACATTCACGTTACTCTGTTTTGGACGTGACCTTCGTCATGGATCAGCGTCAGGAATGATGATCCGTTGACCGATTGTCCTGATAGACTTCAAAATTATCTCCTCCAAATGTACTATCGGAATGCCCGAAGGTCTGAACTCGCTCACAGCTTCGGGCATTTTCGCGCGTGCCTGTCAGTTACGGTGGTACCTGGTACTTCTTGCTTTTCGGGGACGATGCATCGCAAATTTCAACGGACACATTGCAGCATTCTGCAGCCTATCGATATCTGTGACAAGGAGCTGGGCTCCAAGTGCCTGTACCTCCCCATCTTGAACAATCGATTGCAAAACAGTCCGATGATAACAATGCTGAGTAGCCATGCAATTCAGGTGCACAGCTGGGTATTTCTATCGCAGGAAATCTAATTTGAATTTGAGAGGCATCGCTGAAGACTTATCGCCATTTTCTGCTTCGGATGTCTTATGGTTGCGCCTGGCTTACTCTGTGCTCCGCTCATCTTAGCCCGATCGGCTTTATTCAGTTTGCGACGTTTGTAAGCGACCGGTGAGGTTTTTAGAACTCCGGGCAGTGGCACAGCAACGAACGAGCTTGCCTGAGACGTGCGATTTCTGAGTTAATTCGGCGACGATTCTGCCGTGAGGATCCTGACTATCGCGCGCTGCATATCTTTGATCCACTGTACCTCCATTTCGCACGATCGGGAGCGGAACAGCTCGAGGACTTTCGACAGGGCTACTCGCCAAATTGCCTCTCGCGCTTGGATCTAGTGAAAGAACCTCCAGGCGAGCAATTTTCTCAGCTATTGAAAGCTTAATGAAATGGTTTAAAGAACAGCTTCGCGCATTGCAATCGCGAAGGCTTTTTGGCGTTCGCGAAGCGGCAGTCCTAAGCAAAACACTCTGGAGACGCCGTTTGTCATAGCTAAATAGTAATGGAATTACCGGTCGATCGAGACTTTGCATCGGCGACTGCGGGAAGACCACCTCAAATGAAGACCTCTGATTTCGAGTTCAGAGCAGACATCTACACCGTGGGACCAGGAAGTCAACTCGATATGTCCATACCGCGCCCAGAGAGCAACTCTTGAGAGCTTCATTTCTACAGTTGTGAGCACGTTTCATCAGGTAGATTCTGACCTTCTCACTATCGGCAAAGGAGACGGAACGCTGCCTTCTTTCAGAAGCTTGAGGTATTTGATCTCTCGAGCAAAGCTTATGAGCGAATTCTAAGGTCATCGCGATCCTGTCCAGTTAGATTGACCCGGTGGGGCGTAAATACCGCTTTATGCTGAGCAAAGGAGTGACCCCCGAAAGTACCATTCTCAATCGGTACCTTTGGAGCGACACTGCAATTGGCGTTATCAGCCACTTCTTGCATGGGAGAAGGAAGACGTTGCTGGAATAAGCGGCGTCCCCTTACAGACTGCCGTCTTGCGCGCGAAAACAAACTTCAAATCGACCGTCCATTCAAGCCCAAATGAATCCGAGGGCTCAGGAGAGGTCAGCCCTCCTTTGATTGAAAGTGCCGTTTGGCTATTCATTGCGGGATCAGAAAGTCTCTTGCGAATTGATCGCAAGCCGCTTATGAACTGTTTGGATATAAGTCGATCGCTCAGTGAAGCTGAGTCTCCTATCGAGAACATTGGGAAACTCGACGATTTGATGCTTCGTTCGGGCAACAACGCTTCCAACCACCGCGCACAACTCCAAGGAATGTTTCAAAGCGGAAGGGGTCTCTTGCAATGCCTACAGACAGCCTAAATCCCCTTTCAGAGTTGCAGGTTTAAATCAAGTGAACATGCGAGCAACTCCCTTTCGAACACTTTGTAGCATGGAATACAGAACCAGGTGTCGATTGCGCGAAAGGACGATGATCCGACAGGAGGAAGGTCAGATGTTGATCGTGTCAGCCCTTCTCCTTCTCATTCTGTTCGGATTCCTCGCACTCTCCTTCGACGTAGGTCTATTGTTCCGTGCCAAACGGAATCTTCAAGTCGCCTCAGACGCAGCTGCAACCGCCGGAGCCCTGGATTATTACTACAATGCTTCGGTCTCTTCTGCGCAAGCGGCGGCTCAGGAAGCCGCATCAGCTAATGGGCTGAGCAATGGCCAGGGCGGGGTGACAGTCACCGTCAGAACTCCGCCGACCGATGGCCCTAATAGCGGAATTTCTGGATACATTGAAGTCATCATCCAGCAGCCTAATCCTACCGTCTTCATGAGGATGTTCGGTTATCACAGTTTGTCAGTGGCTGCACGAGCGGTGGGCGGCACCCCCCTTCCGACTAAGACCTGCGTCTATGTCCTAAGCCCAAGTGGTGCTGGTGCAATGTCGCTATCGGGCTCATTTGACGTTTCGGCCTCGCATTGCGGCGTGATGGTCGATTCCAATGATTCGGATGCCCTGCAATTTACCGGTTCGAGCGGTCGCCTCTCTGCAAGTTCTGTCTCCGTAGTGGGCGGAGACGGGGGCCAAACGTTGGATAGCAGTCCAATTCCTACGACTGGTGTTGCTCCACAAAATGACCCGCTCCGCATCTCAGGACCGATCCCTCCAGTTAACTGCACCTCAACGAGTACCGCAACCTCTCTCACCGGTTCGGTTATGGGCGCTGGAACGGGCAAAGCACTCTGTTTTACCAACGCTGTGCAAATGAACAACGTAACGTTGGGGGCAGGTATCTACCTATTCGAGAACGGTGTGACCACGACCGGCACCATAACATCAGGAACGGGAGGGACCACCCTTGACATCTACAGTGGCTCTCTCACCATGAATAGCGGAACGGTATTGAATCTTGTTGCTCCAACCGCCGGTTCTACGAACGGCGTTGCTTTAATAGAACCCTCATCCAATAGCAACCAGATTACGATCCAAAAAGGCAATGTCACCGGACATTTGACCGGCATCATCTATGCACCATCGGCACAGTTGTACCTTCAGGACAGCGGTGGCGACACGAGCGGCGGGATTTCGCTCACCACTGATCTAATCGTGAAGACGCTTGTAGTCAAAACGGCAACTCTCAGCATAAGCAGCTACAGCGAGGCGAACTCTACTACGACTCCGCTTCGGTCCGTGGCCTTAGTTGAATGAGGAATCAAGCAATGATCAAGAGAGTACTTTCACTCCGAAGCCAGCGCTTCGCGATTTTCAAGTGCGAGGCCGGACAGGCACTCGCCGAAGCCTGTCTGTGTGTGCCGTTCTTTTTTCTGCTCCTTCTCGGAGCCGTCGATCTCGCACGTGCAGCTTACATGGAGATTGAGGTGACAAATGCGGCCAAAGCTGCGGTTCAGTACGGAGCGCAGAACAGCGCCACTGCAACTGACACCTCCTCGATAGCAAATGCCGCTGCAACCGATGCGTCCGGTCTGAGCAGTTTGCACACTACGGTCTCCATAGCTGGGATCTGCTCCGACGGAAGCGCGTGCACCGGGACAGGCGGTATGTGCCGCTCCACAGACTGTTCCAGCTCTCATATTGAGACAGTCCTGACGGTCAATGTCGCGACAACCTATCATCCGGTTTTTTCTGTAATGGGGATAAATCGTGACCTCCGTTTGCAAGGACAAGCGGTTCAGAAAGTGTTGAACCAATGATTGGGGCTTGCCGGAGCGCAAATCGATTAGCAAGAGCCGGGATTATGATCGAAAGGCTCGGAATTGCGCTTCGCCGGGAGGAAGGAGCCACCCTCGTCGAGGCCGCAGTCGGTCTCGTTGTGTTGCTCGCCCTATTCATAGCCATTCTCCAGATTTGTCTGGCGCTTTATGCATCTCACTTTGTGGCCGACGCCGCACGGGAAGGTAGCCGCTATGCAATCGTTCGCGGTTCCACGTCGTGCTCGAACGCACCCTCTTTGACGGACTGCGATGTAACGAGCGATGAAATTCAGACCTGGGTCAGGAATCTAGGGTATCCCGGAATCAACCCTCAGCACCTGACTGTCGCGGCAACATGGCCGTCCGGTATCACTGAATGCTATCCGTCGACATTTCCGTGCAACAATCCGGGCAATCTCGTAAAGGTTGCGGTGACCTATGCTTTTCCACTGAACATCCCATTCTGGAAAAGCGCGACCATCAATCTAAGCAGTACATCGCAGATGGCTATATCGCAGTAAAGGGTTCGCCGCCCGCCAACAAGGCGTGCTATCTCGACCCGCGATCAAGGCAAAGAGGTCTACGAATACGTAGCCGACTTCCGGCGCCAACTGAAAGCCCGTCTTCTCAAGGATAGGATAGTCACGCAGATAGTCCGCGAAACGACCCTCGCTCCGCATTTGTTCACCACGGAAGGCTGCATACCTATTCGCCGGGTTGAACATCCCTCGATTGTCGCCTGGAAGCGCGGTACGGGAACCTATTACAAGGGCGGCGGCCGCCCGTGGCAACTGGCCGAGGTCCGAGAGCGTGTCTGCTATGTCGGGCTTGTTTATAAACGAAGCGATTTGTCTCTGACTCGCGCCACGCCTGCTGCGCTGCGCAAATGTTTCTCACCGACGGCGAAGGCGTCGTTTGGAGATCGGCTACGCTTGAGTGGAGACTATGACTGGAATCGTCATGGCTGCAAGAGCAGAAGTACGCAAGGCGACGATCACCCGCTTCATCCCCGGCCAGAATGATGCCCCAGCAGTCGTGGCGCACCTCGATGCTCCCATTTCAGTTGGCGAAGTGACCGGCCAAGTCGTGGTGCTTGAACTGCGTTATCAGGGGGCAAGCTGGGATAGTGCAAATACCGTTCACATCGAACTGTGCGACTTTGAGCCAGAGGGGAAGACATGGAAGAACCGTCCTCAAGGTGAATGGATCGAGTCTCACGCTACGTACGAGAAGCTATAAACCTGACAATGAGCCGGAGACCGGCCATGGAGAAGCTGAGAGCAAACATTTGCCAGTTTCCCGATAGCCGACAATTCTACCCGCAATTCGAAGAGAAACGTGCCTGCTGCATTTCAGGGCGAATGCCTTTCGACCGCAGCTGAAGGAGGGCGCCTGGTCGGGACCCTCCTATGAAGTAAGGTCCTTAATCAGTTCTCTGAACGGAAGACCATCGGCTACTTCAATCCATAGCTGAATGAGATGGCTGTTCCATCATTCAGCGTGATCAGGAAGAAGTAGGTCTGATTCGCCGGGCCGAGACCTTTGTTGCTGATGTTGAATATCCACTGCTGCGCGGTAGAATCCCATCGAAACGCCGTGTCAGGTGTGGTCGAATCCACGGTCTCGTTAACCGTCGTAGCCGTGCCGTTGAGGATCTGGTAGAGAACGAACGCTTTGACCACGCCTGGAGTTCCCACGGAAACCCCATTCGCATCGCACACGCGGAACTTCGCAGGTGATGTGCTCTTTGAATTGAATACACTCGTTCCGTTCGTGTTGATCGGCTGGAGAATTGTATGACCGAGATCACCATCGCACACCCCGCCAGCTGCGTACTTCACGCTGAGGGTGGTGCTTCCCATGGGAGCGCTGAGGAAGTTGGCGTCCCCTGCGTAGTTGTAGGTGACTGTGTAAAGGCT
>Ga0068855_100010206_pt1 | contig 11321 bp, 20 predicted proteins | sample KBSCornC52_FD_66592 | JGI IMG/M metagenome (GOLD analysis project Ga0068855, IMG submission 66592) | Corn rhizosphere microbial communities from Kellogg Biological Station, Michigan, USA - KBS Corn C5-2 | ecosystem: Host-associated > Plants > Roots > Rhizosphere > Soil ... | reverse complement strand
GCCTCCAAGCCGCAGATCAAGGCCGCGGTCGAGGCGCTGTTCGGGGTCACTGTCACCGGCGTGAACACGATGATCGCCAAGGGCAAGTCGAAGCGCTGGAAGGGCAAGCTCTACACCCGCTCCGACGTCAAGAAGGCGGTCGTGACGCTGGCCGAGGGCCAGTCGATCGACGTGACGGAGGGTGTCCGCTAATGGCGCTCAAGCAATATAACCCGACCAGCCCGGCGCGCCGCGGCCTCGTCCTGATCGACCGCTCGACCCTGTGGAAGGGCAAGCCGGTCAAGGCGCTGACCGAGGGCCTGCGCAAGTCCGGCGGCCGCAACAACCAGGGCCATGCCACCGCGCGCGGCATCGGCGGCGGTCACAAGCAAAGCTATCGCCACGTCGACTTCAAGCGGCGCAAATGGGACGTCTCGGCGGTGGTCGAGCGGATCGAATATGATCCCAACCGCTCGGCCTTCATCGCGCTGGTGAAATATCCCGACGGCGAGCTTGCCTATATCATCGCGCCGCAGCGCCTCGGCGTCGGCGACAGCGTCATCGCCGCCAAGAAGGCGGACGTGAAGCCGGGCAATGCGATGGAGATCGGCCAGGTTCCGGTCGGCACGATCGTCCACAACGTCGAGCTGAAGCCCGGCAAGGGCGGCCAGATCGCGCGCGCCGCCGGCACCTATGTCCAGGTCGTCGGGCGCGATCGCGGCATGGTCATCGTCCGCTTGAACTCGGGCGAGCAGCGCTATGTTCGCGCGGACTGCATGGCGACGGTCGGCGCGGTGTCCAACCCGGACAACGCCAACCAGAACCTCGCCAAGGCCGGCCGCAACCGCTGGCTCGGCAAGCGTCCGCTGACCCGCGGCGTCGCCAAGAACCCGGTCGACCACCCGCATGGCGGCGGCGAAGGCCGCACCTCGGGCGGCCGTCACCCGGTCACCCCCTGGGGCAAGCCGACCAAGGGCGCGAAGACCCGTCACAACAAGGCGACCGACAAGATGATCATCCGGTCGCGTCACGCGAAGAAGAAGGGTTAAGCGATGGCCCGCTCTGTCTGGAAAGGCCCGTTCGTCGAGCTCAGCCTGCTCAAGAAGGCGGAGGCTGCAAGCTCTGCCAGTGGCCGCTCGCCTCCGATCAAGACCTGGTCGCGCCGTTCGACGATCATGCCGCAGTTCGTTGGCCTGACGTTCAATGTCTACAACGGCCGCAAGTTCATCCCCGTCTCCGTCAATGAGGAGATGGTCGGCATGAAGCTGGGCGAGTTCGCGCCGACGCGGACCTTCCCCGGCCACGCCGCCGACAGGAAGGGCAAGCGCTGATGGGCAAGTCCGCAGCACCGCGCAAGGTGGGCGAGAAGGAAGCGCTGGCGGTCGACACCAGCGTTCGTGGCAGCGCCTATAAGCTCAACCTGGTTGCGGGCCTGATCCGCAACAAGAGGGCAGGCGATGCGCTCAACATCCTGACCTTCTCGAAGAAGGCGATGGCGACCGACGTCCGCAAGGTGCTCGCCAGCGCGATCGCCAATGCCGAGAACAACCACAACCTCGATGTCGATGCGCTCGTCGTCAAGGAAGCCAGCGTCGGCAAGGGGCTGGTGATGAAGCGCTTCGCCACCCGCGCCCGCGGCCGTTCGGGCCGGATCTTGAAGCCGTTCTCGCGGATCCGCGTCGTCGTGCGCGAAGTCGAAGACGCCGAGTCGGGGGAGTAAGCCATGGGACAGAAAACCTCGCCGATCGGGCTCCGGCTCCAGATCAACCGCACCTGGGACAGCCGCTGGTACGCCGATGGCGCCGATTATGGCCGGCTGCTGCTTGAGGATCTCAAGATCCGCGAGCACATCATGAAGGCGCTGCCGCAGGCGGCGATCTCCAAGGTGGTGATCGAGCGGCCGGCCAAGCTGTGCCGCATCTCGGTCTATGCCGCGCGCCCCGGCGTGATCATCGGCAAGAAGGGCGCGGATATCGAGAAGCTGCGCCGCACGCTCGGCAAGATGACCTCGAGCGACGTGTCGCTGAACATCGTCGAGATCCGCAAGCCCGAGATCGACGCCAAGCTCGTCGCCCAGGGCGTCGCCGATCAGCTCGAGCGGCGCATTGCCTTTCGCCGCGCGATGAAGCGCGCGGTGCAGTCGGCGCTGCGGCTTGGCGCGGAGGGCATCCGCATCACCTGCGCTGGCCGTCTCGGCGGCGCCGAGATCGCGCGGACGGAATGGTATCGCGAGGGCCGCGTGCCGCTCCACACGCTGCGCGGCAATGTCGATTATGCCGAGGCGACGGCACACACCGCCTATGGCGTGTGCGGCGTCAAGGTTTGGATCTTCAAGGGCGAGATCTTGGGCCATGATCCGATGGCGCAGGACCGGCTGATGATGGAAGCACAGACGTCGGGGGTTCGGCCGGCGCGCTAACGCGTGCCGCCTGATCGGCCGAAGCAACGGTGTCAGAAGGCGAGTAAGAGATGCTGCAACCGAAACGGACCAAGTTCCGCAAAGCCCATAAGGGGCGGATTCATGGCGACGCCAAGGGCGGCACGTCGCTGAACTTCGGTGCCTATGGCCTGAAGGCGCTGCAGCCCGAGCGGATCACCGCCCGGCAGATCGAGGCCGCGCGCCGTGCGATCACCCGCCACATCAAGCGCCAGGGCCGCCTGTGGATCCGCATCTTCCCGGATGTCCCGGTCTCGTCGAAGCCGGCCGAAGTCCGCATGGGCTCGGGCAAGGGCGCGCCGGAGTTCTGGGTCGCGCGGGTCAAGCCGGGCCGCATCCTGTTCGAGCTCGACGGTGTCGACGGCCAGACCGCGCGGGTCGCGTTTGAACGCGCCGCCGCCAAGCTGCCGATCGACGTCAAGGTCGTCGCGCGTCTGGGTGACACCAGCCATCTGCGTGGGGAGCGCTGATCATGGCCAAGGAATTCGCCGACATCAGCGTCAAGACCGACGACCAGCTCGCCGAACAACTTGGCGAGCTCAAGCGCGAGGCGTTCAACCTGCGTTTCCAGGCGGCCACCGGCCAGCTGGAGAAGCCGGCGCGCGTCCGCCAGGTCCGCCGCAATATCGCCCGTATCAAGACCGCCCAGACGCAGCGCGCTGCCGCCGCCGCGGCCAAGGCGTGAGGAGTTAGTCGAGATGCCCAAGCGCGTGCTGACCGGACGGATCGTGTCCGACAAGACCGACAAGACCGTGGTGGTTCTCGTCGAGCGCCGGGTCGCGCACCCGGTCTACGGCAAGATCATCAAGCGGTCGAAGAAGTACCACGCCCATGACGAGACCAACCAGTTCCGCGAGGGCGAGACGGTGCGCATCGAGGAATGCAAGCCGATCTCGAAGCTCAAGACCTGGACGGTGATCGGCAAGGTCGGCGCTGACGCGCCGTCCGCCGCCTGAAGGAGGTCTGACCGATGATCCAGATGCAGACCAACCTCGAGGTCGCCGACAACTCGGGCGCCAAGCGCGTCCAGTGCATCAAGGTGCTCGGCGGGTCGAAGCGCCGCTTCGCCGGTGTCGGCGACGTCATCGTCGTTTCGGTCAAGGAAGCGACGCCGCGCGGTCGCGTGAAGAAGGGCGACGTCCATCGCGCCGTCGTCGTGCGCACCGCCAAGGACATTCATCGTCCGGACGGCTCGGCGATCCGCTTCGACGGCAATGCCGCGGTGCTGATCAACAAGAATGAAGAGCCGATCGGCACACGCATCTTCGGACCCGTCGTCCGCGAGCTGCGCGCGACCGGTCACATGAAGATCATTTCGCTCGCGCCCGAGGTGCTGTGATGTCGGCGTTGAAGATCAAGAAGGGCGATCGCGTCGTCGTCCTGTCCGGCAAGGACAAGGGCAAGCACGGCGAGGTCACCCGGGCGATGCCCAAGCTCGGCAAGGTGATCGTCTCGGGCGTCAACGTCGCGACGCGGCACGTCAAGCCGAGCCAGGCGGATCCGCAGGGCGGGCTGAAGCGGACCGAAGCGCCGCTGCACGTGTCGAAGGTCGCGATCGAGGATCCCAAGACCGGCAAGCCGACGCGCGTCCGCTTCGAGGTCAAGGACGGCAAGAAGGTCCGCGTGGCGGTTCGCTCCGGGGAGACAATCGATGGCTGATGGCTACAAACCGCGCCTCAAGGCGGATTATGAGGATCGCATCGTCAAGGCGATGACCGAGAAGTTCGGTTACACGAATCGCCTCGAAGTGCCGCGCCTCGAGAAGATCGTGATCAACATGGGCGTGGGCGAGGCGACGCAGGACAAGAAGCGCGTCGAATCCGCCGCTGCCGAGATGACGCTGATCGCCGGGCAGAAGCCGGTGATCACCAAGGCGAAGAAGTCGATCGCGCAATTCAAGCTGCGCGAGGGCATGCCGATCGGCTGCAAGGTCACCCTGCGCCGTGACCGCATGTACGAGTTTCTCGACCGGCTGATCACGATCGCGCTGCCGCGCGTGCGCGACTTCCGCGGGCTGAACCCGAAGTCCTTCGACGGCCGTGGCAATTATGCCATGGGCCTGAAGGAGCAGATCGTGTTTCCCGAGATCAACTACGACCAGATCGAGAAGGTGCGCGGCATGGACGTGATCATCACGACCACCGCGAAGACCGACGACGAGGCGCGCGAGCTGCTTCGCCTGTTCGATTTTCCGTTCCCGGCCGAGGCAGAAACCCAGAAGCAGGCGGCCTGAGCCCGCCGCCAGCAGAAGGAAGAGAACTTAAGTCATGGCGAAACTGAGTTCGATCAACAAGAACGAGCGGCGCAAGGCGATGACCAAGCGCTATGCGGCGAAATACGCGAAGCTGAAGGCGATCGCTGACGACGAGACGATCGAGGACAGCGAACGCTGGATCGCGCGTCTGAAAATGGCGGAGCTGCCGCGCAACGGCAATCCGACCCGGGTGCGCAACCGCTGCGAGCTGACCGGTCGCGCGCGCGCCTATTACCGCAAGTTCCGCTTGTCGCGGCTGATGCTCCGGGAAATGGCCAATAAGGGCCTGATCCCCGGCGTCACCAAGTCGAGCTGGTAAGGAGACACCGATGGTGGTGAACGATCCCCTGGGTGACATGCTTACCCGCATCCGCAACGGACAGCGCGCCCGCAAGGACAGCGTGCTGACGCCGGCGTCCAAGCTGCGCGCGCGGGTGCTCGATGTTCTGCAGCGCGAAGGCTATATCCGTGGCTATGCGGCCGAGGATCTGGGGCCGGCGCGCGGCATCCGCATCGAGCTGAAATATTTCGAGGGCCAGCCGGCGATCCGCCATCTTGCCCGTATTTCGAAGCCTGGCCGCCGGGTCTATTCCGGCGCGACCGAGCTGCCGCGGATCCGCAACGGTCTCGGCATCACCATTGTTTCGACGCCCAAGGGCGTTCTGTCCGACGCGGAAGCGCGCGAGCAGAATGTCGGCGGCGAGGTTCTCGCGGAGGTGTTCTGATGAGCCGCATCGGCAAGCGGCCGGTCGCGATTCCGGCCGGCGTCACGGCGACGATCGAAGGTGGGGTGATCTCGGTCAAGGGGCCGAAGGGCACGCTGACCATGCCGACCGTCGACGATATCCGCTATGAGCTCGGCGACGACACGATCTCGGTCCAGCCGGCGAACGACACCAAGCGCGCGCGGGCCTTCTGGGGCATGCAGCGCACGCTCGTCGCCAATCTCGTCGCCGGCGTGACCGACGGCTTCACCAAGGTGCTCGAGATCACCGGCGTCGGTTATCGCGCGGCCGCCCAGGGCAAGAACCTCAGGCTGCAGCTCGGCTACAGCCACGACGTCAACTATGCGGTGCCGGAAGGCATCACGATCAAGACGCCGGACCAGACCACGGTCGAGATCAGCGGCCATGACAAACAGCAGGTCGGCCAGGTCGCTGCCGAGATTCGCCGCTGGCGCAAGCCCGAGCCGTACAAGGGCAAGGGCATCAAGTACCGCGGCGAGTATATTTTCCGCAAGGAAGGCAAGAAGAAGTAAGATGGCCAAGCATCTCTCGCTCTTCGATCGCCGCCGCCGGCGGGTCCGCAGCTCGCTCAAGGCGCGCAGCGGCGGCCGTCCGCGGCTGTCGATCCATCGTTCGGGCCGGCACATCTATGTGCAGGTGATCGATGACGCCGCCGGGCGCACGCTCGCATCGGCGTCGACGCTCGACAAGGATTTGCGCGGCAAGACCGGCGCGACGGTCGATGCCGCGGTCGAGGTCGGCAAGCGCGTTGCCGAGCGGGCCAAGGCGGCGGGTGTTTCGGCGGTCGTGTTCGATCGCGGCGGTTTCTTGTTTCACGGGCGGGTCAAGGCAGTTGCCGAAGCTGCGCGCGAAGGCGGATTGGAATTCTAAATGGTCGATGAAATCCAGACTCCCGACGGCGCTCCGGCCGACACGCCTCCGCCCGGTCCTGGCGGACCGGGCGGCCGTGGTCGTGGCCGTGGTCGTGGCGGTCCTGGCGGCGGCGATCGTGGTCGTGGCGGTCGCGACGGCAATCGCGGACGTCGTGATGACCGTCGTGGCGCCGGTGGCGAAGACGGCGGTGAGGAGCTGGTCGAAAAGCTCGTCCACATCAATCGCGTGTCGAAGACGGTGAAGGGCGGCAAGCGCTTCGGTTTTGCCGCACTCGTCGTCGTCGGTGACGGCAAGGGCCGGGCCGGCTTCGGCAAGGGCAAGGCGCGCGAAGTGCCGGAGGCGATCACCAAGGCGACCGCGGCGGCCAAGAAGGCGATGGTCCGCGTGCCGCTGCGCGAGGGCCGGACGCTGCATCATGACGGCATGGGCCATTTCGGCGCGGGACGGGTCTATGTTCGCTCGGCGCCGCAGGGCACCGGCATCATCGCCGGCGGGCCGATGCGCGCCGTGTTCGAGAGCCTCGGCGTGCATGACGTGGTGACCAAGTCGGTCGGCACCAACAATCCCTACAACATGGTTCGCGCGACCTTTGCCGCGCTGACCGAGCAGACCTCGCCGAAGTCGGTCGCGCAGCGTCGCGGCAAGAAGATCTCCGATCTGCTTGGCCGTGGGGGCTCGCAGGCCGCCGAGGCCGACGCCGCGGCGATCACGGAGTAACGACGATGGCCAAGGCGCCTGCAGGCAAGACGATCAAGGTCACCCAGACCGGTTCGCCGATCCGCCGAACCAAGGATCAGCGCGCGACGCTGGTCGGGCTCGGCCTCAACAAGATGCACCGCAGCCGCGAGCTCGAGGACAGCCCCGAGATTCGCGGCATGATCCGCAAGGTGCAGCATATGGTGACGGTGAGCGAATAGCTCACCTGCGCGACGATAGCGAAAGCGAGTGCAATCCATGAAACTGAACGAAATCCGCGACAATCCCGGCGCTCGCAAGAGCCGGGTACGCGTCGGCCGTGGCATCGGCTCCGGCCTGGGCAAGACCGCGGGCCGTGGCCAGAAGGGCCAGAAGAGCCGCGAGGGCGTCTCGATCAACGGCTTCGAGGGCGGCCAGATGCCGCTCCACATGCGGATCCCGAAGCGCGGCTTCAACAATCTGTTCGCCAAGGATTATGCCGAGGTCAACATCGGCCAGCTGCAGAAGCTGGTCGATGCCGGCAAGCTCGGCAAGGGCACGATCGACCACGCGGCGCTGAAGGCCGCCGGCGTCGCGCGTGGCGGCCGCGATGGCGTGCGCCTGCTCGGCAAGGGCAGCCTCAGTGCCAAGCTCAGCTTCCGCGTCGCCGGCGTTTCGGCGGGTGCGCGGGCGGCGGTGGAGGCGGCCGGCGGCTCGATCGAGGTGATCGAGGTCGTGCCGCGCGCCGAAAAGGCCGCGGCCAAGAAGGGCACCGCCCGGGCCGCGCGCAAGGGTTGATCCGGTCGTTCCGTCATCGGCCTTAGACAAGCCGGGTCGGTCCACTATATGAGGCGGTGAGGCGGTCGTCGCCGCCGATTTATCGGGAACCTCGAGCATCATGGCATCCGCAGCCGATCAGATGGCCGCCAATCTCAGCCTGGCGAATTTCGCCAAGGCGACCGACCTCAAGAAGCGGCTGTGGTTCACCGTCGGCGCGCTGATCATCTTCCGGCTGCTGTCCTTCGTGCCGCTGCCCGGGATCGACCCGCGGGCGATGGAATCGCTGTTTTCGACCACCCAGGGCGGCGTCCTCGATTTCTTCAACACCTTCTCCGGCGGCGCGCTTTCGCGCATGTCGCTGATCGCGCTGGGCGTCACGCCCTACATCACCGCCTCGATCGTCGTGCAGCTCGCCACCTCGCTGGTGCCGTCGCTGATGGCGCTGAAGAAAGAGGGCGAGAGCGGGCGCAAGAAGATCAACCAGTACACCCGCTACGGCACCGTCTTCCTGACCGCGCTGCAGGGCTATTTCATCGCCGTCGGCCTCGAAAGCTGGGGCGCCTCGCAGGGCGCCTCGGCGGTGATCGATCCCGGCATGGTGTTCCGCATCTCCACCGTCATCTCGCTGATCGGCGGCACGATGTTCCTGATGTGGATCGGCGAGCAAATCACCAGCCGCGGCATCGGCAATGGCGTCTCGCTGATCATCATGGCCGGCATCGTCGCGCAGCTGCCGCATGCGCTGGTGAATTTGTTCGAAGGCGGGCGCACCGGCTCGATGTCGCCGATCATCATCTTCTTGATCATTGTGCTGGCGGTCGTGATCGTCGCCTTTATCTGCTTCATGGAGCTCGCCCAGCGGCGGATCCTGATCCAGTATCCCAAGCGCCAGACCCAGCGCGGCATGATGCAGCCGGAGCGCTCGCACCTGCCCTTGAAGATCAACACGTCGGGCGTGATCCCGCCGATCTTCGCCTCGTCGCTGCTGCTGATGCCGCTGACCATCGCCCAGTTCGCCGGCAACCGCGTCGCCGGCGAAAGCACCTGGGGCGACATCCTCATCACCATCACGACGGCGCTCCAGCACGGCGCGCCGCTCTACATGGCGATGTATGCCGCTGGCATCATCTTCTTCACCTTCTTCTACACCGCGGTGGTGTTCAATCCGGAAGAGACCGCCGACAATCTGAAACGCTACGGCGGCTTCGTTCCGGGCATCCGCCCCGGCAAGGCGACCGCGGACTATCTCGATTATGTCCTCACCCGCATCACGGTGGTCGGCGCAGCCTATCTGACCGTGATCTGCCTGGTTCCCGAATTCCTCATCGCCAAGCTCGGTGTTCCGTTCTATCTCGGCGGAACTTCGCTGCTGATTGTCGTCAACGTGACGATGGACACTGTGACCCAGATCCAGAGCCATCTGCTCGCGCATCAATATGGCGACCTGATCCGCAAGTCGAAGCTGAAGGGGGGAGGCTTAAGGCGGTGAACATCATCCTTCTCGGCCCGCCTGGCGCCGGTAAAGGGACCCAGGCGAGCCGGCTGGAGCGCGAGCGCGGCATGGTCCAGCTCTCGACCGGGGACATGCTGCGCGGTGCGGTCGCTGCCGGTACGCCGGTCGGCCTCAAGGCCAAGGCGGTGATGGAGGCCGGCGAGCTGGTCTCGGACGAGATCGTCGTCGGCATATTGTCGGAGCGGCTCGATCAGCCCGACACCGCCAAGGGCTTCATCCTCGACGGCTTCCCGCGCACCGTGGCGCAAGCCCAAGCGCTCGACCGGATGCTGGCGGAGAAGCACCGCAAGCTCGATTGCGTGATCGAGCTCGATGTCGACGAGGATGCGCTGGTCGACCGGATCACCGGCCGCTTCTCGTGCAAGAAGTGCGGTGCACCCTATCACGACCGCTATCAGCTACCGAAGCAGGAGGGGACCTGCGACGTCTGCGGCAGTCACGAGTTCGTCCGCCGGCCGGACGACAATGAGGAGACGGTCCGCACCCGCATGGCCGAATTTCGCGCCAAGACCGCGCCGATCCTGCCCTATTACGAGGCCAAGGGGCTGCTGCTCCACGTCGACGGCATGGCCGATATCGACCATGTCACCACGGCGATCGAGGCGATCCTCGACAAGGCGCAGGCGGCCTGACCGGCCCGCCCTCGCCGGCTTGTCAGCGGCGATGGCGTGACGCAAAAATGACGACTGACGAACGCGCTGTCCTGCTTGGGCAGAATGCGAGGAGAGGTCGATGCCCGCCTATGCGCTTGCCCCCGAGGCCCCGCCGCATGTCCCGCCCGAGCTGATCTACGACTATGACGTGTTCGAGCCGGGACCCAGGGGATCCGACTTCTTCGTCGAGCTCTATGCGCTGAAGCAGCGCGCGCCGGCGGTCTTCTGGACCCCCTATAACGGCGGTCATTGGTATACGACCGACAGCGCGTTCACCGAACAGGTGCTCGGCGACAATCACCGCTTCTCGAGCCAGGTGCTGCAGCTCCCGGTGCAGAACAACCCGCCCAAGGGCCAGGGCTTCGTGCCGATGTTCGCCGATCCGCCGGAGCATATGAAGTACCGCACGTTGCTGCTGCAGGCGCTGTCGCGGCGGACGGTGACCGATCTCATTCCGAAGATCCGCGCGCTGGCGATCGATATGATCGAGGCGCTGAAGCCGCGCGGCCGCTGCGACTTCATGACCGAATTCGCTTTCCAGATGCCGGTCATCACCTTCTTCGGCCTGGCCGATCTGCCAGAGAAATATCACGCCGGCCTGCGCGACTATGTCCACCGGATCGTCGACGCCTATTCCGACAAGGCGCAGCTCTTTGCCGAGGTGTCGGCGCATCTCGCGCCCTTCGTCGACGATCGCATCGCCGATCCCGGCGACGATCTGATCAGCTTCCTGGTGAAGTCGGAGGTCGACGGCAAGCCGATCGAGCGCGACAAGCTTCATGGCATGTGTGTGCTCGTGCTGCTCGCCGGGCTCGATACGGTGGCGAACAGCTTCGGCTTCATCGCCGGCTTCCTCGCCCAGAACCCCGCGCATCGCCATTGGCTGCGCGACAATCTCGACAAAGTGCCACAGGCGGTGGAGGAGATGCTGCGCCGCTTCCCGGTGGTGGCGAACGGCACCGCGCGGATGTGCGTCGAGGATACCCAGCTGGGTGACGCGCTGGTCCGCTCCGGCGACCTGATCCTCAGCACGCCGACGATGATGAACTTCGACGACCGGCTCTATCCCGATCCGCTCAAGGTCGATTTCGAGCGCAGGCTGCCCAATGTCGCAAGCTTCGGCCGCGGCCCGCATCGCTGCGTCGGCGCCGGGCTGGCGCGTACCGAGCTCGCCATCTTCATCGAGGAATGGCTGCCGCGCATCCCGGATTTCTGGACGTCAAAGGACGAGCCGCCGATGTTCCAGCCCGGCGTGACGATTTCCTACGACAAGCTCATCCTCGAATGGCCGACGGCCTGACTTTCTCCCCTCCCTGGGCCAGGGAGGGGATTAAGGGGTGGGTTCGCCAGTGCGGACCCGCGCTGCCGTCAATCACTCGCGCTTTGCGCCGCCGTGACCGGCGGTGCAGCG
>Ga0068855_100010205_pt1 | contig 11321 bp, 10 predicted proteins | sample KBSCornC52_FD_66592 | JGI IMG/M metagenome (GOLD analysis project Ga0068855, IMG submission 66592) | Corn rhizosphere microbial communities from Kellogg Biological Station, Michigan, USA - KBS Corn C5-2 | ecosystem: Host-associated > Plants > Roots > Rhizosphere > Soil ... | reverse complement strand
TTGGGGGAGTGGCTGAAAGCGCTGACCGGAATGCCGGCGGTGGCGATGAGCCCGAAGGCGGGTGCGCACGGCGAGCTCTGCGGCCTCCTGAGCATCCGCGCAGCGCTGGAGGCGCGCGGCGATGCTCGCGAAGTCGTTCTCGTCCCGGAAAGTGCGCACGGCACCAACCCCGCCACCGCGGCTTTCGCTGGCTATCGCGTCGAGAATATTCCGGCGACGAAGGGGGGACGTGTCGATCTCGAAGCGTTGAAGGCGCGGCTTGGGCCCGATGTCGCTGCGGTGATGATCACCAACCCTAACACCTGCGGCCTGTTCGAGCCGCAGATGATCGAGATCAGCCGTGCCGTCCATGACTCAGGGGCGCTGGTCTATTGCGACGGCGCCAACTTCAACGCGATCGTCGGCAAGGTTCGGCCCGGCGATCTCGGCATCGACGCCATGCACATCAATTTGCACAAGACCTTCTCGACTCCGCATGGCGGCGGCGGCCCCGGCTCCGGTCCGGTGGTGCTCTCGGAAGCACTGGCGCCATTCGCGCCGCTCCCCTTCGTTGAAAAGCGCGGCGATCAGTTCGTCCTCGTCGAAGAAGAAAATGCCGATGAGCATCATCCGGGCAGCTTCGGCCGGATGGTCGCCTTCCACGGCCAGATGGGCATGTTCACCCGGGCGCTCGCATACATGATGAGCCACGGCGCCGATGGGCTTAGGCAAGTCGCCGAGGATGCGGTCCTTAACGCCAATTACGTTCTCCGCGAGTTGGACGACGTTCTCGATGCACCGTTCGCTTCGACGGGGCCGTGCATGCACGAAGCGATCTTCTCCGACCGCGGTTTCGCGGAAGGTTTGAGCACCATCGACCTCGCCAAGGCGATGATTGATGAAGGCTTCCACCCTATGACCATGTATTTCCCGCTGGTGGTCCACGGGGCGATGCTGATCGAACCAACGGAAACTGAGTCTAAGGCGGCGCTCGATCAATTCATTGCCGCGATGCGAGTAATTGCCGAGCGCGCGAAGACTGGAGATGAAAGCTTGAAGTCGGCGCCTGTCTACGCGCCGCGGCAGCGGCTCGACGAAACTCTGGCGGCGAGGAGGCCGGTGCTCGTCTATCGCGCGGCACAAGCGGGGGAGTGACCGCCGCATCTCTGTATTGACGCCCTAATACACCGGCTTTACTGGAAGCGCGGGGAAAAGGGGCAATTTAAATGAATCCGCATCAACCGCAGCAATCGTGGATCGGATACGCGGTCACGTTTGCCATCATCCTCGTCGTCTTCGGTCTCAGGATGCGGCGGATGGGGAGGATGCGGCCGCTGAAGCTCGAAACCCTTTGGATCGTCCCCGCCCTGTACTTGGCTATAACGGTATGGATGCTGGTTCAGCTGCCGGCGACCGGTTCGGTCGCAATCGCAACCGCAGGAGCCTTGATCGTCGGTTCCGCGGTCGGCTGGAAGCGCGGGACGATGATGCACATCCAAGTTGATCCACAGACTCATGCGCTGAATCAGAAGGCATCTCCTGCTGCTATGGTTTTTCTGCTCGTGCTGGTGGCGGTTCGAAGCCTCGGACGCGGGTTGCTTGGATCAGAAGGGGTCAGCCCTGCGATGCTTGCCGATCCCCTGATCGCCTTCGCACTCGGAATGCTCACACTTACGCGAGTGGAAATGTACTTTCGGGGCCGTCGCCTTTTGGGGGAAGCCCGCAGCGGGGTTTAATGCCGGCTGGCCGCTTCTACGAAGAGACGGGACCGGACGCTCGCCGCTCCGCACCGGCGGCGCTTCGCAACCGTGAACCGATCGCCGAGGTTCTTCGGGACTGGCTGCCCGACACGGGTTTCGTACTGGAAGTGGCGAGTGGCACCGGCGAGCATTCCGCGCTGTTCGCCGAGCTATTTCCAAACCTGGAATGGCAGCCGAGCGATCTAAGCCCCGATGCTGTCGCCTCGATCCGGGCCTGGTCAGCGCTCGCAGGTCTGCCGAATCTGAGGCCGCCGATCGAACTGGACGCGTCGCGTCCCGATTGGCCGATTCGAAGGGCGGACGCAGTGCTCAACATCAACATGGTCCACATCTCGCCGTGGGGCGCAGCCCTTGGGCTCCTTGACGGCGCGGCGAGGGTCCTCAAGCGCGGAGGCGCGCTGATCCTCTATGGTCCATGGCTCCAAACGGGCATCGAGACGGAGCCGAGCAACTTGGCATTTGATCAGCAGCTTCGAGAGCGAGATCCAAGCTGGGGACTGCGGCGCGTGGAAGACTTCCAAGCTGAGGCGGGGCAGCGAGGCTTGGTCTTTAATGAAATTCGAGCCATGCCTGCCAACAATCTGATGTTGTTGTTTAGGCTGCGCGGATAGGCACTTCCGCTTTGCCGAAGCAGAAATTGAGCGGCCCTTCCTTTGATCGACCACCTGCCATCGGATCTCCCATTTCCGCTGTTTCATCCTGCGAAAATGGCTGGCGGTCGCGCACTGCTCTATCCGTGTTGTTCCATAGGGGCGCTACTGATCTTCAGCGGCAAAGGCGATCCGAAGAGCCTCGGATAAGCTGTTGACGCCGAGCTTGCTCATCAGGTTGGCGCGGTGGATTTCCACGGTGCGCGGGCTGATTCCGAGATCGTAGGCGATCGACTTGTTGGGTAGGCCCTTGGCGAGTCCGTCGAGCACATCGCGTTCTCGCGGCGTGAGCGACTGGAGCTTAATCGCCGCTTCGCTCGCCTGCTCGCGATTCGTGGCGGCATGGTTCAGCCGGCTCATCGCATGCTCGATCGCGCCGAGCAGCACGGCTTTTGCAAACGGTTTTTCGATGAAGTCGACGGCGCCGCCCTTCATCGCCCGCACCGCCAGGCTGACGTCGCCGTGGCCCGTCATGATGATTACTGGCAGAGCGACGCCCTTCGCCTTCAGCGCTTCATGCACCTCGAGGCCGCCCATCCCGGGCATTCGGATGTCGAGCAGGATGCATCCGCTTTCGATGCCCGGAGCGCCCTTCAGAAGTTCGGTGCCGCTCTCGTAGGTGCGCACCTGGTAGCCGGACGTCTTGAGCGCGAACGACACCGACCGGCGGATGGCCTCGTCGTCATCGGCAATATGAACGAGCCGCTGCGCATCGGTGCTCATGAGGTGGCTTCTCCGCTGGGCAAGGTGAAATGGAAGGCGGTGCCGCCGTTCGGGCCCGGTTCGAACCAGATGCGGCCGCCATGCGCCTCGACGATGGTGCGGCAGATCGACAGCCCGATTCCCATGCCATTCTCCTTGGACGTGACGAATGGCTGAAAAAGCTGCGGCGCAACAGACTCGTCAATCCCGGTGCCGGTGTCTGCTATCGTGAGCTCCACGAGCGCCTCGCTTCGCCGGCTGGTGTGGACGGTCAGGCATCGCACCTCGCTGTTGATCATCGCGTCGATGGCGTTGCGGATCAGATTGACGAGCACCTGCTGCACCTGGATGCGGTCGACGAACACGAGGTCGGCGGCCGGATCGAGCGACTGCTGAACGTCGATACCGTGCTCACGCGATCCGACGAGCGCCAACGCGTTCGCCTCGTTGATCAGCCGCTGCAGGCTTTCGACCCTGCGCTCCATCTCGCCGTTGCTCATGAAGTCGCGCAGGCGGCGGACGATCTGCCCGGCGCGTACCGCCTGCTCGGCCGCCTCGTCGAGAGCATCCCTGACCAACGCCAGAGCCTCCGCGTCTGGCTCGCCTTCAAGGAGGTCGCGGGCGCTTTCGCAATAAGTGGCGACCGCGGTCAGCGGCTGGTTGAGCTCGTGCGCGAGCGACGACGCGAGGGTTCCCATCTCGCTGACGCGACCGACGTGCGCCAGCTCGGACTGGAGATCCTGAAGCCGATGCAGTGTCTGCTGCCGCTCGGTGAGGTCACGGATGAAGCCCGTGAAAATCCTCCGCTCGCCCAGCCACGCTTCACCGACCGAGAGCTCCATCGGGAAGGTGCTGCCGTCGCGGTGCAGCCCGGTCGTCACCCGGCCGATCCCGATGATTTTGCGCTTGCCAGTGGTTAGGTAGTTCGTGAGATATTGGTCGTGCCGCTCGCGATCCGGCGAGGGCATCAGCATCTTCACGTTGCGACCTACGACCTCACTCTCCTGATAGGCGAACATCTTCTCGGCAGCGACGCTGAACGAAATGATGGTCCCTTGTTCGTCGATGACCACCATCGCATCGGGCACCGTCGCCAGAATGGAGCGGAGATGTGCTTCGGGTTCGAGCCGCATGTCAGGATTTGGTTTTGTCACGGCGCTGGGCATAGCAGTCTGCGAGCCAAAGCGCAGGTTCCGACGCAAGCGGTAATCAGGAAACATCCTTATCCAAACAGCGGCTGCCGATCGCTAGATTCCGGGCACGATGGACAAACTTGACCCCAGCAACAGCTCCGGCAACGATCTGCATCTCGCTACAGACCTGGCCCGGCGCCTGGCGCGTTATCGCCGCCGCGTTGAGGCCGAGGGCCGTGAGCGCTCGCTTCGCACGATCGACCGAGCGATCGAGGACGCGGGAACGATCGGCCGGCCGCGATCCGGAAAGCTACCTAGGGGAACATCCTGATTTCGGGACAACAGGGACGATTATAACTCCAGTCCAGCAACGGCCGAGCGGCCATTCGCTTTCGAGTAAAGGAGCTAACCAATGAACGCGCCCTTCATCGACCTCTCGGTCCATCACCAGCCCAAAGGCATTTCAGATCGTGTGGCTTATGGTTTCACCAAGGTCCTGCGCTGGACTGCCGATACCTTCTTCGCCGAGCGTTACGGTCACCGTGCCGTCGTCCTGGAGACCGTCGCCGCGGTCCCGGGCATGGTCGGCGCCACCATCAACCACCTCCACTGCCTTCGCCGCATGTGTGGCGACAAGGGCTGGATCCGCACCTTGATGGACGAGGCCGAGAACGAGCGAATGCACTTGATGACCTTCATCGAGATCAGCAAGCCGACCCTCTTCGAGCGTGCCGTGATAATCGGAGTCCAGTGGGTGTTCTACTGCTTCTTCTTCGCGCTTTACCTGATCAGCTCGAAGACTGCGCACCGGGTCGTCGGCTACTTCGAGGAAGAAGCGGTGATCAGCTACACGCACTATTTGGCGGAAATTGACCAGGGCAGGTCGAAGAACGTTCCGGCACCGGCGATCGCCACGCGTTACTGGGGCCTCCCCGATGAGGCGAGCCTACGCGACGTGGTCTTGGTGGTTCGCGCAGACGAAGCCCACCACCGCGACGTCAACCACGACTTTGCCAACGAGCTCGGCGGTCTCCCCCAGCGAAGCATCGCACCTAGCCCTGAACACAGGGAGCTTCAGCCGCGGTGGAAACAAGCTGCCTGACATCAGCCGCTTAAGCAGCAAGAACGAGGGGTCGCTCGTCCGAGCGGCCCCTCGCATTACCCTTGGGCTTCAGGAACGGAACGGACACCCCGTGGATCACCGACAGCTGTGCAGCCGCGCCGAGCAATCTTGCGTTTGACGGCGATTTGAAGGGCGGCAATCCGGAAGTCCGTCTTCGAACTGTGGAGGACTTTGCCGGTGAGGCGGCTGTCGCGGCCTTAAGTTGATCGATCAGCGTTCAATGCCGGCAAACAATTTGATGCTGCTTTTCAGTCGTCTCGGCTGATTCTTTGCAACAGCTCCAATGACTTCGGAACGGCCGCAGAAGACCGCTCGTTCCAACGCTTCAATGACTTACCGCGACACGCCACGGACCGACTCGCTGAGCAATACCCTTCGTCGGAATATCGAGACTTTGCGTGAGCGACGGCGGCGGGAACGGGATTCGGCAAGCCTCGAAGAAAGGCTTGCGCAGCGGATCACCGACTTCGCCGGGAGCATGCGGTTCGTCTACCTCCATGTCGCAATCTACGGCTTCTGGGTTCTTGCGAACGTCGGCTGGATTCCAGGGGTTGGACGATGGGACCCGACTTTCGTGGTGCTCGCGATGATTGCTTCGGTCGAGGCGATATTTCTGTCGACCTTCATCCTGATCACTCAGAACCGGATGAGCGTCGCGGACGATCGCCGCGCCGAGCTCGACCTTCAGGTCGGCCTGCTGGCAGAGCAGGAAATCACGAAACTGGTGCAACTGGTCGCTGAAATTTCCAGCCGTCTGGGTGTGGAAGAAGCGAACGGAGAGGAGGTCGAGGAAATGAAGCAGCTGGTTGCACCCAACGAGGTGCTCGATGCGATCGAAGAAGGCGAAAAGGAAGAAGTCGGGGGCTAAGCCGTTACAGGGCTGGTGGAGACCTGCGCTCGAAGGGCGAAATCTTCAGCAAGTTTCGAATGCCAGGCACGGGCCTGTTCAGTCATTGCCCGTTGCGCAGCCATTCTTTCTTCGACTGCCCGGCGGCGGTAGTAGCGCTCGTTCGACTCCATGCTGACCCCCTCGGCTCCACCAGCAGACCATGCCCGGCAGAAATGAAGAGGTGGTTAATATCCACAGCCGTCCCGCCTTGGCACAGCCGCTCACGATAGCAGACGATTTCGGAACAGCAACGAGTTGGCTCTGAAACCTAACGATTCGTCGCTCGTTGATGCGGCAAATGGCTCAAAGGAAATCTACCGTGTTGAATTCACTCCAAAACGGCCGCGAAGCGTTTGATCCGAACGCGCGCGGGTATCACGCTGTGTATCGCGAAGGCGAAGTCAATCACTGCCCGGGTTGCGGCCGGACCCATTGGATGATCGGCCGAATGCTCGCGGAATGCGCGTTCTGCGCCACTGCGCTTCCGCTTTCGGAAAGTCACCGCCACGGGCAGGTTGCGACGGTCGTCCGCCGATCCTGGCCAGTTTACCCGCAGCTGGATCTCGACGCCGCCTGACCTTCGGACAATTGCGGATTGGGGGAAAGCGCTCGTCGGCCTATATTGCGGCCATGAAACGAGCGCTTTCTCTTATTATCGCTGCGGCCCTGCTTGCGTCCGGCGCGCCTGCGGTAGCGGGTGCCGGCAACTTCACGATCGTCAACGCCACCGGCATCGAGATGACCGGGTTGGCCGCGCGCCGTTACGGCACCGGGTCGTGGGAGCCGATTGTGATCACGCCGCTGCCGATCGCCAAGAGCGGCGGCCGGGGCGCGGCGCAGTTCAGGAATGAGGATTGTGCGTTTGATCTTCGGGCGACGCTGCCGAACGGACAGACGGTGATATGGCCCGGCGTAAATCTGTGCGAAACGCGCGTCGTGACGCTGAACCGCGACTCAAACGGAAATTTGTGGGTCGACTATCAGTGAGTTGCGCCCGGCGGCAAGTCGGCGGCGCGTAGGGCCCGATCGCGATTGCCGGTTTTGGTTTCACCGAATCGAGGAGCTTGGCCCCGGCGACGAAGACCACACCGGTGCAGGCGACGGCGAGCAGGTAGCCGCCGTAACCCGGAAATGTGTGCAGATAATGCTGCCCGCGCTCAACGGACCCTACGGCAATTGCGTAGATGACCAGCCACGCTTCTGTGCGCGTCTTGATCGTGAACAGGCGGCCAATCTTTCGGAGCATCTTCATCATTAACGGCCCAACGGATGAAGCGCAGTTTTGAGCCGTTCAAACCCTAATAGGCAAGGTTAAGACGTCGGTAATGAATCGCCGGTGCCATTCCGGGACAGCTCAGGCGAGCTGGAGCAAGTTCACAGCTTCGAGGAGCTTCATACGGGCGAGCTCGACGGACCGGATCAGGGCGGAGTTCTGCAGCTCCGCTATGTGGATTTCCGCCGGCCAGAATTGCTCGATGACCGCAGCGATCCGATCGAGCTTCGACCCATCCACGAGAAACCGCGGATCAACCGCCCGGGGATCTGCGAGCACGCGTAGCCGAAGACACGCGGGTCCTCCCCCGTTCGCCATCGACTGACGGACATCGACCACTTGGACTCGGCGAATTGGTCCGTTCCCGGCCACGTGCCGCTCGATCCAGCTCCAGACCGGGGCTTTCTCACGGCATTCGTTCGGGACGATCAGCGTCATCTGCCCGTCGGGTGGAGTCACCAGCTGCGCGTTGAAAAGATAGGACGCAATGGCATCCTTCAAGGTGACCTCGGCTTCACCGATCTCGACCAGTTCGAGTTCGGGAAACTTGCTCTCCAGTTCCTTCAGAAGCCGCTCGCGATCCGCGAACGCTTTCTCGTGCGCGAACAGCACGCGTTCGTTCGCGACCGCAACGACGTCGTTGTGGAAGGCGCCGGCGGCAATAGCCTCGTCCGATTGTTGGACGAACAGAGTTCGGTCCGGATCGAGCCGGTGCAGCCGCGCAATCGCCTTGCATGCCTCGATGTGCTGGCGAGCCGGGAAAGGCCCCCCGTTCACGCCATAAACGAATAGTTCGATTCCCGCCGAGTTGTGGGCCGCCGTCAGCCGCATGTGATTGGCTGCGCCTTCGTCCCCGAACGACGGCAACGGCAAGTGAACCGCAAAGGCGGAGGCGTCGGAGAAGGCCAGCTGCAGCTGCGCAAGCGTCGCCGGCCATTCGTGGCTTCGGTGAGGCATCGAACGCAGGTTGGCGACCGTTAGGTGGCAACGCCCATCACCCGTATCCGGCGCGGGTGAGACGGTCGCAGCGTTTGCGGCCCACATCGCCGACGCCGACATTGCATTCGCTGCCAGCGGCGGCTCGGCTCGCTCGATGCTCGACCCCAAAGCTACCAGCCAACTGCGATCAGGTCTCGGGTGCGGAAGGAAGATTCCCTGGACCAAGCCGAGCGCGAGATTGGCCCGCATCTTATCGAGCCCTTGAAGCGCTGCCGCGCGTGGCTTCGACACGTCGCCCGCGTGGCTCATCGCGGCCAGATTTCCGAGGCTCAGCCCCGCGTAATTATGACTGGGGCCGATGATCCCGTCGAAATTGATCTCGGCTAGAACCATTAGCGCCCGACCGCGACCACCCTGTCGCCCTCGTTCACCTCCAGCAACTCCGCGGCTTCGCGGTCGATTGCCAGCGACCTGCCGGGGAGTTTGCGCACAGAGCCGTAACAGGCCCTGAAGTCTTCCAGTCTGCCGGCGGCAACGATCATCTTGTCCGTCCCACCTTCGCCGATCTCTGCAATCATGAATTCCTTGGATTCGCGGATGGTCCGGATCTGGTCGGTAGCGACCGTAACCGTGGGGCCGCCGTCGAAGATGTCGATGTAGCGATCGTGGCGGAAACCTTCGCCTTCGAGCATCTTCATCGCTGCCCGTCCGCTGGGATGCGGCTGGCCGATGACCGCTCTGCCCGCTTCCGCGAGCAGCGCCACGTAAATTGGCGTCTTCGGCATCAAGTCGGCGATGAAATGGGTGCCGTGGATGGCGTTGAACTCGTCCGCCTGCGGGAAGCTCATTCCGAAGAATCTGCCGGCTAGGGCATCCCAGAACGGCGCATTGCCGGCTTCGTCCATTACGCCGCGAAGCTCCGCGAGCGTGCAGTCTCCGAACCGAGCGCGGTGCTGCTTGATGAAAAGATAGCGGCTCCGCGCGATCAATGCTCCCCAACCACCGGCCCGAAGCTGTGGGTGAAGGAAAAGCCCGCCGACTTCGGACGAACCTTCAAGATCCGTCGTCAGTGTCAGCGTCTGGTTGCGGAATGTCTTTCCAAGCTCCGGACTGGTCTGCGTCAGCGTGCTGATGTGATAGCTGTAGAACGGCTGCTGCGCTCCGACCCGGCTAAAGATCTGGCAGGTCCCGCGGATTTTGCCGGAACTCGGCTCCTCGAGAACGAACATGTAGAGATCGCCGGATTGGCTCTCTTCAGTACGGTTGAAGGATTCCTGCGACCGCGCAACCTTCGCGGTCAATGTCCCGCGATCGGGCGGCAGGTTGGTGAAGCCGCCGCCGGTCAGCTTCGACATTTCGTAGATCGCGGCGAAATCCTGCGCTCGGACGGGACGGACCCGGAAGGTCATAAGCGCCCCTCCGAGAGGCGCAGCATGGTGAGTGCCGAAAGCGCCGCCCGCTCGCCGAGGCTGTCCGTGATCAGAAACTCCTCGGCGCTATGAATCCTGCCGCCGCGCACCCCCATCGTATCGATGACCGGCACGCCAAGCGCCGCGATATTGTTGCCGTCGCAAACACCGCCGGTTGCTTGCCATCCGATCGTCTGCCCAAGATCCTCGCCGGCCTGTTTCACCAGCCCGAACAGCCGATCTGCTTCGGGAGTCATCGGCTTTGGCGGCCGAGCGAAGCCGCCGTGAACCGCGATGTACACTTCATGCTCGCGCGCTGTCTGGTCGACCGCCTTGGCGATCAAGCGTCCCGCGATCTCCTGGTCGTCGCTTGTGCGAGGCCGCATGTTGACGCGAAGAACGGCCAGATCCGGAACGACATTGTTCGGACCTCCGCCGTCGATCTTCGCCGGGTTGATTGTGAGACCCGGCGTCTTCGACATCGCCAGCCGTAACGCCAACTCGGAAGCGGCTACGATCGCATTGCGGCCGTCTTCGGGGTTACGGCCCGCATGCGCCGAGCGGCCGCGGACAAGGAAAGAGAAGTTGCCGCTCCCGGGCCGTGCTCCTGCGAAAGTCCCGTCCGGCAAAACGGAAGGCTCATAGGTCAGTGCCGCAGCCTTTCCTTTGGCAGCTTCGGCAATGAGCTGCGCCGAACCAAGCGACCCCACTTCCTCGTCGCTGTTGATGACGACCTCGTAGCCGACGTTGGCTGCCGCTCCGCTCGCTTCGACAGCCTTCAGAGCCGCGAGCATGACCGCGAGACCGCCCTTCATGTCGGCGGCCCCGGGTCCATTCAGAACGCCATTCTCAAGCCATTGTGTCTGCTGGAATGGATGAACGGGCCCGTACACCGTGTCCATGTGGCCGGTGAAGAGCAGCTGCACGGGCGCGTCCGGTCGCACGCTGAGGTGCAGGTTTTGCCCGTGCTGCAGCGCCTGCCTCTCACCCGCTGCAGTGACGGTTTCGACCGGCGCTGGATCGAGCAGCTTCAGTTCGCCTGGAAGGGTGGAAAAGTCATCGGCGAGCACGCCCGCAATAAGCTTCAGACCATCGAGGTTGCGGGATCCGCTGTTGATGGCGCTCCACCGCAGCACCTGATCCAGCATCGGCTCGGCCGCCGCGCGCTCGGCCGTGCTTTGCTCGCTGCTGCTGATCGCCATTGGCCGCTACTAGCCGCGCTCGGGTAGGAAAACCACACCAGCCGTCCCGATTCGACCGGATGCAACAATCGGTGCGGGAGCGAAGTTTTGCTGTAATGAAAACTATCGCACCTCTGTTGGCGTTCGTGACCTTCGCCTGTCCCACTCTTGCGTCGGCCCAGCTGATCGGGACCTACCGCGTCCGTGCAGGGCTCGGCGCTCAGGAGGTTCCCAATTTCCCGGGCGCCAGGTCGGACGGGCTGAGTCCCTATTGGACCTTCTC
>Ga0068855_100010203_pt1 | contig 11323 bp, 10 predicted proteins | sample KBSCornC52_FD_66592 | JGI IMG/M metagenome (GOLD analysis project Ga0068855, IMG submission 66592) | Corn rhizosphere microbial communities from Kellogg Biological Station, Michigan, USA - KBS Corn C5-2 | ecosystem: Host-associated > Plants > Roots > Rhizosphere > Soil ... | reverse complement strand
GCTTGGCGTTGACAGGGTTGCTAGCTCATCATGGAGTCGGCTCAAGCATAGCAGTGAGCTTGGAACTGGTTTGTTCAGTCTGCCACCCTGATCCCTGAGCGGGCTTCTTTCGATCGCACCGCTCCTCTGAACCCAGACGTCGGCAGATGGCATCCAAGGTTTCGCATGACTGAAGGAGTTCCCGCGACGAGACGAATCCTGGTAGCCACCGACTTTCCTTCCCAGGCGAATAAAGCTTTAGAGTGGGGGCGCTATCTGGCGGACCATTTTCCGGCGAAGCTCGTGTTGCTTCACGTGATCGAGATCTTCAAACTGACTGACGTCGACTACCGCATGATCGGAAATGATCCACTAGGGCTATTGCGTGAGCAATCCCAGAGCTCCATGGCCGAACTCAAGCGCTTAATCCCAGATTCAGAGACACATATCCTGGAAGGCTCGCCGCGTCCTCTTTGTCGAATTTGCGCTGGAATCGGATTGCCAGATGATCGTAATGGGAACGCACGGACGGTCAGGTCTCGCGCAACTTTTCCTGGGCAGCGTAGCGGAATACGTTGTTCGACACAGCAAAGTCGCGGTGCTTACCATTCGCACCTAGCCACAGAGCGTGATAAGCCCGGGTCAATGACTGGAGCTGACGCTGCGATTTGATGCTGCTTCAGAGACGACCGGCCGGCATTGTCAGTAGCTATCCCTGCATCAGTGCGAGAGATTTATCAGCAATTGACCTCCTTCGGCTCAACGCCAGCGCACGGGGAGGACCCCGGAAGAATAGAATGGCGCAGGAGCGAGAGGACGAAACGATGCCGACGATTGAAGGGAAACAGGCGGGGATATGGATTAATGATTATGTGAAGAAGGCGGGGAAGTTTGAGGGTGTAGCGAAGGCGGTTCGGTCGCTGATGAAAAAAGAGGTGAAGGGAGTTGAGGAGTACGTGAATCCCTGGAACATTCCGTCCTTTGATTCGAACGGGCCGTTGTGCTGCTTCATGGTCGGCAAATTTCATGTAACGTTCGCATTCATGCGCGGTGCGAGTTTGACGGACCCGGAGAAGTTGCTGGAAGGAACGGGCAAAGGAGTACGACACGTTAAACTGCGGAATGTTGCCGATGTGAAGAAGCCGGGGGTAAAGAACTTAGTCGTGGAGGCAGCGACGCTGAATAGGAAAGACCCGCCTTCGGGCATGATGGTGGGAATGGAAAAGAGAAAGCGCAAAAATAACTGAAGAGCTTCCGCAACGTGCTTGTCACGCCCGCTCAGCGGGTGAGAGGTATAATCACTTCACGATCGGCATTGGAGGTCATGCATGCCTCGCCGCGTACCGCTCGTTCTGCTCATCGCACTTCTTCTCTCCTGCATGTCTTTCGCAAAAAAGAAGAACAAACAGGAATTGTCTGATCTCGTGCTGAATGCGCAAACCGTGTTCGTCGTCATTCGTCCGGATGCCGGCGAGCCGGTCACGAACCCGATGGCCAATCGGACTGCGCAGGAAAGTGTCGAGAATGCGTTGTCGAAATGGGGGCGATTCCGTCTGGTAATGAGTCCCGAAATCGCCGATCTCGTTATCGCGGTTCGAAAAGGTCACGCAGGCGGACCGACGATTAGCAACTCACCCGCCGACGACCGTCCCGTGATCTTGCAGCCTAATGATGGGGACATTCGCATTGGTGCCCAGCAAGGCCATCCTCCCGGAGTCAGCGACCCCCGTCTTGGACCGCAAGATCGAGGCCCGCACATGAGCAACGAGATCGGTCCCTCCGAAGACAGCTTTGAAGTTTATCGCGGCGGAGTTGAATACCCTCTCGATGCACCCGCCGTCTGGCGTTACCTGGGTAAGAATGCCTTGGACGCGCCCACTGTCGCCGCAGTGTCGCAATTCCGGAAGGCGATTGCCGAATCCGAAAAGCAACGCGAAGAAAACCATAAATAACAGCTTGCAATGAAGCTGCGCCATTTCAACAAACCAGAAGGAACCTGAATCCGGTATCGGAATTTTGAATGCTATCGTGATTTCTCGCGAATGGGCGCCTCAAATAGCTCTCGCTGCATGTCTTTGCATCCGCACTCTTGCCGCCCATCGACTGTCTTACAGGCTTGCTGATAAATGAGGTTGAACTTGCCGTTGTTCCAATGAAAAAACCGGCTTGCGTAAAAAACATCGTTCGTATCAGCACTAGCCATGAACAGAGAGCTGTTGAGCCGGAATGCTCCTCCCATAAGTGCCTGTGGCGCATCAAACACCGTGCCGTTTTTCACATCAACCACCATGTAGACGGTGCATTGGGTGCCGCATCCCCATTCCACAATTACATAGCGTCCAGCGAAATTGGGCGGCTTCTTCGCACCCTCCCTGAGCCGCGTCCGGTACGTTTGCGCTTCGGGGTTGCTGCTGAGGTCTACTGGTGCCTTTGGTCCCTTGTAGACTGCGCTGACAGAGAAATCCTCAAATTGAGGCTGCCTCAGTTTCCGCCATGCCGTCGGCTCAGGCCGTGCGCCCGCTTTCATCAAGGCCTCCAAGATATCGGCGTGGCAGTTCCACGCGGCAAGAGTCAGAGCGGTGGCGCCGTCCTTTTCGCGCTGATTTAGATTTGCTCCGGCCAAGATCAAGGCTTGCACCAATTCCGACTGACCCGAAAGAGCTGCCAGGATTAGAGCCGTTTCTCCCGATCGCGGAAGAACCATGTTCGGGTCGGCCCCTGCTTTGATTAGTGCCTTCGCGACTTGAGTTCGCCGCCACATAGTGGCGTAGATCAGAGGTGTTCTTCCAGTGTGAGTCTCTCTTGCATTCAGATTTGCACCCGCAGCAATCAATTCCTGTGCAGCCTGAACACAGCCTGGGGGAGTCTTGTCGAGAAGAGTCCCTCCCATAGCAGTTCCGAGGAGAGCTGTCCAGCCTGTGTCGCTCGCCAGATTTGCGTTTGCGCCGGTCTCAATCAATGCCTTGATTCGGACTGGATCACACCCCGCACGCATGAGCTCGGTCACGCCAAAGTGGTCTTGCCGGTTTACATCAACTTGCGGCTGCGCGAAGACGAGGAGGAGAGGATTGAAAAAGACGATCGGCAGCAAACATCGTAACGTTCTTCGCATCGGGATCAATGGTCCGTGTCGACGGTGATACTCAGCTTACCTCTCTATGAGACTGTTGTCTCAGGGAACATGGCGATACTTGTTGCTCCAGCAAGGCTCGGCGTCACTAGGGGGCCCATGAAATTCCCCACCCGTGCCTCGGAGGGAACGCATAACACGGCCATCAAGAAATAACGTCCGATCCTCAACGAGAGTCTACCGATTTCTTAGCCGTCCAGGTCAATTTCTGCTAACAGGTATCGCAAGTTTGCGTTTTCTATTCGCTTTTATGGCCCTCGACGAGCGACATCCGTATCAACAACCCACTGCCCTTGCCTGGGAAGCAGCGCAGTCACGGGAACTCCTGACTGCAGAATCTCGTACATGACTGTGGATGAATGGGCTGAGATTGTTACGAGTTACGTCAGTCGTACTGTTGGGATATCTGGCCCTCTCTTTTGCGGCTGGGCTGTTTCTAGCGGATGGAACTGTCCATCCGAATCGACGGCCCTTCTTGCCACAAGACGAGATGCAAGGCCGGCAGATTGCTCAGGCGCATCAATCCGCTCTGGACGATGTCTCAATTGAAGCACGTGACGGAGTAATTCTGAAGGGATGGAGGGTCCGTCCTCATACGGGTAACGGCAACATTGTGATCCTACTTCACGGTCTTAGTGACAACCGCCTGGGTATGGTGGGCTACGCGGAAATACTCCTGGACCACGGCTTCAGCGTGCTCATGCCCGATGCACGGGCACACGGTGCGAGTGGCGGTCAGCTAGCAACCTACGGGCTATTAGAGTCCGAGGATATTCGTCGCTGGGTTGATTGGTCGCAACAAAGTGAACATCCAATCTGCACCTTTGGTTTCGGAGAGTCCATGGGTGCTGCACAGCTTTTGCAATCGTTGCAAGCTGAGCCACACTTTTGTGCAGTTGCAGCCGAGTCAGCATTTTCGACCTTCCGCGAGATTGCATATGACCGCGTCGGACAGTTCTTTCATACTGGCCCATGGCTCGGACGAACCTTTCTCCGTCCAGTTGTCGAGTTCGCATTTTCTTATGGCAAGTGGAGGTACAAGATGGATTTCGAGCAGATTTCACCGGAGGCGAAAGTGGCAGCAACTCAAGTTTCTGTTTTGTTGATCCACGGCCAGATTGATAGCAACATCCCCATTCGCCACTCCCGTCGAATTGCGGCCAAACATCCTTCCGTGAGGATTTGGGAGGTGGTCAACGCAAATCACTGTGGTGCAATTAGCACCTCGCCGCGAGAGTTCGAACAGCGGCTCACCCACTGGTTTGACAGCCACTCGGACGGCCGATAACCAGAAGCAAAATCTTCCTAGCAACGCCCAACTCATCGGCTGACGCGCTTGCGCCTTCTGTTCTCAGTGTGTTCATCGCTCCGCAGGTCTCGAAACTGCATTGCGTCTGCCGCCTCTCGCGGTCTCTCAATGCGCTCACCGCAGAGCGGATTTATCGTCAATCGTGGGTCGCTCGAATAAAGGGAAGCCTTTTGCATCGGCATTAAGCGCCCTGACCTCAGCCTTTGTAGGCAACTTGTCCGCTGGAGAGGCGGGCAGATTGCGCGGGTATTTACGCCCGTTGAATCGGAGTTTCCCCTCATAGAGCGGTGGTCGATTTCTCAGAATAGTCCCCTAATCCTGCAAGAAGGGATGCCGGCAGGCTGGACCGGCTTTCCGGCTTTCAACTTACTGCTTCAAGGTATGCTCCTGACTCGAGCGGTATGCGCGCATGGATTGTGGTACCGCTCCCGTGTTGCGACTCTATTGAAATGGTCCCGTTCACCGATGTCAGACGCTCCCGCATGCTGATGAGGCCCAATCCTGTACCTCTACTGGCTGCTGCTAGATCAAACCCTCTCCCGGAGTCGTGAACCGTGAGATGAATCTGGCCCGATGATGCCCACAGCCGTGCTTCATAGTTGCGCACACCACTGTACTTTGCGGAATTCTGCAGAGATTCCTGCAGAACCCGGAACAGGCACAGAGAAACCTCTTGTCGCACCGTTGTCGGTACATCGTGACTCTGAAAGTCAACCTGCACGTTCTGGCGGTCAGCAAATTCCTTACAGAAGTTCTTGATAGCCGAAACCAAACCTAAGTATTCCAGTTTTGACGAATGCAGCTCGTGCGATAGGACTTGAATGTCGCTCGCTATCTCGGACGCTTCTTCGCGAATTTTCTCGATACGCAGCTGGTTCTCAGGCGTAGCGGGTGACTTCCTCTTGAGCTGTTCCAGCGCAACGGCGAGTAAAGCAGTACGTTGAGCAATATCGTCGTGGAGTTCTCTGGCAATTCTGGCGCGTTCCTTCTCCTGGGCCTCTATCAATCCGCGGCTCAGGCGTGCGAGCCTTTCGCCAGCAACCTTGTGATCCTCCACTAATGCAGTGAGAACCAAGAAGGGTATTGAGGTGAAGATAAGGAATAGTTGTAGTCCCACCATGCTGTTGTGCGGGCCCAGCCCGCTAAACGGACCTTGTCCATGAACTACACCCCAGACCGATAAGAAAACGACGATCATCATCGAACTTGTGATCCCAATTGATCCGAAGCGCAAGGAGGACCACAGTAAAAGCGGCACGAGAGCATAGAGCACTGCTGGGGACTCACCTAGGGCAGAGGTGCCGAAGACGAAGTAGCCAACAACTGCGGTTGTGGTTACCAACACGACAAATTCGAGATGATAGGCTTTGGGTTTTTGCAACCACGCAGGTCCTTCGCTAAACCAACTTAGCAGTGCGGGTGTCAAAGTGATGAAAGCGAGCACCTCGGAAAAAAAGCTAATCCTCCAGCTAGCCCAATAGTTGCCCGGAATTCCCGGCGCACTCACGAATGCTGCTGCGAGAGGAGCAAGGAAGACGGCACAAAAAAAGTATTTAGCCAAAGAATTTATGTTGTTCAGGCGAGGGATACCTTTAAAGCAGTATCGGAGTGCAATTGCAGCAGTGAGGACTTGGATTATGTCCGCGGGGATGAACCATGCAATAGAGGTGAGCCGCACACCTGCCTGCAGGTCATACAGAATAAAGCCGGCGAAGGAAGCAGGCACAAGTACCGCCCAAATTCTCGTTCGCACAAGCATCAAAGCCGCGACCAGAATCGCGCAACCTGGCCAAAGTGGCCATGCGGTCTGGAAATTCAGTATTAGAGCGCCTTCCATTCTGGGGGCGGCGTAGGAAAGAATGGCCATCACACACACCAGGAGGAGGATGGATCGTGGAGGATTTGCATCGAACGTCAACGACCGCAATCGACTGACAATACCCCTCTGGCTTTGCGAGGTGGAGTGAGAGGAAATCATTTCATTCAACCACGACCACGCTGAATTGGGCTCTATCGGGGGCGCATGGAGCGCATTATAAGCCAGTTTCCGATGTCAACAGCGGCGTCGCAAGGTTGCCCCTTCCATTCTCCTCTTCTTGTTGTCAGTGAGCGTTTATCGCCAATTGACCCTTGTGCAACCATATCAACATGCCTAAAGCGGATCTTCGGGTCTTGCACTCCTCAGCAGGCCCTTTCCACAAGGCTGAGTGTCCTGTTTTCGGTGATGTCTCGCCCGAAATCAAGGACTTTACGAAGAGCGTGCTGAAACAATTCGATGCTCGCCTGTTCCGTTAACACTAACGACTATGCGGGCCCGAAAGCAACAAGTCCAGCAGGCTCATAAGATATAGGGATTTGTAGCCCAACATCTGAAAGTCGCGTTTGCGCCGTTTGCTCTGCCCTCGGTTCGCGGCGAAACGTCGCTCGCCATGGAACTCCCCATTGCTCACCCACGGAAGCACCGCAAAGAGTTTCACAACACCTACAATGCTGGAGGTCCTGAATGTTCTGGTTCTATGCAGCTTTCTTTCCCGTCTTGTGGATCGCCTTTATTCTCTATTGGCGGATCAAGGCCGCAGATACCAAAAGTTCCCAGCGCCTCGAGCCGAACGCCTGGCCCATCCTGAGGGCACTCACCTTCCTGATCGTGATCGCCCTGCTCTCGATACCTCGCATCCCGCTGCCTTGGCTCTACCGCCAGCTCTGGCCGGCGGGCCTTTGGCCCTTCTGGATTGGAGCTGCTATTACCGTCGGCGGCCTTTTGTTCGCCGTCTGGGCGCGGCGGCACCTTGGCCGCAACTGGAGCAACGCCGTAACCATTAAGCAAGGCCACGAGTTGATTACGACCGGCCCCTATGCCCTGGTCCGTCACCCCATCTACACCGGCATTCTGACCGGGTTTCTTGGCACCGCGATTGCGCTTTCGCAGGTGCGCGGGTTCATCGGTTTCGTCCTAATATTCCTCGTGTTGTGGGCCAAGCTCCGCATGGAGGAGGAGTGGATGCGTTCCCAATTTGGGGAGACGTATTCCACGTATGTCCATCGGACCGCCGCCCTAGTGCCGTACATTTTGTGAGACGCCGTGCGGCATTTTGAGCGATAGGAATTTATCAAAAACCGAGCGAAACGTCATTGATTGGGCATTCTTTGGCGGGGTCCCATTCGGCTTTCTTTAGGACTCCAGATTGATCGGCGAAGTATGGTGGCAAACCCCGATGTGGGCGGGCGATTATCTAGTGTCTCCAGTTGGGCTTGCCAGGTTCGTGTAGCCGGTTTCGCCAGCAACCCCGTTTTATGCGGGTACATCTCAGGACAACCCGGGTCCCGGGCAGGATCGCTTCTCGATCCAGGAGTTTTTCCGATGCCGCATCCAGCTCTCCTTGTCGTCTTCCGAGTGTACCTTCCTATCGCCGCTTTTCTCGCGATATCAGGTGCTCAGGCGCAAAACATCGAAACCACGGCTTCGTGCAGCAACTTCAAAGTCTTTCAATTGAACCCTTCCGATCCGACGAATCCACCCATTAATGTGTTTGGTGTGAACGACTGGGGTACTACGGTGGGACAGGTATTTACGCAGCAGCAACCACTCCGCAGTGAAGCCTTCGTTCGCTACTCGGGTGGGAGCGTTAAGTACTACTCGCCGACTGGAGCCATTCATGCGCAGTTCAGCGGACGAAACAATAATGGAACAAGCGTAGGCGATTACGAAGATGCGTTGCAGAATTTTCAAGGCTTCATGCTGCAGGGCTCGACCATTACCCCAATTATCGATCCCAAATCTATTTCACCTAACGGGACCACCACGCGGCCATTTAGCATTAACAAGTGGAACAGTGTCGTCGGGAGGTACATCGACCCAAGTAGCAGCTTCTGGCAAGGATTTAAGCGCTACAGCAACGGCAGCTTTATCACTCTTAATTACCCCAGGGCATTGGGAACCTACCCGAACGGAATCAATGATTCGGGTGTGATCGTCGGCGTGTACAACGACGTGAATTACAGCTCGCACGGCTTCATCTATCACAACGGGCAGTGGGCAACTTTGGATTTCATTAACAGTTCTACTGGTACTGGCCTGATTGGAATCACCAACTCGGGCGTGATCCTGGGGGAGGGCTCGGGCTCCTGTAATTCTATGGGATGTGGCTTGAGCGGGGCGTTTCTTTACGTAAATGGCACATTCAAAGATCTTCCCGAAGTACCGAATTCGAAGAACCCTCCTGGTTCAACAGTGTCGAGCACACGATACAGCGCAATCTCGGCTGGCGGCTTGCTGGCGGGGACGACAAATATGACTGGCGATTCCACGGGCTCACGGGGGTTCACGGTAACCTGTCACTAAAGCACCGCGCCGTCGTCGCCGATTTTTTTCGATTTCTTTTGCACGCAACCGCACATGTGGGTGGCAGTGGGTTGAGAGACCCCCGAACCAGCCAATTCAGCGGCCCAAACCATCCAGGCCCGTTTGGGTGGTCAGGCAGACCGGTGCACCGATTCCCGCTTTGTACAAGGCATGGTCGATCACGAGGGCACTCATCCGCTGCTAACGTTCCCCAGTTGTGCACTGCGGCGTTTTCAACCAATTCACTCAATGCCTTACAGTGGCCAACCATTCAGAGAATCATTGCTTTGAGCCGGAACGTCCCCCAATCGATACCGTTTCATAGAGAGAGTGCCCACGGAATCCTGACAAGAAAGCTACGCGAATCATCAACACCTTCATTTCATACCGATCTCGGCCTGTGGCGGCGAAATCTCTTGAGCCTAGCGGCCTTCAGTGTTAACATCCCGCAAATTCTGGCTGGAGGCAACCATGGTCATCGTTCTACGTCCGCTGTCGACAGGCGAGTTACTCGATAGAACGTTCCATCTATATCGAAATCATTTCATTTTGTTCGTCGGCATAATGGCCATTCCACAGCTGGTGATTTTGTTGTTACGCCTTCTCGGGGCAGCTGTCGCGGTGTCTGGCCAGCTTGAGAGCGTCGTCACGACAGCGCTCATAGCCGGGCTTGCCAATTTCGTGGCGCTGGAGGTCTCGCATGCGGCTACTGTGATGGCGGTTTCCGACCTGCATCTTGATCGGCCTGCCACCATAGGCTCTTCGTATGGAGGGGCAAAGCGCAGCATGCCTCGAGTTGTCGGAATCAGCCTCGGGGTTGCCATTGCCATCGGTATAGCGTCGCTGTTTTTCCTGATTCCAGGTATCTACTTGGCTTTGGCATGGTCCCTTGCAATTCCCGTCACTGTTCTGGAGGGTGGCGGCTTAAGCGCCAGCGCAACTCGCAGCAAAGAGCTTACCAAGGGCGCCCGGTGGCGCATTTTCGTTACTTACGTACTGCTGATCGTTCTTACCCTCGTCGTCAGTTTCATCATTGAGCTGCCGCTTGAGATGCTTGCCGGACTCATTGGTCGCTCCAATCCCTCGGCAGCTCTCGCGATGAGGCAGCTCATGCAGGGCATCGGCAACTTTCTTAGTACCAGTTTAGTTGGCCCGTTGGTGACCATCGCGTTCACGCTCATTTACTACGACCAGCGCGTCCGGAAAGAGGGTTTCGACTTACAGCTGATGATGGCGGCGCTCCAACCGGGCTCACAAGCGCAGGCTGCAAGCGGCGGAACCAATTAGGCCCGAGAAAGCAATCGCCCTAGAAAGACCTGAGAAAATACCAATGTCACCATTTTGCGGTTTTCATCCCTGCCGCCTCTTCCTGCCTTGTTGACCTATAAGCTGTCACGCTCTGAACGGCACCCGTATCCAATGGCTGAATGACTGTCGATCAGTCGTCTCGCCACGAGATTTGAAACTTTCCCAGAAGCCGACCTGTCGCCAACGACTGAGGCAGCGGGGAGTCCTTTATCGGCCAAAAATTCCAATCAGCCCAATGAGGATCAGGTAAATTGCTACGACATAGTTCAGGATTCGCGGCACCATCAGGATCAGGATTCCGGCAATCAAGGCAAGGAACGGTCCGGCCAAGGTGTTGTAATGAATCGTCACTCCTCCACCACGGACCTGCGCCAGCAGCGGCGTCGCAATGATGAGGATCAAGGGCCACAACAGCAGAAGGCGTCGGTTGAGCATTCAGCACCTCACTTAAGTAATTAAAGAGTACGATTCCCGGCTTGCGGATGCCTGCAATTCCACACCTGTGCGCTTTTCCTTCGCCCAGATTCGCGCTTCGCTGAACGCGAAGTGTCCGCCCTGTGGTTCAGAAACTTCCGCTGAATCTTGCAAGGGCGTATCGACTTTGAGCACCGCACTACCTGAAATGCCATCGAACGTTTGCGCCGACAAGAAATAAAGTTCGGTTCCCCCCGATCGCTACCATCTCGTGGCATCTTTAAGGGTTGGTTAATTCCAAGACCAAAATGTTGCGCAACTCTTACGTTGGCTGCTTTGACGCGGCTTTAGGATTTTCCATCAATAGAATGCTCTTCTTTGGAGGCGCGGTTGAATTGCCAACAGTGTGAGTATCCCCAATCTCGGACGTTTGCAGCCGAAGTGAACATTCACTTCCCTGGCTACGAAGGACTGACTAAACCTACCGTCTGGGTCTTTCCGCAGGTGTTAGTTTGCGCGAATTGCGGCTTTGCGCAGTTTTCTATTCCTGAATCGGAATTGCAGAGATTGATTGCTGATGAAGTGGATGTTGTTCCGCAGGCGGCGGATTGATTTCTGAACACCCGCGATGTCCTGCTTGCGGGACCCCGGATTCTCGGCCGTATCCGCCTGAAGCAAATTACCAACTTGTCCCGCGATCGTTTCGCGACAAAGCGTCTCGCTCGAGAAATCGCGCTTTGGTCCATCCACAAGGAGATTCTGGTGTGGTCACTGATCTGAAGAAATCACGACTGTGTCCGGGTTGGACTCGATGGGAATGGTGAGCGCGGCAGGATTCGAA
>Ga0068855_100010199_pt1 | contig 11326 bp, 7 predicted proteins | sample KBSCornC52_FD_66592 | JGI IMG/M metagenome (GOLD analysis project Ga0068855, IMG submission 66592) | Corn rhizosphere microbial communities from Kellogg Biological Station, Michigan, USA - KBS Corn C5-2 | ecosystem: Host-associated > Plants > Roots > Rhizosphere > Soil ... | reverse complement strand
GGGTCCAGCCACTCGGCGCAGTAGGAGGTGTTCGGGTGCGCGTCGCCGTCGAAGGCCACGGTCAGCGTCCAGAGCGTGCCGGTCCAGGTCTCCTTGCGCACGACGGTGCCGCGCTTGCCGGACATCAGCTCGGAGACGCCGGGCCGCACGATCACGCGTTGGCCGGGGCGGAAATTGATTTTTGATTTGTCGCGGCTCATCGGATTATCAGGTTCAGGGGGTAAACAGTTTCCAGTGTCCCTCGGAGATGACTTCAACCTTGCCGTCGACGACTTTGATTGCGGTCTCATCGTCAATTGCATAGCCGGGCGCATCAATACCGGCAGCCCACTTTTCTGCAGCGGCCATGGTATTGTCCGGCAAGTCCGGGTGATCAACGTGCGGGAAGATCGAGAAGTCGACGATCCCCAGCGCGCTGTCGCCACCGGCGGGCGGCTTCCATCCGACGAAGTCCTCGCCGATGCGCGGGGTCATCACCATGCTACCGGCGCTGAATCCTACCCAGACCGTCTCGGTAAGCGAGGGCAGGAGGTCCGACAGCCCGGACTCCCGCATCCAGTGGCACAGGTAGAGAGCGTCGCCGCCGTTCACCAGGAGGACGTCCGTCTCGCGGACCCAGGGGACCCAGCGCTCTGCGCCGATGCTGGGCAGCGCCGTGAGCTCCAGCACTCCCAGGGATTTCCAACCCAGCTCGCACATAGGGCAGTGGGACTTACCGGCGATGAAACGCCATGGCCCGGCAGGACTGCCATGGGGGTGCCCGTAGCCCGCGGTAGGGATACAGAGGGCGTTGGAGTCGGCGATCGGTTTGCCTAAAAGATCGACCAGCGCGTTGTGGATACTCGTATTCTTGATGCCTGCGGAAGTGAGAAGTAACTTCAAGATGCGCCTCCTGACCGTTCATTCCATTTCAAATACAACGCGGCCACGTTCTCCCTACCGTTCCCCTTCTCCTGCCAGCGGAGCGAGCGCAGGCGAAGGCGCGCCGCAACGCGGAGAGAGCCCGGGCTCCCCATCTCTCGGAATGAGGCAGGAGAAGCGGGTATCCTCCCAAGAGGCGATTGGCATAAAGCGCACGCGGCTCGGATTCGCAAATCTCGCAAATGCCGCAGGGAATCTCCATCACCATACAGAACATAAACGATGGCGTCGGCATTTGGGCCGGGCCGCGATCGGGCAATGGAGTGCGAACTTTGAGCATGCAGGAAGGGATCGGAGATGCAATATACGGTAATCGGTGATGCCAACCAGTGCGCCGTTGCGCAATTAACCCTCGGCGACGAGTTGCGTGCAGAGGTCGGGGCCATGGTGCTGCTGTCCGATGGAATCGCGCTGGAGCCGGCCTCCAATAACCCGGTCATGCGCGTCTCCGATCTGCCGGTGCTGAACTCGCCTGTCCCGCTTACTCACTTTCGGTGCCTGGCCAGCATGGGCGTCGTGGCCTTCGCCGCGCCCTGCTCGGGAGAGACTCGCCAGCTGGATATCAGCGAAGGGTCCTGGCTGTGCGCGCGCGACTCCTTTCTCTTTTGCTCCCGCGATGTCACTTCCACCATCGGCCTGGTGCACAGCGTGGAAGCAGGCTATTTTCGCGAGGGCGGGTTTGTCCTTTATCGGCTGAGCGGGCATGGCGAGGCCTTCATTCATTGCGGCGGCAACGTGCTGGAGTATCCATTGGCGCCCGCCCAACGGGTAACGGTCGATGCCGGCTGCGTCGCCGCATTTCAGGATACGGTTCAGCCCGCGATCGAGGCCTTCGAAGGCCTGCCCAGCACGCAGGGCGGCTCCGAATCGCTGTTCCTGATGACGTTGACCGGGCCGGGCAGAATCTATCTCGCAACGCTGCCGCTTTCCAGGATCTCGCAGGCGATGCGGCGCACCGGCACAAAGTCCATGCGCCTACCAGAAACTCAGAACCGGTCGCTCGGGAACCTGGTAAGAGAGCTGTAGGGGCGAGCCGTGTGCCCGCCCGATCCGAGGGGCGAGCCGTGTGCCCGCCCGATCCGAGGGGCAACCACAAGGGATTGCCCCTACAAGCGATCCATGGGATCTACCTTGAAGGACTATTGGTTCCCTTCTCCCGCAGCGCGGGAGAAGGGCCGGGGGTGAGGGTGGCGAGGGGCGCATTCACTATTTCAATTACAAAACGGGGAGATTACATTGGCGCATAATGTGACGCTTATTCGGGGTGATGGTACGGGGCCGGAGCTGGTAGAGGCGGCGAAGAGAGTACTCGACGCGACAGGCGTGGCCTTCCAATGGGACGTGGTCGAAGCCGGCGTGGACATCATGGAGACGGCCGGGACGCCGCTGCCTCCGAACGTGGTGGAATCCATTCGAAGGAACAAAGTGGCGCTCAAGGGACCGATCACTACCCCGATCGGCACGGGCTTCCGGTCCGTCAACGTGGCGCTCCGCAAGGAGCTGGATCTCTACGCCTGCATCCGGCCGTGCAAATACTATCCGGGCATCCGTTCCAAGTACCAGGACGTGGATCTCGTGATCGTGCGCGAGAACACCGAGGACCTCTATGCGGGCGTCGAATACGATGTCAACACGCCCGAGGCCAAACAGGTCATCGATATGGCGGGCGGCAAGATCCGCCAGGATTCGGCCATCTCGATCAAGCCGATCTCTATCACCGGGTCGCGCCGCATCTTCAAGGCTGCCTTCGAATACGCGCGGCAGTATGGCCGCAAGAAGATCAGTGGCGTCGCTAAAGCCAACATCATGAAGTACACGGATGGCCTGTTCTTCCGCGTCGGCCAGGAGGTCGCGAAGGAGTACCCGGAGATCGAGTACCAGGAGGTGCTCGTGGACAATATGTGCATGCAGCTGGTCCAGAAGCCGGAGCTCTACGACGTGCTCGTGATGGAGAACCTCTACGGCGACATCCTCTCCGACCTCTGCGCGGGGCTTGTCGGCGGGCTGGGCGTCGCACCGGGCGCGAACATCGGCGACGGCTGCGCCCTATTCGAGCCGACGCACGGCTCCGCTCCCAAGTACAAGGGCCAGAACAAGGTCAACCCCACGGCGCTCATCCTGTCCGGTATGCTCATGCTGCGCTACCTCAAAGAGGACGATGCCGCGGCGCGCCTGGAAAACGCTATTGCGGGCGTGATCGCAGAAGGCAAGGATGTGACCTACGACATGAAGCCAAATCGCACCGATCCCACCGCCGTGGGCACCGCCGAAATGGCCGACGCGATTATTGCCAAGCTGTAAACGAATAGAGGAAGGGTTAATGCGAAAAAAAGTTACGATCGTGGGCGCGGGGCAGACGGGCGCGACGCTTGCGCACTGGCTGGCCGCACGCGGAGATGTGGATATTGTACTGTTCGATATCGTCGAAGGTATGCCGCAGGGCAAGGCGCTCGACCTGCTGGAGGCGATGCCGGTCATCGGTTCAGACGCGAAGATCATCGGCACGAATGGCTGGGAAGAGACCGCCAATAGCGACATCGTCGTGATCACGAGCGGCCTGCCCCGCAAGCCGGGTATGAGCCGCGACGACCTGCTGAAAACGAACGCAGGGATCGTGCGGGACGTTACGCTCTCGGCCGTAGACAAATCGCCGGACAGCATCCTGATGCTGCTCACCAACCCGCTGGATGCCATGTGCCATATCGCGCTGCACGAGAGCGGGTTTCCTTCGAGTCGTGTCTTCGGGCAGGCCGGCATTCTCGATACCGCGCGATTCCGGGCGTTCCTCGCCATGGAGACCGGCTACAGCGTCCAGGAGATCAGCGCCTATGTCCTGGGCGGCCACGGTGATGACATGGTGCCGTTGATCGGCAGCACGAACGTCGGCGGCGTTCCGATCACCAAGCTCATCCCGGCCGACCGCCTGGCGCAGATTGTCGAGCGCGCTCGCAAGGGCGGCGGCGAGATCGTATCGCTGCTGAAGACCGGCAGCGCTTTCTACGCGCCCTCAGCCGCGCTCGCCCAGATGATCGACGCCGTGCTGAACGATCGTAAACGCGTGCTTCCCTGCGCGGTGTACACCGGCGACAACGCAGGCGGCTACGGAGTGAGCGACCTCTATCTCGGACTGCCGGCGCGAATCGGGGCCGGAGGCGTGGAGGAGATTCTGAGCATCGACCTGACTTCGGACGAAGCAGCCGCGCTTCAGAAATCCGCCGCATCGGTCCGCGAGCTCGTCACCGCGCTCAAAAACTTCGAGCCGCCCATGCTTCCGTAGAGCCGGAGCTGCGCTGGAAGGTGCGGTTCCGTTCTACGTGCCCGTCAGATCGAGGTGAAAACTACATCCTGACAGAATATAGCGGCGGTTTCGGGCCTGTAACTCCTACATCAAACTGAGGGCGCTCCTGCAGATACATTGTGCTGGTTAATGTACCTGCGGGAGCGCCCTCATCTTTTTGTCATATTTACCGGCTTTTCGTGCACCAAGAGCTAACGACGAGCACCCGGTCTGCCAATGATAGACCGTCATGAAAAGCTATGATTATGCAACCTTGTTTGCCGCCTGCCCGGTGGGCCTCATCGCGTGGAATCGTGACGGGACCATCGAGGACTGGAATGCCGCCGCAGAGCGAATCTTCGGCTGGTCCGCCTGCGAAGCCATGGCGCAGCCCTCTGCGCAATTCCTTTTCAGCAGCTCGCTCCAGGATCACGCCGCCCATCCGATCGCCGGTCCCATTCGCGAGAGCAGGAGTGACTTCACGCCATCCTCGCCGCTCGATACCCTTGACCACGCCCGACCCGCGGAACCCGAAACTCGAAACGCGGAACCTACTCCGGCACACCCGGCGCGCGACACCACAACTCCTTTTTCCGCTGAAATCGTAGATGAGAACCTGACGAAGGACGGCCGCACGATTGTCTGTGAGTGGCGATATCAGCCCGTTTCCTGCCCGGACGAACCGCTTGTCGGCTTGATCTCAACCGTTCAGGACATTACGGAGCGAGCGCGGTCTGAGCAGAGCATTTTGAAGGCGTATGCGGAAATCGAAGCCGGACACTTCGAGATCCAGATGATCAACGAGGAACTGCAAAACTCGATTCAGCGAGCCAGCGAGCTTACCGTCAGGGCAGAGGTGAGCGCACATGCCAGCAGCGTCATTCTCTCCTCAATCCCGTCCATTCTAATCAGCCTCGATGAAGACGGTATTGTCACCGCCTGGAATCTCGCAGCGGAGCGCATGTTCTCGATTTCCTCCGGGGACATCGTTGGCCGAATGCTCTCGGATGCCGACATCGATTGGGATTGGCCACGTGTCCACGCCAGTATCGAGCAGCTGGAGCGCAAGATGGAGACGATCCGGCTGGAAGACATGCGGTTCACGAACCAGTCGGGCCAGGAGATCATTCTGGGCTTCACATTGAATCCCATGGTCAACGTTACGAACGGACGCGCGGGGTGTCTGCTGCTCGGCGCCGACGTCACGGCCAGGAAGCGGATGGAGACTCAGCTCGCGCACGCCCAGCGCGTGGAGAGTATCGGTCACCTCGCCGCGGGGATCGCGCATGAGATCAATACTCCGCTTCAATATGTCGGCGACAACACGAGATTTCTGATCGACTGCTTCGAAGACATCGACAGAGTCTGCCGCTGCTGCAGCGACCTTGTGACATCGACGCGGAGCGGGACAGCTCTCAGCGCCAAGATAGACCAGGCGGAGCAGATCGTTCGGGCTGCCGATCTTGATTATGTGCTGGAGGAGGCGCCGAGAGCGCTTCGGCAGTCGCTGGAAGGGATCGAGCGGGTCTCCGGCATCGTGCGCGCCATGAAGGAGTTCTCTCATCCCGGCACATCTGATAAAGTTGCGACCGATATTAACCATGCGATCGAGAGTACGCTTACCGTCGCCCGAAACGAGTGGAAGTACGTGGCCGAGATCGTTACGGAGTTCGATCCGAACCTGCCGCTTGTCCGCTGCCTTCCAGGTGACTTCAACCAGGTCATCCTGAACATGGTGGTGAACGCGGCGCATGCAATCGCCGAGGCTGCCGGTTCGAGCGGAAACGCCAAGGGCACGATCACGATCACGACCGGCACGGAGGGTCCCTGGGCTCTGATTCGCATCCGCGATACAGGCGCAGGCATCCATCCCGACAATGTACGGCGCCTGTTCGATCCATTCTTTACGACAAAGGATGTCGGCAAGGGCACAGGACAGGGATTGGCAATTTCACATTCCATCATCGTAGATAAGCACGCGGGCAAGATCGAAGTGGAGTCCGCACCTGGTGAAGGCGCATCGTTCAGTATCTACCTGCCGCTCTTTGCTAAATCGGCCCCAGAGTCGCTGGCCGCGTAACATCAATCGTATGTAACACCTGGAAAGCAGCCTGTCGAATGCCCAAGATCCTATTTGTTGATGATGATGTAAATGTCCTGAACGGCCTGCAGCGCATGTTGCGCGTGATGCGCAATGAGTGGCAAATCGCCTTCGCGGACAACGGACGGGAGGCGCTTGCCACACTAGGCCGTGAACCGTTCGACATCGTCGTCACCGATATGCGGATGCCTTCGATGAATGGGGCGGAGCTGCTGGCGGAGGTATTGCAGCTCCATCCTCAGGTCGTTCGAATTATTTTGTCCGGCCAGGCGGACCTTCAAAACGCGCTGGCGGGAATTGGTCTCGCACACCAATACCTCTCCAAGCCGACCGAGCCAACGGTCCTCATCGGAGTCCTGAAGCGAGTGATCGGACTATTAGCTCAAATTCCGAACCCTGCGCTTCGAAGGAGCCTCAACAGCCTGCAGTCGCTCCCAAGCGCCCCACATGCTTATTCTCAACTGATAGAGCTCGTTCGCACGCCAGGTTGCGATGCCGACTCGCTGGCGGAGATCGTTGCCTCCGACATGGGTCTGGCAGCGAAGACACTGCAGACCGCGGGCTCCGCGTTCGCCAATTCGCCGTGTCGCGGAGCGAACGTTTGGCAAGCGGTGCAGATATTGGGTCCGGACCTGATACGCTCGCTTGCGATCGACACCGGAGTGTTCACCGACCTCTCGCAGCTCGACGGTGCGGCGGACCGGGCGTTGATTTCGGAGCTCCTCGCCTCCTCGAGCCAGCGCGCCCGATGCGCTGCTGCCGACACCGCAAGATCTGAGGCGGCAGCAGAATCGGCGACATTCGAATTGCTAAGGGATGTAGGGCAAGTCGCCCTGGCGGTCGCGCTTGGAGCAGAGCACAGCGCGATTCACTCAGCCTGCGTCGAATGCGGAAGCGCGCAGGCAGATGCAGAATCGAGCCGTGTGGGAGTCTGTCACCGGAGGGCTGGAAGCTACCTCATGGGAATCTGGGGCCTGCCGGAGACTCTGACCGAAGCTATAGCGAACGCTTCCTTCCCGATCAGTTCCAGCCCCCTGCCGGTGTTCAACAACCAGGGCAGTGACGCCCGTCACAATTTCGCGGAGATATCCCGATGAGCGGGCCAGAGAGAAAGATACTCTTTGTCGACGATGAGCAGAACGTGCTGGAGGCAATACAGCGGCAGCTTCGTAAGGTCTATTCGATCCATACGGCGGAGAGCGGTGAAGCAGCTCTGGCGTCGATCGAGGCGAACGGCCCTTACACCGTCGTTGTCTCGGATATGCGGATGCCGAAAATGAACGGAGCAGAGCTGCTGGAAAAGGTCGCGGCGCTCTCGCCACAATCCGTGCGGATCATGCTTACCGGCAATGCAGATCAGCAGACCGCGATGGATGCCGTCAACCGAGGAGGCGTATTCCGTTTCCTCACGAAGCCGTGCCAGACGGAGGCGCTGATTCAGGCCATCGAGGCAGCGTTCGGCCAGTATGATCTTGCCCGCGCGGAAACGGATATCCTGGACAAAACGCTGCTGGGCACGATCGGTGTGCTGACGGAGATCCTGGTGGGCGTGCAGCCGGCAGCATTCAACCGCGCCGCCAGGATTCGCAGCCACGTTCGTGCCTGCTGCACGGCCTGCGGGCTAAATGACAGCTGGCAGATCGAGCTGGCTGCCCTGCTCGCGCCGATAGGCCAGCTGACTCTGCCTTCCGAGGTTGCGTCCAAAATTCAGTCAGGGGCCGTCCTCTCCGAGCAGGAGACAGCGATGGTCCTGCGAGTGCCGGAGATTGGCAGTAATCTGCTCAAAAAGATCCCGAGAATGGACTTGATCGCTCGCACGATCGCATATAGCAGCAAATACTACAACGGCCATGGCCATCCCATCGACCGGGTTATGGGGAAAGAAATTCCGGCCGGGGCGCGGCTGTTGAAGATCATCTCGGACTTCGTGGATCTTGAGATGGCCCGGATGCCTCGCTCGGTAGCGATCCGGCTGATGCACACGCGAATAGGCTGGTATGATCCGGAGTTTTTGGCGTCGGTCTCAACTCATTTTCAACCGCCTCGAGTGCTGAAACTAGCGTCGTCGCCCGCTCGAACCGACAAGGAGCTAACCGTCGCCCAGGGCAAAGCGGCGGCCGTGGAGGAGTCGTGCTGGGAGGTCTCTGTTGCCGATCTATCAGAGGGGGATGTGCTGGTGGAAGATGCCTGCTCGCGAACTGGAAGTTGCCTGCTGAGCGCCGGTACCGTGGTAACTGCCGCGCTCCACGAGCGACTGCTGAACCTGGCGGCGCTGCGCGGTATTCGCGAGCCGCTGCGAATTGCTCCCAGTGAAGAAGCGGCTTGAACCTGCGACAAGACGGGCTGCACTAACCCGACCTGAGCCCTCGATTCAGTCCGTCTGCTCTGCATCGGCTTCGAGTCGAGCAGCCGGGGCGCGAAGGACTCTGCGAGCGTTGAGTGGAGGAGTGTTCTGTTGGCACGCTATTTGCAGCAAAGGTATTAGTCGCCAATACTCCGTTGTGAATTCCGGGTATAAAATTAGTGCCGAATCATGAACCATTCCCCTGCCCCGAAGCAGGCAGACACGCTTAATACTCCGCGGTATTTTCCACTGCTCTCCGGATGACGCTCATGTATTCCCGGTTACAAACCATAATGGTAAGCTGTGGGTTTGCCGGCAGTGCATAATTTGCCGAATCCGGGAATTAAGACTTAAACTTTGAACCGCAGTTGCAGTGAGGTGGTTTGGCTGAGACGCTGAACCGTGTTACCCGGCAGTACATGCTTGGAGGCGCTTGAAGTACCATTATGGAAGAAAAGAATTCCACTGTTCCCGAAGTATCCATTCGTGATTACGTCGATATGCTCCGCCGCCGCAAGGCGATAGTCATTCAGACTTTTGTTGTCGTATTCGTGATTGGCGCCATAGTAACATTTATGTCCAAGCCGGTCTATCGCACCTCTACACGGATTCTGGTGGAAGGCAGCGGCAGCGGAGTGTCCACGAATGGCTCAGGCGACCCGCTTCAAGGTTTCCAAAACAGAGAGGTGACGCACGACGTCCCCACACAGCTCGAGATCCTGCAGGGCGCCGAGCTGATGCGACAGGCCTATCTCGATGCAGGCGTGCCTCCTGGGACTGTCTCGCTGGATGTAAAGCAGGTCAACCAGACCGACGTCATCGAATTGACGACGATGTCCGGCGTTTCGGATTATGCGACGCGATTTGCGCGAGCGCTGCCTTTGACCTATAAAACGTTCTTCACGCAGAATAGCAGCGATGAGCTGAAGAGTGCGATCGAATACGCCCGCAAGCGGCTTGACGAGGAAACCAGTAAGCTGAAGGAGGCACGAGCCAACCTAAATGCTGCGCGCAGCCGGACAGGGATCTACACGACGGAGATAGAGCAGAAGAATCGCCTGAGTGATAAAGATACAGCCGATAGCGATGTGCAGCGACTTCGCTCAGCCATAGCAGCTGAAGAGGTCAAGCTTTCGGTAACGATCGCCGAGCGCAACAAGCTGCCGGAAACGGTGACAACCCATTTAGTCGTCGAGAACAAGCCAGCCGACGCTCTAAAGCAAACACTTGCGGATCTTGAGAATGAGCATGCCCGGCTGCTGCTGAAGTACAGCCCCATGCATCCGAAGGTCAAAGACCAGGAAACGCTCATCGCAGATGCGAAGCGCAGGCTGGCAGGCGCGGCGGTGGCGCCCCCGACCGACGTTAAGTCCCGAAATCCAGCCGTGGAAGCCGCGGACAGGCAAATCGCCGAGATGCGCGGCAGCCTGGCTTCCGATAAGGCGCTGCTGATTGCGGCGGAAGAGCACCAGAGAACCGCGAACAGGCGGTTGGTGGATTATGGGACCGGCGAACCGACGCAGGTGAAATTCGAGACCGAAGCCGCCAAAGCGCAGGAGCGCATTACATTTCTGACGCGGGATATCGATAACATGCTCATCCGACAGAAGGGTGAACACAATCCCGTTAAAGTGATCGCTCCGGCGCCTCCAGCCGCGGAACTGGCGCCCAAGAGCTATAAGAATCTGCTTTATCCGGCAATTATCGGACTGGTGCTTGGCTTCTGCTTCGCGCTGCTGCAGGAGTTCCTGGACGATCGCATCAACTCTCCGGAAGATGCTCGCCGCATTATGGACACGCCTACGCTCGGTTACGTGCCGCTCGTCGAGGCTCCCGAGATGCGGCTGCTGAGCCAGACGCGGAAGTCCGGCATGCATACAAGCAGCTTCTCCCTGCTGGAGAGCTACCGCGTCCTCCGGTCCAACGTGCAATTTGCGGCAGTCGATAATCCTAAAAACTCGCTGCTGGTTACGAGCACGACGCCTGGTGAAGGCAAATCCGTCACAGCGGCAAATCTCGCCGTGGCGCTCGCGCTAGATGGCAAGCGAGTGCTTCTGGTGGATGCCGACCTCCGGCGACCGACCCTGCATGACAAGTTCGGGCTGCCGTCCCGGCCGGGTTTGACGAACGTGCTTGTGGGGCAGACGACGATCGACGATGCGCTCCAGGAAACGGACATTCCAGGACTTCGAGTCCTGGTAGCGGGACCTTTGCCGCCAAATCCGGCTGAGTTGCTGAACTCGCAGGCAATGCGACAGATGCATCTGGACTTGAAGGATCGCGCGGATATCGTGGTCTACGACAGCCCTCCGATGCTCGCAACGGCAGACGCGCAGGTGCTTTCCGCGTCCGTAGATGGCGTTCTCTACGTGGTCCAGTTCGGTGAGGCCAAGAAATCCGCGGTCCGGCACTCAATGGAGCTACTGAACCAGGCCCATGCGAATGTCATCGGAATGATCTTCAACAAGATCGATCTGACGACAAAGCGCGACGATTACTACTACGGGTACTACGCCTACTATCAATACTACCAGACAGAGCAGCTTCCCGGCCAGAAGCGCCGCCGCAGGTCAACGGAGGAGTTCGAAGCGCTACTTTCCAAGTTTAATGGCAATGGTAACGGCAACGGCAACGGCAACGGCAATGGACACGGCAACGGTAATGGCAACGGCAACGGGCGGTT
>Ga0068855_100010197_pt1 | contig 11327 bp, 8 predicted proteins | sample KBSCornC52_FD_66592 | JGI IMG/M metagenome (GOLD analysis project Ga0068855, IMG submission 66592) | Corn rhizosphere microbial communities from Kellogg Biological Station, Michigan, USA - KBS Corn C5-2 | ecosystem: Host-associated > Plants > Roots > Rhizosphere > Soil ... | reverse complement strand
GATGCACGCAGCCTGCCCTTGGCTCGTCACCTGGGACGATCACGAAGTGCAAAACGACTATGCGGGCCTCGTTGCCGGCGACACCGGTCCACCCGTGGCGGACTTTGCAAGCCGTCGCGCCGCTGCTTACCAGGCGTTTTACGAACACATGCCGCTGCGCGCGTCGGTGTTGACCAAGGCGCTCGCGGGTGTGTCGTCCGGCGCCGAATATCGTTTGTATTCGCAGCAGCGTTTCGGCCGCCTCGCCAACCTCGTGATGATCGATGACCGCCAGTACCGCGACGGGCACGTGTGCAACCCGGACGGCAAGCTGGGGTCCAGCAACATCAGTCCCGCGGCCTGTCCCGCGTGGAACGATCCCGCGCGCACGCTGCTGGGTGCTGCGCAGGAGCAATGGCTGGACGCCGCGTTCGCATCGTCGGGACCGGGATGGACCGTGCTCGGCCAGCAGACCTTGTTCGGCCCGCGCGCTTTCAGGAAAGAGGCCGGCAACGTGTACTGGAACGATGGCTGGGATGGCTATGCCGCGGCACGAACGCGATTGACCGAATCATTGCAGCGCCACAAAGTGGCCAATCCCGTGCTGCTGGGCGGCGATGTGCACGAAAACTGGGTCGGGCATGTCAAGGCGGATTACAGTCGCCCCGACAGCGCGACGCTCGGCGTGGAATTCTGCGGCACCAGCATCACGTCGCGCTCGCGGGGCAACCAGTACATCGCCGCGACCGTCGCGAACAATCCGCATTTCGTCTTCGCCGATTCGGAAGGCAAGGGCTACGGTGTCGTCGAATTCACGCCGACCCGGTTGACCACGACCCTGCGCGTCGTCGATGACGTGACCAGCCGCAACACGAAGATTTCGACGCTTCGAAGCTTCGTCGTCGAAGCCGGACGGCCCAAAATCGAAACGGCCTGAGCGGGTCAGCAGACCACTTCGAGCAGCCGGTCGAGGCCGCCTTCATTGATCGCCACCATCGCCTGTTCGCGCACCTTCGGCTTCGCGTGATAAGCCACCGACAGCCCGGCCTCGCCCATCATCGGCAGGTCGTTGGCACCGTCGCCCACCGCAATCGCTTTTTTCGGCGTGATGCCCAGCCAGGCGCAGGTCTCCAGCAGCATCTTGCGTTTCTCCACGCCGTCGCAAATGTCTCCCCAAGGCTGGTCGACCATGCGGCCCGTCAGCTTGCCGGCGGCGATTTCAAGAACGTTGGATCGTGCGAAGTCGACCCCGAGGCGTTCGCGCACGCGCTCGGTGAAAAAAGTGAATCCACCGGAAACCAGCAGCACCTTCAGGCCCGCGGCCTTGCACGCGTTGACCAGTTCGGCGGCGCCAGGGTTGAGTTGCAAGCGCCGCGAATACACGTCTTCCAGATGCTTCATCGGCACGCCTTTCAAAAGTGCGACGCGCTGGCGCAAACTCTCCTTGTAGTCGGCGATCTCGCCGCGCATCGCAGCCTCCGTGATCGCCGCAACTTCTTCCTTCTTGCCGGCGGCCGCGGCGATCTCGTCAACGCATTCGATGTTGATGAGCGTCGAGTCCATGTCGAACCCGACGAGTTTGAAGTCTTTCAATGCGAGCGGCGGCGTGAAGCCCTGGACGACGATGCCGGGCGAAAATTCGTATGCGGGAATGGACATGCGCCCATTTTCGCACTTGCGTCAGGCTGGAACCGCAACCTTCGGTTGTCCAAGCGCCCGGAGTACATCGCGCACGGTCTGGGCACGGTCCTTCGGGTCCTTGAGCGCGCGATCGATCCGCAGCTTTTCATTGCCCGCGAGCTTGATGTGCCGATTCTTCTGCACCAGTTCGATGATGCGCGCAGGGTCCACTGGCGGGTTGGACTTGAAGGTGATGTGGATCACACCCGGGGCCGCATCGACCTTCACCACGCCGAACGGCCTGGCCAGCACACGCAGCCGATGCACGTCGATCAGGGTCTGCGCCTGCGGCGGCAGCTTGCCGAACCGGTCGACGATCTCTTCGAGCAGCGTGTCGATCTGATCGCCGTTCTTCGCCGTTGCGAGGCGCTTGTAGAACGACAGCCGCAGGTGCACGTCGCCGCAATAGCTGTCGGGCAACAGCGCGGGTGAATGCAGGTTGATGTCGGTGGTGACCGACAGCGGCGCCAGCAGATCCGGCTCCTTGCCGGCCTTGAGGGATCGAACCGCTTCCGCAAGCATCTCGTTGTAGAGCTGAAAGCCGATTTCCAGCATGTTGCCGCTCTGGTTCTCGCCGAGCACTTCGCCGGCGCCGCGGATTTCCAGGTCGTGCATCGCCAGGTAAAAGCCCGACCCCAGTTCCTCCATCTGCTGGATCGCGTCGAGGCGTTGCGATGCGTTGCGCGTGAGGCTGTGCGTGTCGGGCACCATCAGGTACGCATACGCCTGATGGTGGCTGCGGCCGACGCGGCCGCGCAATTGGTGCAGCTGCGCCAGCCCGAATTTGTCGGCGCGGCTGATCACGATCGTATTGGCCGTCGGAACGTCGATGCCGGTTTCGATGATGGTGGAGCACAGCAGCAGGTTGTAGCGCTGCGCCACGAAATCGCGCATCACGCGCTCGAGTTCGCGCTCGGGCATCTGGCCGTGCGCGACGGCGATGTGCGCCTCGGGCAGCAGCTGTTCGAGGCGCTCGCGCCGGTTCTGGATGGTCTCGACCTCGTTGTGCAGGAAATAGACCTGGCCGCCGCGCTTCAATTCGCGCAGCACGGCTTCGCGGATCACGCCGTTGCCCTCGTCGCGCACGAAGGTCTTGATCGCGAGCCGCCGCTGCGGGGCCGTCGCGATCACCGACAGGTCGCGCAGTCCCTCCAGCGCCATGCCCAGCGTTCGCGGAATCGGCGTCGCCGTCAACGTCAGCACGTCGACCTCGGCGCGCAACGCCTTCATCGCTTCCTTGTGGCGCACGCCGAAGCGATGTTCCTCGTCGATGATGAGCAAGCCGAGATTCTTGAACCTGGTGGTCTGGGAGAGCAGCTTGTGCGTGCCGACCACGATGTCCACGCTGCCGTCGCTCAAACCTTTCAACGTCGCGTTCACTTCCTTGGCGGAGCGAAAGCGCGAGACCTCGGCCACTTTCACCGGCCATTTGGAAAATCGATCCATCAGGGTCTGGTAATGCTGTTCGGCCAGCAATGTGGTGGGCGCGAGAAAGGCAACCTGCTTGCCGCCGGTGATCGCGATGAAGGCCGCGCGCAGCGCGACCTCGGTCTTGCCGAAGCCGACGTCGCCGCAGACCAGGCGGTCCATCGGGCGCGGCGACACCATGTCCTGGATCACGGCGTGGATCGCGGCGTTCTGGTCGGCCGTTTCCTCGAAGCCGAAGTCGTTGGCGAACACTTCGTAGTCCTGTGCGGAATATCGGAACGCGTGTCCTTCGCGGGCCGCGCGGCGCGCGTAGATGTTGAGCAATTCGGCGGCGGTGTCGCGCACCTGCTGCGCCGCTTTTCGCTTGGCTTTCTCCCACTGGCCCGAGCCGAGTTTGTGCAGCGGCGCTTCGTCTGCCGACACGCCGGTGTAGCGGCTGATCTGGTGCAGCTGGCTGACGGGAACGTACAGCGTCGCCTTCTCCGCGTATTCCAGATGCAGGAATTCCTGCACCGCCGATGAGCCGTCTTCGTTGCTGCCCTGCCCCAGATCGAGGTTGACCAATCCCCTGTAGCGGCCGATGCCATGCTGCGCGTGCACCACCGGATCGCCGACGTTCAGCTCGGACAGATCCTTGATCAGCGCCTCGACGTCGCTGACCTGTTCCTGCTTCTTGCGGCGGCGCGTGGTCGGCCCGGCGGCGAACAGCTCGGTTTCCGTGATGAAGTCCAGGCCCGCTTCGGCCCACGCGAATCCGGTGTTCAGCGGCGCGGTCGCGATGCCCAGCTGTTCGTCGCTGGCCTGGAACTCTTCCAGCGAATCGAATGCCGGCGGCGAGAGATGGCTGGCCCGCAGAAAATCCAACAGGCTTTCGCGCCGGCCATCGCTTTCCGCGAGCAGCAGCGCGCGGTGCGAAGTGCTTTGCAAATGCGCCTTGAATTTCGAGAGCGGGTCTTCGGCGCCACGCACAACATCGATGGGCGGCAGCGCCTGGAATTGCGCATAGGGCTCGCCTTCTGCCGTCGCGCGTACCGCGAGCTGCTGATGCTCGTTCGCGCGTGCATAGAACTGCTCGGCCGTGAGAAACAAAATCTCCGGTGGCAGGGCAGGGCGATCCGGGTCTCCTTGCACCAGCCGGTAACGATCGCGGGTGTCCTGCCAGAAACGCTGGAACGCGGGCTCCACATCGCCATGCAACACGACCGTCGCGTGCTCGCCGACATAGTCGAACACTGTCGCGGTGGCGTCGAAGAACAGCGGCAGGTAATACTCGATCCCGGCCGTCGCAACTCCGTTGCCGACGTCTTTGTAGATACGGCTCTTGGTCGGGTCTCCTTCGAGCACTTCGCGCCAGCGGCTGCGGAATTTCGCGCGGGCCTCGTCGTCCATCGGGAACTCGCGGCCGGGCAGCAGGCGCACTTCCGGCACCGGATAGAGGCTGCGCTGGCTATCAGGATCGAAAGTTCGAATCGAGTCGATCTCGTCATCGAACAGGTCTACCCGATAGGGAACCGTCGAGCCCATCGGAAACAGGTCGATCAATCCGCCACGTACCGCGTATTCGCCCGGACTGACCACTTGCGTGACGTGGCTGTATCCCGCCAGTGTGAGCTGCGCCTTGAGCTTGGCCTCCTCGAGCTTCTGCTTGACCTGGAAGTGGAAGGTGTAGCCCGCCAGGAAGCTGGGCGGCGCGACGCGGTACAGCACGGTGGTGGCGGGCACGACGATCACGTCGGCCTCGCCTTGCGAAATGCGCCACAGCGTCGCGAGCCGTTCGCTGATCAGGTCCTGGTGCGGCGAGAAGCTGTCGTAGGGCAGCGTCTCCCAATCGGGGAACAGCGCGCAGCGCAGATCCGGCGCGAAGAACGCGAGCTCTTCGATCAGGCGCTGTGCGTCAGTCGCATCCGCCGTGACGATGGCCGTGAGCTTGCCTTGCGCGCGCTCGCGCTGCGCCAACTGCGCCAATAGCAGAGCATCGGCCGAGCCGGGCGGACGAGGCAGCGTGAAGCGCTTGCCGGCCTGAAGTTTGGGTAATTGCATGAACGAAATGTTGGCCCCCGCGCTCACTGTGTTCGCTGCCCCACCAAGGGGGCGTTTTTTGCCTTGGGGCGGCCCGGCGGCAAAAAAATACAAAACACCCCGCTCCTGAAAAGGGTGGGGTGTGGCTGCGATTCTAGAATGAGACCATGGCAACCACAGAAAGCAATCTCAATCCCCGCTTTTATGGCTTGGTTCCCTGTGCCGGCACCGGCAGCCGCGCCGGCACGCACGGGCCCAAGCAATACGAACGCATCGCCGGACATCCGATGGTCTGGCATACGCTGGCGGCATTCGGCGCGGTGCGCCGGATCGCCCGCACACTGGTCGTCGTCGCGCCGGGCGACGGCTTTTTCGAGCGCAATCCCACCTCCGCCCTGGTGGTGCCGTGTGGCGGCGCCACGCGCGCCGCGAGCGTCGGCAACGGCTTGTACGAACTGCAGCGCGTAGGCGCAACGGCCAACGACTGGGTGCTGGTGCACGATGCCGCTCGCTGCCTCATCACGCCGGCCTTGATCGACTCCCTCATCGACGCTTGCGTGAAGGATGAAATCGGCGGGCTGCTGGCCTTGAAGCTGGCCGACACCTTGAAGCGTGAAGAAGACGGCCGCGTCGCCGCGACCGTGGAACGCGAGGACAAGTGGCTGGCGCAGACACCCCAGATGTTCCGCATCGGCATGCTGATGCACGCGCTGGAGCGCGCCGGCGCCCATGTCACCGACGAAGCAACCGCCGTCGAGGGCCTCGGGCAGCGGCCGCTGCTGGTGCCCGGCGGTGCGCAGAATTTCAAGGTAACCTACCCGGATGATTTCGCGCTGGCCGAGGCCGTGCTCAAGGGCCGATTGAGATGACACCCGCATTGCGCATCGGCGAGGGCTGGGACATCCACGCCTTGGCGCCGGGGCGCAAGCTGGTGATCGGCGGCGTCGAAATTGCCTTTGATCGCGGCCTGCTGGGCCATTCGGATGCTGACGTCCTGCTGCATGCGATCACTGACGCACTGCTGGGCGCAGCGGGCTTGGGCGACATCGGCGGGATGTTCCCGGACAGCGATGCTCGATTCAAGGGAACCGATTCGCTGGTGCTGCTCGCCGAAGCGGCGCGGCGTGTGCGCGAGCGCGGATTGGCGATCGGCAACATCGACTGCACGGTCATAGCGCAAGCACCGCGCCTGGCGCCGCACGTGCAGGCCATGCGCAAGCGCATCGCCGGCGCGCTGGACATTGAGCCCGATCGCATCAACGTCAAAGCGAAAACCGCGGAAAAGCTCGGTCCCGTGGGACAGGGGCTGGCGATAGAGGCCCGCGCCGTGGTGCTGCTCCACGCCACGAAGACCTAGCGCAAACACGCGCTAGTACGCGGCTTCGGTCTTGGGTTGCTGCTCGGCCTCGCCTTGCGCGGCGGGCTTGGGCTTTTGCAGCTTGATGTGCGCGGCGAGGCCGCCGGAAGTGGTATTGGCCAGCGCGAAGATGCCGCCCATCCGCTGCACCGTCTTGTCGACGATGGCCAGGCCGAGGCCCGCGCCCGTTGCGGCGGTGCGCGCGGCGTCGCCGCGGAAGAATGGCTTGATCAAATTGGGCAGCGCCTCGGGCGCGACGCCCATGCCATGGTCCCGCACTTTCAGCAACACCCATTCGTTGCGAGACTTGGCGGCGATATCGACGACGGCAATGCCGGTTTCGGGCGTCTTGCCGTAGCGTCGCGCGTTCTCCAGCAAGTTGGAAATGACGCGCGCGAGTTCGACCTCGTCGGCCAGCACGTACAGCCCCTTGGACACGTCGAGATTGATGCGCATGTCGCCCTGGTCCTGCACGGCATACAAGCAAGCTTCGATCACGTCGTTGAGCAACACCGGCTTGAGCTCGGCATGGTCCGGCCGGGCGTAGTCGAGGAACTTGTCGATGATGGCGTCGAGCTGGTCGATGTCCGCGGCCATGTGTTCGCGCGCGTCGGCGTCGGCCACGCTCATTTCCGTTTCCAGGCGCAGGCGCGCCAGCGGCGTGCGCAAGTCGTGCGAGATGCCGGCCAGCATGACCGCGCGGTCCTGCTCGATCTTGGCCAGCTGCTGGGCCATCCGGTTGAAACCGATGTTCACCTCGCGGATCTCACTGGTGACCGCTTTCTCGTCGAGCCGGCTGGCATCGAAGTCGCCGTCGCGCACCCGGCTGGCGGCGAACGACAGTTGCTTGAGTGGCCGGTTGATCAGGCGGGCGATCAGGGCCGCGCCCGCGAGCGACAGGCCCGCGGCGGTGATCAACCAGATCAGCCAGGTCCTGCCGCCGACATTCGACAAGCGTGAACGGTCCAGCAGCATCCAGTATTCGTCGCCGCCGATCTTGAAGCCGACCCACAGGCCTTCTTCATTGTTGACGCTGGCGGCCATCACGGTGCCCGGGCCGAGCCGCGTCACCAGCTCGTCCATCACGCGGGTATCGAGTTCATCCGCGGTGAATGTTGCGTAACGATCGGTTGGCTCGCGCGGCAGAATCCGGACGCCTTCCTGGTCGGCCAGCGTCTTGATCAATGAAACACGCGCTATCGAATCGGAGTGAACCAGCGCGGCCCGGCTCAGGTTCACCAGCGACGCGATCTGCTGGGCCGTCTGCACCGCGCGCGGTTCGAACTCGAGTGCGCGGAAGGTCTGCAGCCACGCGACGATACTGCCGATCAACAGCAGCGACAGCAGGAAGAAAGTTCGCCAGAACAGCGACAGGCCCAGGCGGGGGCGCATTTCCAGCGGCGCCGGCGCTGTTTCCAGCGGCGCCGGCCCGGTGACGTCGATGCTCGTCGTGACACCGCGAATCACGCTGTCCCCTCGCTTATGGATGAGCGGCGATTATTGTGGATAAACCAGAGCGCGCCGCGCTCAACCCGCGCCGTCCGGCACGAAAACGTAGCCCACGCCCCACACCGTCTGAATGTATCGCGGCGCGGCCGGGTCGATCTCCACCAGCTTGCGCAGCCGCGACACCTGCACGTCCAGGCTGCGGTCGAAGGGCTCGAACTCGCGGCCGCGAGCCAGCTGCGCCAGCTTTTCGCGCGACAGCGGCTGGCGCGGATGGCGCACCAGCGCCTTGAGCATCGCGAATTCGCCGGTGGTCAGCGGCAGTTCCTCGCCGTTCTTGCGCAGCGTGCGCGCGCCCAGGTCGAACGCGAACGGGCCGAAAGACACCACTTCGTTGTCGCTCGACGGTGCTCCCGGCGCTTCTTGCGCGGGACGGCGCCGCAAAACGGCATGGACCCGGGCCAGCAGCTCGCGCGGGTTGAAAGGTTTGCCCAGGTAGTCGTCGGCGCCGACTTCCAGCCCGACGATGCGGTCCACGTCCTCGCCCTTGGCGGTGAGCATGATGATCGGCGTGCGGTCATTGGCGGCCCGCAGCCGGCGGCAGATGGACAGTCCGTCCTCCCCGGGCATCATCAGGTCGAGCACGATCAGGTCGGCCGTCTCGCGCAGCATCAGCCGGTTGAGCGCCTTGCCGTCTTCGGCCAGGATCACCTCGAAGCCTTCCTGCGTCAGGTAACGGCGCAGCAGGTCGCGGATTCGGGCATCGTCGTCGACGACCAGGATCTTGTCGGTACGGGCTGCAGCTTGGGTCATGGTGCTCCAAATGGATTTGTAACAGAGCCGATTCTGAAGGGCTTGACGGGGTGCGTGCGGTGTTTTCAGGGTAGCTTGACACAGTGTTACAAATGTTGCCCTGCGGCGCAAGGGTTCACGCGGCGTAGTGTGAACGCCTGTTCAATGGACCCGTTTAATGCTGGCCATGAAGCCGCTTCTCGCTTTGACCCCGCTGTTCGCTGTCGTCGCGGCGTTTGGACAAAGCACCGTGCCCGTGGCTCGGCAGGTTGCGAATGTCCGCGCGGCGGCAACGGTCACCTCATCCGGAAAGCCAGCGCCTCGCCAGCTTTCGCCTGAACAGCGCGCCGAGCTGCGGCGGCAGCTGTACGAATTCAATCGCTTGCGCGGCAAAGGTTCTTGAGTTTCGGGCAAGGGTCAGCTGCGCGCGCTCGGCTACAGTCAGCCGCATATGCACAAGCTACCGAACGCCGCCGCACTCCGCTGGACGGCTTGCGCGCTTTTCCTGGGCTGTTCGGCTTCGGCATTCGCCCAAGTCGTCCCGCCGCCGGCAAACGTCGTGCAACTCAGCGCGAGCGGCACTGTGGAAGTCCAGCAGGATTTGCTGAGCGTGTCGCTCACCACCACCAGGGAGGGTAAGGATCCCAATGTCGTGCAAGCGCAGCTCAAGGAGGCCCTCGACGCTGCGCTAACCGAAGCTCGCAAGGCCACGCTGCCGGGGCAGCTGGACATGCGCACCGGCAATTTCGGGGTGTATCCACGCTACGAGCCGGGCAACAAGATCGGCGGCTGGCGCGGAACGGCGGAACTGGTGCTCGAAGGCCGCGATTTTCCGCGCATCACGCAAACAGCCGCCAGGATCCAGACCATGACCTTGGCAAACGTGAGCTTCGGCCTCAGCCGCGAGCAGCGCGCCAAGGTGGAAGGCGACGCCCAGGCCATTGCAATCGAGCGCTTCAAGGCCAAGGCGAGCGGCCTGGCCCGCAGCTTCGGCTTTTCCGGCTACGGCCTGCGCGAAGTCGCCGTGAATTCGAATGATCAGGGCATCGTTGTGCGCCAGCGGCTGATGGAAGCGCCGATGGCGGCGAGCGCAAGCGGGCCGGTGCCTGTGGAAGCAGGCAAAAGCGCCGTCACGGTGACGGTCTCGGGTTCCGTACAGCTTCGCTAGACAGCGTCCGACAGCTTGCCCACTCCTGCTTCGCTACGCTAGGGCCAATGGCTCTTCAACGCTTCATCGAAGGCCGCGCGAGCGACTCCTGCGCGCCCGCCAGGGCGCGATGAGCATCCTGCTGCATATATCCGACACGCACTTCGGCACCGAACAGCCGCTGGTGGTCCAGGCGCTCGAGCGGCTCGCGCGCGAGCGTCATCCGGACCTGCTGGTGTTCAGCGGTGATGTCACGCAGCGCGCCCGGCCGGCCGAGTTCGCGGCGGCGCGCCGGCTATGCGACGCCCTGGGCATCGCGCACATGTTGGTGCTGCCAGGCAATCACGATGTCCCGCTGTTCAATGTGCTGGCCCGCGCTGTGGCGCCTTATGGCAATTACCTGCACGCATTCGGCCCTCGCCTGGAGCCGATGCTGGAGACCGACGATTTCCTCGTCATCGGCGTGAACACCACACGCGCATCGCGGCACAAGAACGGCGAGGTGTCCACTGAGCAGGTGCAGCGCGTCGCCCGCCAGCTCCAGGGCGCGCGCGGGCGCCAGCTGCGCATTGTCGTCACCCATCAGCCGGCCGACGTGATGCGCGAGCAGGACGAGCACGATCGGCTGCGTGGCGCCGAGCCGGCCTTGCAAGCGTGGTCACGCGCGGGCGCGGACCTGGTGCTGGGCGGCCACATTCATCTGCCATATGTGATGGACCTGCGCAGCCGCCCCGAGCCGACGCCCAGGCCGATGTGGTGCGTGCAGGCCGGAACCGCTGTCTCGTCGCGGATTCGTCACGGCACCTGCAATTCGGTGAACCTGATTCACTGGCGCACGCCGCTGCCGGGGCAGCCGCGCAGCTGCCAGGTCGAGCGCTGCGATTACAACGCCGCGGAAGGATGGTTCGCTACGGCGGAGACGCGGGCGCTTGAGTTGGGGTGAGGCACCGAGGCGGTGGCGAGAGTTGTAGCGCGCGAAAATGCGGGAGAGGCTTTGTAGCGCGCGCAGGAATGCGGGGACAGCTTATGTAGCGCGCGGTCGTCGCCGCGGCGCATCGAGCGCCGCAGCAACGAGCAGCCCAAACGCTGGTCGACCCCGCTATCGCGGGGCCCCCGCCCTTCGCTATTGGGCTGCCCACCCTCCATCCATATTCCACGCTACGCCCCGCACGTTGTTGGCCGCGGGGGAGCAAAAGAACACCGCGAGCTGGCCGAGCTCGTCGGGGGTGGTGAACTGCAGCGACGGCTCTTTTTCGGCGAGCAGCTGCCGCTTGGCTTCTTCATTGCTGATGCGATCGGCGGCGGCGCGGGCATCGACCTGTTTTTGCACCAGCGGCGTCAGAACCCAGCCGGGGCAGATGGCGTTGCACGTGATACCGGTCGTGGCGTTCTCCAATGCGATCACCTTCGTCAATCCCACCAAGCCGTGTTTCGCGGTCACGTAAGCAGACTTCTGCGCCGATGCCACCAGGCCGTGCA
>Ga0068855_100010192_pt1 | contig 11328 bp, 10 predicted proteins | sample KBSCornC52_FD_66592 | JGI IMG/M metagenome (GOLD analysis project Ga0068855, IMG submission 66592) | Corn rhizosphere microbial communities from Kellogg Biological Station, Michigan, USA - KBS Corn C5-2 | ecosystem: Host-associated > Plants > Roots > Rhizosphere > Soil ... | reverse complement strand
CGGATCGAGACATTTGCATGGCTGCGCTCACGCAGGGCGTGCCCCTCGCCAGCACCCGCGTTGCGTCGGCCATGTCGCGCAGCCTTTGCGTGTGCTCGCCGGACGATAGCGTCGGCACGGTTGAAGAATTGATGCGCAGCCAACAAATTCGGCGTGTACCGGTGGTCGACGCTGCGGGCGTGCTGATCGGCATGATCTCGCTCGGCGATATCGCGCGCTACTTGCGGCCGCGCTGCGCCCAGGCACCGGCCAGCGCCGCCCAGTTCGTCGAAACGATGGCCGCGATCAGCGAGCCGCGCGCGCGACCGTCGACACCGCCGCCAGCGGCCTGAGCCGCATCAGGTCCCGTCCGGGCGCCTCGAGGGGCCACGCGCGCTGCGGAGCGCTCGTAGCGCGGCTCGAGCGCGTGCGGCCGTTTTGAGATTCTCGCAATGATCTTCGGCACTTGACGCACGAAGTGCGGCGCCACCGCCTGCCGCCCGTCAATTGAACTTGAAAATCATTTTCAATATCATTACACGTCGGGTCGTGAGCTGGCGTTGGAGCTGCGCGTGTTTGGCCTGTCTGTTGTTGTCGACCGCGTGCGGTTCCGAGCCGACCGCGACAGCGAGTGCAGCGAGCCCTCCTGCAAGCGCATCATTCGGCGCATCCGACTTGCCATTGGCAGCAGCCACGAGCAGCGAGCTCGACGAGTTTGCGACCGGCGATGTTCTCTTCGATTTGCCGGAGCGCCCCGCGGACGGACTGGGTCCGCTCTACACGAGAGACAACTGCGGTTCCTGTCACAAGAACGCCGCGCGCGGTCCAGGCTTCGTGCAAAAGATGTCAGTCGTCGATGCGGACGGCGTGACGGCGGCCGCCGATCAGTCGCGCTTGGCCTTCGGTCATACCGTGCATCCGCTACTGGTGCCCCCGGCCAAGACGCCGATCGAACCGCCAGCTGCCGATCCAAGCGTCCGCGTTTCCACGCGCGTCGGGCCTCCGGTGCTCGGCCGCGGCTACATGGAGGCAGTGGACGACCGCGAGATCGAACGGGTTGCAGCGGAACAAACGGCGACCGGCGGCAGCATCCAGGGCCGAATCAACCGCGTCGCCTACGCATCCGAGTCGAACCCGGACAGGCGCTTTTTCAGCTACCAGAAAGGTGAAATCGTGATCGGGCGCTTCGGCCTCAAAGCCCGCGTGCCAACGCTCGACGACTTCACCGCCGACGCGCTGAACGGTGACATGGGCATCACGAGTCCACTTCGCCCGACCGAGTTCGCGAATCCCGACGGTCTCGTGGATGATCTGAAGCCGGGCATCGACGTCACTGCCGACAGCGTCAACGGGCGGGCGATGTACATGCGGCTGCTCGCGATCCCGAAGCGCGCGAGTGGGCGCGACGCGGGTGCGGCCCTGTTCGAACGTATCGGCTGCAGCACGTGCCATGTGCCGACCCTGCACACCCGCGCCGACTACCCGATCGCGGCGCTCGCCGACATCGATGCGCCGATCTACACGGATCTCTTGCTCCACGACATGGGGATCGGGCTCGCGGACGGCATGGCGGACGGGGTCGACGGCCAAGCGCACTCCCGCGACGTGCGCACGGCACCGCTGATCGGGCTCAGGTTCAGCCGTACGTTCTTGCACGACGGCCGAGCGCTGAACATCCCGGATGCCGTGACGCAGCACCGGAGCGAAGGCTCGCAAGCAAACGCCGTGATTGACGGCTTTTCGTCGCTCTCGCCCGATGAGCAAGGGCAGCTCATCGATTTCGTCAGCTCACTCTGAGTGGCAATTGCCCGAAGAAAGAGGATCGATCCGTGCTCGCATTTCATTCGCTCTTCGCCCGCGTCGGTGCCGTGCTGGCTTGCAGCTGCGCGCTTCACACTTTGACCGCTTGCAGCAGCGACGGCTCGCAGACTGGATCGCCCAGCTCAGCAAGCGTGGTCCGAGGAATGCACGATTCGTTGTCGAACGATCTGCAGGATCTGAAGGCCGCGGCCCTGGCGACGCAGGCTGCTGCGCCAGCGCCGGCCCAACGAGGCTGGGACGCGGTGCTCGATCGCGACGCCATCTTGGCCACCCAAGCCGCTTGGCAAGACGCGCGTACCGCCTACGAGCACACCGAAGGCGCGCTCGCACCCATCTTCCCGGATCTCGATTTTTCAATCGACGCCCGTTACGACGATTTCCTGGCCGAGCTCCCACAAGGTGACCCAAACTCGTTCGACGACATGGGCGTGACGGGGCTGCATGGCGCCGAGCGGGTCATCTACTCCGAGTCCATTCCGGAAAAGGTGGTCACGTTCGAGGCAAGTCTACAGGGCTATACGCCGGCCGCGTTCCCCGCGACTGCCGAGCAGGCCGCGAGCTTCAAAACGTTGCTGCTCGGTAAGATCGTCCGCGATGCCGATCAGTTCCTGAGTGGCTGGAGCAACTCCCAAAACATCAACCTCAGCGAGGCGTTTCAGGGGCTCGTCTCGCTGATGAACGAGCAGCGCGAGAAGGTGAACAAGGCCGCCACCGGCGAGGAAGAATCCCGCTACTCGCAGCGCACCATGGTCGACCTTCGCGACAACTTGGCCGGGACCAAGAAGATCTACGCCATCTTCCAACCGTATCTGCGAAGCAGGACGAACCCGGGCGATCCGACGCTCGACGGGCCGACCGTCGATACCGCGATCGAAGCCGCTCTCGCCAAGCTCGACGCCTTGTATGCGCAGGTGGAGGGCGATGCCATCCCAACACCGCCTGCAACGTGGAGCTCGGAAGCGCCGTCAGCGGCGGATCTCGACTCGGATTTCGGCAGGCTATACAGCGGCATCCAGGCCGCGGTTTCGAGCAACGATCCCGACTCGGTCGTAGTCAACATGAACCGCGCCGCGAGCGTGATGGGCTTTGAGCAATTCGCGCCATGAAAGCCATCGCTTCGCGATCCACCGAGCTTGCTTGCGCTGCGCTCGCGCTTTTCGGGATGGCCTGCGGAAGCCCTGCGGCTGCCGACCGAAGTGCCAGCCAGGGCGGCAATTTCATCGCCTTTGCGGCGGACTTCTCTGACTACCACTCGTGGCAGTCGTTCGACGTGACGAAGGACGCGGCGCCCGGCACGATCCATCCCGATGCAAAGTTGATCGAATATCTCAACAAGTCACCCCCCAGCCAGAGCAGCGAGTTTCCAGTCGGAACCATCATCGTCAAGGAGGGCACGGACGGCGATCCGCTGACGCGCCAGTTCTTCGCAATGGCAAAGCGCGGGCTGAATTGGAACGTAGGCGGAGCGACGGGCTGGGAATGGTTCGAGCTCCGCAACACTGCCGCAGGCGGAGCGGTGATCGTCTGGCGTGGGGTCGGGCCACCCGCGGGCGAAGTCTATGGCGGCGATCCCAACGCCGGCTGCAATACGTGCCACGTGCAATGTGGGAATGACGCAGTGTGTGCAAAGGCGGTTCAGCTTGCTCGGTTCTGACGGGGCGCGACGCGCGCTCGGGCTCGGTTGCGCTTTGGTTTGCTGTGCGTTCACTGGCAGCGCCGCGGCAAATCCGCGCCTGTTCCCGATGACGTACGGCGCGGACACCTTGCCGAAAGGAGAGCTCGAACTCGAACAGTACGTCGACTACCTGCCGATTCGCGTGCTCTCGAACGCGACAGGCCGCCCCACCTGGTACGGCTCGACGGATTTCCAAACCGAGCTCGAGTATGGAATCAGCTCGCGGCTCGAGCTCGGCTTGTACGTCACTTTCGCGCCCTCCGAGGGCCAGGATTACAGCAGCTTCGCCGCAGCCATCGAGGGCAATGGTCTGAAGGAACGCCTGAAATTTCGCTTCGCCGAACCGGGACAATGGCCGGTCGATTTGGCGTTCTACGGCGAGCTCGTCGAAAATCAACGCGAGCTCGAGCTCGAGGCCAAGCTGATCTTGGAGCGGCGCCTTGGCCCGCTGCGGATCGCTGCAAACATTGCGGGTGAGCGCGAGTTCTATTTCAACGGGCAAAAGGATTGGGTCATCAACCCGAGCCTGGGCGCCAGCGTCGAAGCCCTGCCCGCGCTCCAGCCAGGGGTCGAGGCTTTCCTGCGTTCCGAGTACACGAGCCCGAAGCTGACACCGCGCCCGTTCGACCTCGGGCCGCACGTTTACCTCGGACCGACCCTTTTGAGCCAATTCGGCAGGCTCTGGTGGACGGTGGGCGCCTATGCGCGCGTGACGGATCGCTCGCACACGTCAGCCGCCGGGGAAGCCTATGGTAATTTCTGGGTGCGCAGCGTGATCGGCTACGAGCTGTAGCGGCACAATTGTCTTCCCACCCTCATTTGCCATAGCCTGCGCGGCGATGGCATTCGCCGTGGTCGTAGACGTGCCGCCGGTGGAGGCCGAAGCCGTCGCGCGCACGCTCACTACGTGCAACGCAGCCCTTGGTCCGGAAGAGTGCGGCTTGGCCAGCGGAGGCGCAGCCGGCCACTGGTACGCCGTCGTTCGCTTCGATCCCGAGCGGCACTCCGTACTCACGATTCGATTGTTCGACGGCAGCACGGAGGGCCCGGAGGTCGCGACCAGCGAGCTTGCGTTCAAGGAGAAAGATAGCGAGCTCGAGCGCTGGGCATCCGCGGGCGTGGTGGTCGCGGCGCTGGTCGCCGCTCAAACCTCCGAGGCGACGGCGTCAAAGCCGCCGCCCCCAACTGCAACACCAATTCCGCCTCCCCCACCCGCGCCGCTACGACGACCGAAGCTGGTCGCGCTCCGCCCGGTTTGGGTAAGATTGGATTTGGGAGCGACCGGCGGCTCCGAAATCGACAGTGGCGCGCTGCGCTTCGGTGCCCTGACGCGGTTCGGGCTCGCGCTCCGCGAAGTGCCGGTGTTCGCCTTCGGCAGCGCGGCGTACACGGTGCGCGGTGCGGGCACGCCGGATCTCACGTGGCTGACCGCGGCAGCGGGCTGTGGGGTGCATGTGGGCTTTGCGCACGAACTCGGGGCGATCGAGGTGCGCTCGGAAGCGGTCATTGAATCGGTGTCGATTCATGCGACCGACGGCAGTCGCTCGGAGGGCGTGCGCCGCACCCGCCTCGGCCCGCGCTTCGGCCTCGACTTGGCTGGGTATTTTGCGAAAGATCTCGCCTTGGTAGCGGGCGTGGAGGCGGCGGTGCTGCGTCCAGGCGTCGTGATTTCCGTGGCCGGGCATGAAGTCGATCGGCTGCCCCCGTTCAATTGGGGGTTCATTTCTGCGTTCCGATACGACTTTCGTTGACTGCCCGAGCGGGGGAGCCCCGACTAATCAGCCGATAGTGACAGGACTCCATGAACCCCCGTGCGATACTTCAGGCTCCGATGGTTGAGCTCAAGCACTTGCGAGCGCTGGAGGGCGGCGCGACCGTCGATGGCAATAGCGCCCGATCCGACGAGGCGATCGTGGAAGGGCTGCTTGCGGGCCGAGATTGGGCTGCCGGAGAGCTCTACGACCGTCTGCAACCGGTCGTGGATCGCGCGCTGCGGCGCGTCCTGCAAAGCAGCGCCGAGGATCACGACGATCTCGTCCAGGTCGTATTCGAGCGCATCGTGCGGACGCTGATGCAGCGCAAATTTGCGGGCGCGTGCAGCTTGCCGACCTGGGCCACCGCGATTGCGGCGCACGTTGGGATCGACGCGCTGCGCGCGCGGGTGCGTGAGCGCGCCGTAGTTTGGGAGGACCGCACACGGGGCGACGAGCAGGCCGCTCGCGTGTCGTCCGGAAACCTGGAACGACAACTGGAAGCGCGCGCCGAGATCGCGGAGCTGCACGCGATCTTGGGTTCGATGGACCCGGCGCAAGCCGAGACCGTACTCTTACACGACGTGCACGGCCACGAGCTCAGTGAAATTGCGTTGATCATGGGAGTATCGGTGGCCGCCGCACAATCGCGCTTGGTGCGCGGGCGCAAGGACTTACTGCGCAGAGCCCGCGCGCGTCTCGGGAGGACGTCATGAGCGACGACGCCAGCGAGGTGAAGCGGCTGCTCGCGCCGCTTCGTGACCGCCCGGTGAGTGTCGCGCCGGTCCGGCTCGCGGCCCGCCGTGAGCGCGTGGTCTCGGCCCTCCAGCGAGAGGTTCAGCAGCTCTCGGCCGAACGCGCGAGCCGCCCACGGCGCCGCGCGCGGGTCGCCGCGTTGCTGCTCACCGCCGCGGCGGCAGTGTTGGCGCTCGCCGGAACGCGCTTGTTCGTGGCGCGAGCTGCGAGCGAGCACGCGGGCTCGTTGACCTTCGTCGGCAGCATTGGAGACACGGTGGCTCGCGGTGGCTCGAGCACGCGTCATCTGCGCTCGGGCGATCAACTGAACCTCGATCCTGGCGAAATCGAATCGGCGGAGCATGGCTCCGCGGAGCTCGTCAACTCGGCAGGTCTAGGGCTGCACTTGGGAGGCGGCACCCGCTTGTCGGTGAGTGGCCTCGTCGGCAAAGGCGGTCACAATCAGGTCGAGCTCCGGCAAGGCTCGCTCGTTTGCACCGTGCCGCATTTGAGCGAGGGCCAGCACTTTTCTGTCGAAACTCCAGACGCGCGCGTGGTGGTGCATGGCACGGTATTCACCGTGCAGGTCGATCCGCAGCAGAATGCCGGCCAGAGAACGTGCGTGCGCGTCACGGACGGAGTGGTGATCGTTCAGCACGGCAACTTGGAGACGGCGTTGAACGCCGGTGATAGCTGGGGCTGCACCGAAACGACCGGCGACGACCCAAGCGGCGTGGGCCAGCCGACACCGTCCGCCAACGACGGAGAGCCCGAAGCAAACCGCGCGGAGCTTCACAAGGCCGCACAGCGTGCCAACGAGCGCGGCACACTGAGCGACGAGAACCGGCTCTTCCAGGCGGCGTTGGCCGCCGAACGCCTTGGCCAAAAAGCCAAAGCCGAGCAAACGCTGAATCGCTTGCTCACCAAATACCCAAGCTCTCCTTTGGCGTCCGAGGCCCGCCGGGCGCTCTCGCGAGTCGCCGGCAGTGCGGGCGAGAAGTGATGTGCCTGCGCTGACTGCCACGCGCGCTGTTTGGGCGCTGAGCGCAGTGCTCCAAGCCCCTTTGCTCGCCTGCACCAGTGAGACGCAAGTTTCGTTGCTCCAGCCCTACGCCAGCGCCGGCAGCGCGCCCACCGCCATGCCCGGCGCTCATCCGGACGGCAGCGCGAACGGCACTCCGGATGGCGCAGGCGTTCCCGACACCGAGCCCAGCAGCGCGCACCTCATTCACCGCTACAGCTTCGGCGGAGACGGCACGCACGTGGTCGATTCGGTCGGCCAGGCCGACGGCGTGCTGCTGGGAGGCGCCACGCTCGACGGCACGGGCCACGCAGCGCTCGACGGACAGAACGACTACGTCGATCTGCCAAACGGCCTGATTTCTCATCTAACGGATGCAACACTGATCGCTTGGCTGTCGTGGGGCGGAGGGCCCGCCTGTTGGCAGCGTGTCTTCGATTTCGGCAGCACCGACGCCGGCGAAGACATCGTCGGCAACGCGACGACCACCATCTTTGCGACTCCGTTGCGCTGTACCGGCACCGGGCCCGCGGCCGCGTTCCAGACGGCCACGACCAACTTTGGCTCTGTTGACAGTGACCGGCGCTTCCCCGTCCTGCAAAACCTGCCCGTCGCACTGGTGCTCGACGCGAGCGGTGGAGAGATGCGGTTCTATGCCGCTGGCGTGTTGCTAGGGACGAGCACGATGGCGCCGCTCGCGGAGCTCTCTGACGTGAACGACTGGCTCGGCCAGTCGCAATGGATTCAGGACGAGCACCTGCGCGGCACCTACGACGAGTTTCGGATCTACGACAGCGCGCTCAGTCCCGAGCAGCTCGCCGCGGTCCAGAACGCCGGCCCGGACCTCGTCGCACCTTGAGCGAGCCCCGCCGCAGGCTCCAAAAGCGTGCGGAGATCGCCCACAGACCGCACAATCGCCCGTGTTTCCGCGAAATCCGCGCCGGCACGCCAGGAAGCGCTATGGCACGACTATTGGGGTTGCAATCAGCGCCGAAACGACTACGTTCCGCGAGCCCTTCGGTCGGAGACCCCGATGCGAAGAGCGGTCCGGGGCGTAGCGCAGCCTGGTTAGCGCACTTGACTGGGGGTCAAGGGGTCGGCGGTTCGAATCCGCCCGCCCCGACCACTTTTTGTTTCGACGATACGAAGCGGCGACCTTGCCCGGCAGGGCTCATCGCCTGAGGGGGCGCTCATCCCTTGAGATGAGATGTCGCGACCTTGAGAAAGCGATCCCGCGCCAGGCCGTGCTCGACCACTGGCAACGGGTAGCTCGTCCCCAAGCGCACCCCCGCCTCCTGCAACACTCGAGCTGGGGCTTCGCTGGGGCGGTGGATGAACTTCGCGGGCAAGCGCGCGAGCTCCGGCAGATACCGGCGCACATAGTCGCCGCTCGGATCGAATTTTTCACCCTGCAGCGTGGGATTGAAGACGCGAAAGTACGGTTGCGCGTCCGAGCCGCAACCAGCTGACCACTGCCAGCCCGCGTTGTTCTGAGCCCAGTCGCCGTCGGTGAGGTACTTCATGTAGTGCGCCTCGCCGTGGCGGTAGTCGATGAGCTGATGCTTGGTCAAAAAGCTTGCCGCGATCATGCGTGCGCGGTTGTGCACGAAGCCCTCAGAAAGCAGCTGGCGTGCGGCCGCATCGACGATCGGGTACCCGGTCTTGCCCTCGCGCCAAGCTTGCCAACCGGCTTCGTCGGTGCGCCACGGAAAGCCCGCGAAGTCCGCGCGAAAAGGGCGCTCTAACAGCTCCGGGCGATCCCAGAGCGTCGCGTGCGTGAACTCACGCCACAAGAGCTCGTTCGTGTACGAAAGCGCGGCGCGGGGCGCGCTCTTCCAAAGCGGCTCGAGCGCCGCCCAAACGCCGCGCACCGATAGCGTGCCAAACTTCAGATCCGCCGAGAGCCGACTGGTCCCAGCCAAATCCAGACGATCTCGCTGGCCGTCGTAGCGACTCGCGGGTCCCTGCAAAAAGTCCGACAAGCGCATCCGAGCGGCACGCTCACCGCCCGGCTGGAGCCGCGGATTGTGCGCAATGCCCAAGTTGGCCAAAGTGGGCAGCGCGACCGACACGCGCGGCAGCGCGCTCGGCAGCGGCGGTAATTTCGCCGGCGCCTTCAGCGGCACCTGCCGTCGAAGTTGTTTTCGCAGCGCGCGCGCAAAGGGCGAGAACACCGAGAACGGCTGCCCGCTGCCGTTGCGGACGCTTTCGGGCGGCAGCAACGTCTCACCGTCGAACAGCTCGAAGGGCACGTGCAACGACGCGGCGATGCGCCGATCGCGCTCGCGTCCAAACGGCTCCGTCCAGCGCTGAGCGACGACGCGCGTCACCCCGAAGCGACGCGCGAGCTCCGGCACGACCTCGCAGCTCTTGCCCGCGGCCAGCACGAGCTCCGAGCCCAAGCGCGCGATGTTCTTTTGCAAGGCAGCCAGCGACTCGAGCAAAAACTGCATCCGGTGCGGAAGCTCCTTCGCGCGCTCCGCGGCAAAAAAGTACCGATCGAGCACGAACAGCGGCACCAGCTCGCCCGTAGCGAGCGCGCTCGCGAGCGGCAGGTGATCGGTCACGCGCAAATCCTTGCCCCGAAACCAGACCAAGGTACGCGGCGTGCTCACCATACGAGACTCGCGACTTTATGCGTTGGACCGAGGCACGTCGAGCACTCGCCGCGCAAAGCTCGCAGCACGCGCGCGCGACTTGGCCGCGATCGACCTGCCGAACGCGACCGCCGGCGAATCGGCCCTTGCGTGCCGGCTGCTGCGCCGAGCTGTCTAACTTGGCGGCGCGGAGCCTTCCCGCGTGTAGCCCGCGAGACCTTGTGCCCCACTTGCCCGATCTCGCGCCGCGCCTGTATCGCTCTTTTTTTGATGGTCACCGAGCGCAACGGAGGCCGACACAGCCTTCGGCGGCGCGGACGAGGCCGCTCGCGCGTTCGCGGCAAACGCGAACCAGCGCGCTCGGGCGAATTCACTTCGCCCGAGCGGCGTGGTCTCTGGTATTGGGAGCGCTTCTGCATTCGAGCCAAGAGCATGCGTTTCGTCATCGATGCCCGTTACATGCGCCGACGTCCCAGCGGGATCGGGACGTGCGTCGAGGCGCTCGTCGAGCGGCTGCCACACCTTGCTCCGGGACGACAGTTCCACGCCTGGACCCATCCCGAGCGCCCGGAGCCGCCCCCCGCGCCGAACCTGACGCACACGGTGGTCCACGCGACCGCCGACGGGGTCGGCACGTTGCTTTGGCCAGCGCAGCTCGACCGCCTGAACGACGACGATGTCGTGCATTTCCCATGCGGCTTGCTCGGTCGCGGCATCGAATGCGCGAGTGTCGTTACGATCAATGATCTGATGTGGCTCGAGCAGCCCGAATGGGTCGACGGTCGCCCGCTGAGGCGCCGCTTGAGGCAGCGCTACTATCAACTCGGCATGCGCTGGGCGATGGCCCGAGCCACGCGTATCATCACCATTTCGCAAGCGACGGCAGACCGAGTCCTGGCACACGTTCCAGACGCGCGCTCGCGCATCCGCGTGACCCCGCTCGCGGTCAACTGCGCCTTCCGTGCAACGGCGGACGCGAACGCGGTCGCGACGCGCGCGGCCAACCTGGTCGGCTCGGACGCACCATTTTATCTAGTCGTCGGCAAGAACGAGCCGTACAAGGCGCACGATCTCGCGTTGGCTGCGTTTGCCGCAGGCGCTTCGCCCGAAGAGCGTTTGGTCTTGGTGCAACGAACGAGCAGTGGCCGCGGCCTGAGCAAGCGCGCCGACGAGCTCGGGATCCGCGACCGAGTGCTGTGGTTGCCCGATCTCAAACTCGAGGATTTGATCGTGCTCTTACAGTCGGCGCGCGCCTTGCTGCAGCCGTCTTTGGTCGAAGGCTTCGGCCTGCCCGCGCTCGAGGCCATCGCTTGCGGCTGCCCCGTCATCGCCAGCGACACGCCGTCGCTGGTCGAGGTACTCGGCGGCGCTGGGCTGCACGCAGCCGTCGGAGACGCAACCGAGCTGGCGAACCAAATTCGGCGCATGCAGGATCCCGTCTTGCGCCGCGAGCTCAGCGCGCGCGGGCTCGAGCGCGCACGCGACTTCGATTGGGATCGCACCGCCAAGGCCACACTCGAGATTTACGAAGAGGCCGCACTCGCCGGCCCGCGCTCAGCGCGCTAACGTCCGCCGTGATGCTCCGCTGCATCACCGCCGACTGCGGCCCGCCTCTGCCGAGCGAGCTCCGCCGCGCCTCCGCCGTCGGGCCCGATTTTCAGAGATCGAGGCCGATGACGCTGCGAAACCAGACCGGGCCGTAGGCGTCACCCGGATTCGGCGTGGACAGGCTGTTCAGGTGAAAATAGA
>Ga0068855_100010190_pt1 | contig 11329 bp, 6 predicted proteins | sample KBSCornC52_FD_66592 | JGI IMG/M metagenome (GOLD analysis project Ga0068855, IMG submission 66592) | Corn rhizosphere microbial communities from Kellogg Biological Station, Michigan, USA - KBS Corn C5-2 | ecosystem: Host-associated > Plants > Roots > Rhizosphere > Soil ... | reverse complement strand
CTGTTCAAGGCCGTCGCGACCGTCCTGGCCTTCATCATGACGCTCAAGCGGCGCGGCTCGGCCGCCGGCCTGCACACCGTCCGTCCCCTGTCGCACGCGGCCTGACCGCGACCGGCCGCCGAAGACGGCTTAACTGCGGCGCAAACCGGCCGATGGGCACACCGCCAGGATGGCGCACCCGGGCCGGATGCCCTCGCACTCGATGCCCAAAGGGGCCCGCGTGAGAACTGGCAGGTTCAGCCAACTGGCCGTCCCGATCGGCGTCGTCGCCATCGTGGTCATGCTGGTCGTGCCCATCCCCTCCGCGCTGCTGGACATCCTGATCGCGGGGAACATCATCGGGGCCGTCCTGGTCGTGCTGGTGTCGATGTACGTGCGCAAGGCGCTCGACTTCTCCAGCTTCCCGTCGCTGCTACTGGTGGCGACGCTGTTCCGGCTGGCCCTGAACATCAGCGCCACCCGGCTCGTGCTGACCAACGGCTTCGCCGGCAACGTCATCTCGGCGTTCGGCCACTTCGTCATCGGCGGCTCGCTGGTCATCGGCCTGGTGATCTTCGCGATCTTGCTGGTGATCCAGTTCGTCGTCATCACCAACGGCGCCGGCCGCGTCGCCGAGGTCGGCGCGCGCTTCACCCTCGACGCGATGCCCGGCAAGCAGATGGCCATCGACGCCGACCTCAACGCCGGACTCATCGACGAGAAGAGCGCCCGCAAGCGCCGCGCCGAGATCGCCGCCGAGGCCGACTTCTACGGCGCGATGGACGGCGCGACCCGGTTCGTCAAGGGTGACGCGATCGCGGCGATCATCATCACGCTGATCAACCTCATCGGCGGGTTCGCCATCGGCGTGCTCTCCCACCACATCAGCTTCAACGAGGCCCTATCGAAGTACAGCCTGCTCAGTGTCGGGGACGGGCTCGTCAGCCAGATCCCGGCCCTGCTGCTGAGCGTGTCGACCGGCCTCATCGTCACCCGCTCGAGCGACGCCGACGACATGGGCACCGTGGTGTCCCGCCAGCTCGGCAGCCACGGGCGGGCCCTGCGCATCGCCGGCGGCGCCGCCCTGCTGCTGTGCCTCGTGCCCGGCCTGCCCAAGCTGCCCTTCCTGCTGGTCGGCTCGGGCGTGCTCGTGCTCGCCAGCCGCGCGAACGGCACGGCGGACGACGAGGACGAGCCGGAGCTCGCGACGGCCGTGCCGAGTGCCGAGGACGCCGAGAACGACCTGCTCTCCGAGCTCACGGTCGACCCGCTGCAGCTCACCCTGGCCCCCGACCTGGTCTCCTTGGTGGACGGTCCGGGCGCCGACCTGCTCGACCGCGTGAAGGCGCTGCGCCGGGCGCTGGCCGCCGAGCTCGGCGTCGTGATGCCGCCGGTGCGCACCCGCGACAGCGTGCTGCTGCCGCAGTCGACGTACGCGATCAGCATCAACGGCGTCGAGGTCGCGCAGGGCCAGGCGCCGCCCGGAATGGTGCTGGCCATCGGCCCCGGCCTGGACGGGCTGCCCGGGCAGGAGTCGGCCGAGCCGGTGTTCGGTCTCATGGGCAAGTGGCTGCCGGAGGAGTTCCGCGCCCACGCCGAGTTGCTCGGCGCGACCGTCGTCGACCGGTCGTCCCTCATCATCACCCACCTGTCCGAGCTCGTCCGGCAGCACGCGAGCCGGCTGCTCGGCCGGGAGGAGGTCGCGGCCGCGACCCGCTCGTTGCGACGCACCCACCCCACCGTCGTCGAGGACCTCACCCCGGCCCTGCTGTCGCTCGGTGAGATCCAGCGAGTGCTGCACCTGCTGCTGGATGAGAAGGTCTCGATCAAGGACCTCGTTCGCATCTACGAAGCGCTCTCCGTCGCGGCCAAGGGCGGGACGGACCCCGACCGGCTGCTCGAGGCGACCCGCGCGGCGCTGGCGCCGGCCATCGTCGCCGCTCACGCGCACGAGGGACGCGTCGACGTGCTCACCATCGAACCGCGGCTGCAGCAGACCCTGCTCGAGTCGGTGCGGCCGGGCGAGGCCGGCCCGCAGCTGGCCGTCGACCCAGCGCTGGCCGAGTCGCTCATCAGCCAGCTCGCCGACCGCTTCGGCGCCGAGTCGGCCCAGGGCAGCCAGCCCGTGCTCGTCTGCGCCGCCCAGATCCGCATGCCACTGCGCCGGTTGCTGCGCCTGGCGTTGCCCAGCCTTCCGATCCTGTCCTATTCCGAACTGTCGGTCGGTACCGCGACCGTGAACGCACTGGGGATGATCAATGACGTCCGCAACCTTGTTCCGTGAGGGCCCCGACCTCGACGCCCTGCTCGCCGAGCTGGACGCCGAGCACCCGGGTCGCGTCCAGGTCGTCGACGTCGAGTACGGCCGCGCCGGCGGCGTGCTCGGTTTCTTCGCCCACCGCACCGTCGGCGTGCACTACCGGCTGACCGGATCCGAGATCGGTTCGGAGATCGGGTCCGGGATCGGGTCCGGGATCGGGTCCGGGATCGGGTCCGGGGCCGGCTTCGGGGCCGAGTTCGACGGCGTCGACCCGGACGACAGCCAGGTCGAGTTCGCCCGGATGCTGCTCGAGCTGGCCACCGCCAAGGCGGCGCAGCGGCAGGCGGCGGCCGAGCGCGAGTTCCCGGCGTTCGCGACGGCGCCGGCCGCGCGCGAGGTGCCGGCGTTCCCGACCGTGCCGGCCAACCCGCCCGGCTACGTGTTGCCGACCCCGACCCCGGCTCCGGCCCCGACTCCGGCCCCGACTCCGGCCGCGGTGCCCGCTCCGGAGCCGATGCCGGTCGCCGTTGCGGCGCCGGTCGCCGTTGCCGAACCGGTGCCGGTCGCCGTTGCGGCGCCAGTCGCGATTGCGGCGCCGGCCGAGCCGGTGTTCGCCCGCATCCCGGCGCCGGCCGGGTTCGTCCCGCCGGAGTTCGCGGTCGGCAGCCTTCCGGCGCCGACGCCGATCAACGGCTACGCCACCGAGTGCACCAACGACTACCTCTCGCCCGCACCGGTCATCGAATACGCCCCGCCGCTGCCGGCCACCCGCCTGCCCCGCCCGGCCGGGGCCCACCGCGCCTCGGCCGAGGTCGACTCCCCCGCGGTGTGGGGCGAGTACGCGCTGCGCCGCCGGCTGGTCGAGGTCGGCGTGCCGGTCGGGTGGATCCCGGACGGCGCCGACAACGCGTACTGGGTCGTCGAGCAGCTGTCCCGGCGTGTCCCGACCATCCTGCCGACCGCGGCCGCACCCGGCCAGATCGTCGTGGTCGCCGGCCCGGCCGACAGCGTCCTCACCGCGGCGCGCGACCTGGCCGTCCGGCTGCGGCTCGACCCGCAGGACGTCTTCGCCGCCGGTTGCGGTGACACCGTGCCCTTCGACCGGCGCATGGAGCCGTGGAACGCCGGCGCGACCGCCGCGCAGTACCGCACCCGCGGCACCTGCCCGCTGATCGTCGCCGTCGCCGTCGACGGCTCGGGCGCCGAGGCGGCCGAGTGGGGACGGCAGGTCGTGCGGGCGCTCGTCCCCGACCGCGTGCACGTCGTCGTGGACGCCGGCCGCAAGAGCTCCGACGCCCGCCGCACGATCGCCGCGCTGCCGGCCGTCCACTCGCTGTTCGTCACCGGCGCCGCCCGCACCTCCAGCCCCGCCTCGGTGTGGGAGCTCGGCGTGCCGATCGAGATGCTGGACGGGCGGCCGGCCACCCAGGGTGGCTGGGCGGCCGTGCTCATCGACGCGCTGGCCGGATTGGACGAGTCGTGAGCGACGCTTGCGGAGCGAACGATGAGCGCAGCAGTGCTCCGCCGGCCGCAGCGAGCGCAGCGAGGGTAGGCCGATGAGCCGGAAGGCGGCCCTCGGGATCGCGCTGGTCGTCTCCGCGCCGGCCCTCTACCAGGCCCTGTGGACGCAGACGATCTCGGTGCAGACGGCGGCGATCCGGTTCCTCATCGCCCTGGTCGCCTGCGCCGTGCTCGTCGGCGCGCTCGACAGCGCGATGACCCGGCACCGAAGGCGCTGAGCCGGCGTACCCCCGTCAAGTCCGGAACCCGCCCGCGCCGCCCCCTCGCCTCGGACCGCTCACGGCGCCGGGATCGTCCACACCCCTCGTCCGTGAGTGGCCGCGACGAGCGTGCCGTTCGGGTCGACGCTGAGCTGATCGACGACGACGTTCGGCAGATTCGTGCCCAGCCGCGACCAGCTCACTCCGTTGTCCGTTGAGACGAACGCCCCGTCGTCGGCGGCGACGACCAGCGTGAAGTGATCGACCACGATGTCGTTCAGCGGTTCGTCGGGAAGGTTGCCCGACACGTCCGACCAGCTCGCATCGCCGTCGGCAGTCTGGAACAGGTGGCCGACGCCCGGATCGTTCGGGCCGATGGACCACTGGCGCGAGTAGCCGGACATCGCAACGTAGGCGTGGTTCGGCTGCGTCACGTCGATCTTCACGCCGCTGACGTACCGGTTCGGCAGTCCCGAGCCCGCACAACTGCCACCCCCGGTGCACGCCTGCGACGTCGCGTGCCAGCTGCCCCCGGCGTTGCTCAGCATGACAACACCTGAGTGGAAGCCCGCCCCCGTCGGGGAGGACGCGTTGCACGGGCCGCACCATGCGGCCGCCACGTACTGGACGCCGCCGAGCGTCACCGCGTCGAGCGCGGTCACTTGCGACGCCGAGTTGCCACCCAGCGCAGTGCGCACGTCGAAGATCGGTTGCCAGTCCGACGACGTGCCGGTGCCGACAGTCGTCCCTGCGATCCCCGACTGCGAGTTCCACACCAGCGCTCCGCCGGCGACGAGGTGCGTCGGGTCGGTCCGGTCCAGGTCGATGGGCGCGATGAAGCGCGGGTCGGGGTCGTCCGGCGCGATCAGCTGCCAGTTCTCGCCGCCGTCGGTCGACTTCAACGCGGTGAGTCCCGTGTACTCGGTGATCACGTCGTTCGAGTTGGCCGGGTCGACGAGCGTGTAGCCGCCGTCGCCTCCGAAGACCTGCACCGAACTCACCGTCACCGGGCTGCCGTTGTCGTCCGGCACCGAGGTCGGGGTGGGGAAGATCTTGTTGCTGCCGTTGTCCTGCAAGCCGCCATAGATGGTGGAGTCCGCACTGCTCTGCGCGCTGTAGTACTGCAGTACGTCGAGGTGCGCATTGAGGTTCGTCCAATGGCCGGTGGCGTGGTCCTCCAGGCTGCGCGAGTAGACCCCACCGTCGTTTCCGACGTAGAGCCGCGCACCGACGATGAGCGCGGCGTGCTGATCGGAGTGCGCCTGGTTGTGATCACAGGTCCCCTCGAACGGGCTGTACGAGAAGCAGCTGAACCCGAAGTTCCAGTAGGGCCCGACCGTGTTCCAGCCGGCGCCGCCGTTCTGCGTCTCGTAGACCTCCTCGAGGCCAAGGTAGAGGTGGTCCCGGTTTGCCGGGTCCACGGCGAGGAACTGGTTGTACCAGGCCTGGATCCCGGGGCCGTAGCCCTTGCCGATGCGCGAGATCTTCTGCGCTGAGCCGCTCTGCGCGAGCTTGCTGGAGTCGGCGATCTTGTTCCAGGGTCCGCTGGGGTTGCCGGTGCTCGACGCGTAAACGCCCTGCAAGCGCGTCTTGCCGTTCGTCCCGACGTTCAGCAGCTGCGGGCTCTGCACGATCGCGTAGAGGCGGTCCCCGCCGGATGAGAAGGCCAGCGTGACCCGACCTTCCGCCTTCGCCGGAACCCAGCCCTTCGGATTGGCCAGGTAGCTGAAGTGCGCGCCCGCGTCGGTGGAGAGGTAAAGACCGTTCGTCGATGCGCCGGCCCGCCAACCAGCGACGGCGATGACCTGCTGGCCGCGGGTACCGGGACGGACGGCGACGTCGGTGATCATGTTGCCCACCACGAGGTTGAAGTTCAGCCCGTCGCTCGGCGGTCCGGCCGGCTGGAGCACCGGAGCCCACACCGTGCTCGACGCGGTATCGAACTCGTAGAGGCCGTGGGAGGTCGCGGCCAGCAGCTTCGAGCCGTCCTGCACCAACCGGAAGACCAATGCGCCGTTGAGTTCCGGACCGCCCACCCCGTGCCAGGTCGCGCCGCCGTCGGTCGAAGCGAGCACGCCCACGCCGGCGTAAGAGTCCGAGTTCGTGTTCGCCTCTCCGGTTCCGGCATACACCGTGTATCCACCGGCCGAAGAGGTCACGAGCAGCGCCCCGATCGACAACGTCGGCTGCTGGTCGAACGCCGGCTGCCAGTGCTGGCCGCCGTCGACGGACTTCCACACCCCGCCGTCGGCCGCGCCGGCGAACAGCGCGCCGTCCGGGGCCGCGGCCAGCGCGGTCATCCGTCCGGCCACCCAGCGGTCACCCGCGCCGGAGTTGCTGAAGCCGCTGGTCGGGTCGACGTACTTCGGGGAGTCCGTGAAGTCGTTGCCGTCGGTGCCGCTCCGAGCGGTCCGCTCGGTCCAGGTGCCCGCCGTCATCGGTAGGTCGGCCGCCTCCGCGGCCGCCGAGGCATACGCATTGGGGTTCACGGCCTCGTTGGGCGCGAGCCGCTGTGCGGCGAACCAGTCGATCGCCTGGGCCAGCGACTGGCTCTCCTCCCCCGCGTCCTCGCCAGGGCTACCGGCGGCGGAGCCGACACCCGCCGTGAACATCCCGGCTGATGCAAGTGTTGCGAGCAGGACGATGAGCCGACGACGCATGGCATCCCCCGACCGGACGTGAACGGGACCCGCTCCACGGCACGATCCCCCCGCCGGGCACCGGTGTCAACAGGCGGCGTGGGCGCCCGTGAACCAGGCCGCTCAGGAGGAGACGGCCGTCCGTCCAGGCTCGAGCACCCGCCCGTCGGCGAGTTGGACGACCCGGTCGACCCGGCCGTCGGCCAAGCGCCGGTGGGTGGTGAGCAGGACGGTCCGCCCGGCCGTGGCGTCCAGCAGATCGTCGAGGACGACCCGCTCGGTCTCCTCGTCCAGATGCGCGGTGGGCTCGTCCAACACCAGCACGTCCGGATCCGAGAGCAGCGCTCTCGCAAGGAGCAGCCGCTGCCGCTGACCGCCGGATAGGGCCGCACCGTCGGGCCCGGCCGTCGTCGACCAGCCCTCCGGCAGCGAGCGCACGAGCTCGAGCAGGCCGGCGCGCGCAGCCACCGCATCCAGCTCGGCGTCGGTCGCGGACGGCCGGACCACCCGCAGGTTGTCGCGCAGCGTCACGTCGAAGACGTGGTCGCCCTGCAGCGACCCGGCCACGAGCGGCGGCACGTCGGCGGCGCGCAGCCGCACCAGCTCGGCCGCCGACCCGCCGCCGGTCACCGCCAGCGAGCCGGCGCGCAGGGGCAGCAGCCGCAGGGCGGCCGCCAGCAGGGTGCTCTTGCCGCAGCCGCTGGCACCTACGAGCGCGATGCGAGAGCCAGGTGTGACGGCGAGGGACGACCCGCGCAGCACGTCGGCGGCGTCGGGTGCGGGGGCCAGGACCACGTCATCGGCGGCCAGGCCGTGCGGGCCGTCCGGAACCGGGGCCGGCGCGGCCGGTTCGGCGAAGGTGGGTGGGCGTCCCGTCACCTCGGCCACGCGCCGCAACCCGGCCCGGCAGCGCGCCCAGGCGACGAACGCCGCCGGCAGCGCCGCCATCGCTTCGAAGGCGCTCAGCACGCACACCGCGAGCACGCCGACCTCGACCACCGGCAGCGAGCCGGAGTGCACGGCCGCGGCGGCCGCCGCCAGCACCGCCACGAGCGTGCCTGACGCGGTCGCCGCGCCGCCGAACGTGCCCAGTGCGGCCACCAGCGCCGGCCGGCGGGCGGCCCGGCCCAGGGCGGTGTCACCGGCCGCGGTGGCCTCGATCTCGGCGCCGGCCCGGCCGTACGCCACGAGCTCCGGCAACGCCTCGACGAGCGCGGCCGAGCGCCGGTCCCGCTCCCCCGCCAGCTCGACGAGCGCGGCGCCGTCCCCGGCCAGCAGGTAACCCGCGGCCGGCAGGACGACGCCGCCCACCAGCACGCCGAGGCCGAGGGCCAGCCCGGCCAGCGGGGCCAGCGCCGTGGCGAGCACGATCGCGCCGGCCGCACCGGCCAGCGCGCCGGCCGCCGGGACGACCGCTCGCACGAGGCCCTCCTGCGCACCGTCCACGTCACCGACGAAGCGACGCAGCAGGTCACCGCGGCCGTAGGAACCCAGCACGCCCGGTGGCAACGGCCGCAGCGCGGCGAAGACCCGCACCCGCAGCGCGGCCAACATGCGCAGCGCGCCGTCGTGCGTGGCCAGCCGCTCGAAGTACCGCAGCAGCGCCCGGCTGATCGCGAACGTGCGCACGCCCACCACCGCCACCGACAGCGCCTGGACGTTCGGGTGCTGGGCCGCGCGGCTGATCAGCCACATCGAGGACGCGATCAGGCCGAGGCCGCTGAGCGTGGCGGCCACCGACAGGACGGTCGCGAGCAGCAACCGGCGCCCGGCCCCCGCCTCACGCACGAGGTCGCGCAGCCGGTAGGGACGGGCCGTCGTCGGGTCGGAGGCAGGCGCGGGGCGCACCGGGTCGTCTTCGGCCGGCGGCGGGGTGACCGAGGCCGCGATCCGGCGCCCACGGACCGGCTCCCCCAGCCGGCCGTCGCGGACGCCGATGCACGCGTCGGCCCGCTCGAGCAGCGCCGCGCTGTGCGTCGCGACGACGACGGTGGCCCAGCCGCGCAGGTCGTCGAGGACGGCCGCAACGACCGTCTCGGTACCGCGGTCGAGGTCCTCGCTCGGCTCGTCCAGCAGCACGAGCGGCACGCCACCCGCGGCGCGCACCGATCGCGCCCGCAGCAGCACGCGGGCCAGCGCGATGCGGCGCCGCTGCCCGGCCGAGACGGCGGCGCCGTCCTCACCCAGGGCGACGCTCGGGTCCGGAGTGTGGCAGGTCCGGCAGGCGTCGGCGACCGCGTCGTCCGGCGCGAGCGGATCACCGAGGCGCACCTCGTCGGCGACGGTCGGCTGGCTCGGGCGCGGTCGTTGCGGCAGCCACGCGGTCTGGGCCCGCCAGGCCTCCGGGTCGGCGCCGGCCAGCGAGAGTTCGCCGGAGCGCACGGTGCCCGACGTCGGGACGACGAAGCCCTCCAACACGGCGAGCAGCGTCGACTTGCCGGCGCCACTCGGGCCGGCGAGAGCAGTGATCTCGCCGGCGACGAGTCGCACCGTGGCGTCGCACAGGGCCGGTTCGTCCCGCCCCGGGTACTGCACGCTCACGCCGATCAGCTGCAGGTCGTCGGCGAACCGGATCGAGTCGGCCCCGCTCACCGGTGCCGGCGCCTCGTCCACGATGTCGAGCGCGGCTCCGGCGGCCGCGCTGCCCTCCTCGTTCGCGTGGTGCTGCGCCCCCATCGCGCGCAGCGGGGCGAACAGCTCGGGCGCGAGGATAAGCACGAGCAGGGCCGGGTAGAAGTCGACCGAGCCGGCGCGCAGGCGCAGCCCGATGTCGACGGCGACCACGGCGACCGACAGCGCGGCCAGCAGGTCGAGCACGAGACCCGAGAGGAACGCCACCCGCAGCGCGGCCACGGTCTGCCGGCGGTAGGCGTCGGTCGCCCGCCGCACCGTCGCTTCCTGCGCCTCGGCCTGCCCGTAGATCCGCAGGGTCGTGAGGCCGCGCAGCAGGTCGAGGAACTGGCCGGCCATCCGGGCGAGGATCGCGTACTGCCGCGCCACGAGCCGCCGGGTGGTGAGCCCGACTAGCGCCATGAACAGCGGGACGAGCGGCAGGAGCACGAGCAGGATCACGCCGCTCTGCCAGTCCGCCCAGGTGATGCGGGCCAGCACCAGGGCCGGGACGATCGCCGACGCGACCAGGGCCGGCAGGGCACGGGAGACGTATCCGTCCAGGCCGTCGAGCCCTGGGCCGGTCGCGTTGACCAGCCGGCCGGGCTCCTGCCGCTGGGCCCACGCCGGGCCGAGGCGGACGATCGCGGCGAGGGTGGCACGCCGCAGCTGGGCCCGGACGGCGAGCGACGCGCGGGCGGTGAGCCACTCCTGCGCGCCGCCCAGCACCGCCCGGGTGACGCCGATGCCGGCCAGCGCGACCAGGCCGCCGGCGACGGCCGACACGCCGGCGCGGCCGGTGAAGACGTCGACGATCGCCCGGGCCAGCACGGTGGCCTGGGCGATCGTCAGGACCCCGCCCACCGCGTGCAGGACGGCGAGCTGGGCAAGCAAGGTGCGGCAGGCCGGGGCCTGCCGCACCAAGCGGGGATCGACGGGCTTACTCAAACTGCGCCTTCTCGTTCGCTCGTCGCCGAGAGTTCGTGGGCCGGGTGGTTCGGTTCTACGCCGGCGCGGCGGGCTGGTCCACTCCGGAGGCCGCCTTCCGGGCCCGTCCGGTGAGCCCTTCACCCGGCTTGTCGACCGCGACGCCGATGCGAGCCCGGAACACCCAGTACGACCACGCCTGGTAGGCCAGGACGATCGGCGTGAAGATCAGCGCCACGATCGTCATGACGGTCAGCGTGTAGTGCGACGAGCTCGCCACGTGCGCGGTGAGCGAGAACCGCGAGCCGTTGTTCGCCGGCAACACGTTCGGCCAGAGGCAGGCGAAGACGAATACCGGGACGAGCACGGTCACGAGCCCGCTGGCCGCGAACGACCACCCGGCCCGCCCGAGCAGCAGGGCCCGGATCGCCGCCACGAGGGCGAGCACGATGAGCACGGCCACGAGCTCGGCCACCCAGCCGCCGCGGTAGGCCAGCGACCAGCCGAGGAACGCGCCGCCGAGCACGAACGTCGGGACGGCGAGCTTCTTGGCCAGCCCGGCCGCCGTCTCCTGCACCGCGCCTTCGGTGCGCAGGCGCAGGAAGACCGAGCCGTGGAAGCCGAACAGGGCCAGCGTGGTCAACCCGCCCAGCAGCGCGTACGGCGTGAGCAGGTCGAAGAACGTGCCGGTCATGACGTGGTTCGAGTCGAGCTGCACGCCGCGGATGAAGTTGGCGAACGCCACGCCGAGCAGCAGCGCCGGCAGGTAGGAGCCGACCGCCACGCCGGCGTCGCACCACCAGCGGCCCTGCGCGGTGCGGGCCTTGCCGCGGTACTCGATGCCGATGCCACGGACGATCAGCCCGACGAGCAGCAGCGCGAACGCGAGGTAGAAGCCACTGAACACGCTGGCGTACCACTCGGGGAACGCGGCGAAGGTCGCGCCGCCGGCGGTGAGCAGCCACACCTCGTTGCCGTCCCACACCGGGCCGATCGCCCGCAGCGCCTGCTCGCGCTCCTTCTCACCACCGGCGAAGGGCAAGAACATGCCGACGCCGAAGTCGAACCCTTCGAGCAGGAAGAACCCCGCCCAGAGCACGGCGATGACGCCGAACCAGAATCCCTGCAGCATTGTCGTCGCCCTCTCAGACCAGACTCATGACGGGTTCGTCGGTGGACGTGGCCCCGGGTTC
>Ga0068855_100010188_pt1 | contig 11330 bp, 11 predicted proteins | sample KBSCornC52_FD_66592 | JGI IMG/M metagenome (GOLD analysis project Ga0068855, IMG submission 66592) | Corn rhizosphere microbial communities from Kellogg Biological Station, Michigan, USA - KBS Corn C5-2 | ecosystem: Host-associated > Plants > Roots > Rhizosphere > Soil ... | reverse complement strand
CGACAAGGACTTCCGGACTAAGACGCCGAATGTGTTTGCTGCCGGCGACGTGATCGGGTTTCCTTCGCTCGCGTCGGTCTCGATGGAGCAGGGCCGGATTGCTGCCGCCCGCGCGTTCGGGGATGAGACAGTTCTCTCCAACCCCAGCTTTTATCCCTACGGGATCTATACGATTCCGGAGATCAGCTTTATCGGCAAGACCGAGGAGCAGTTGACTGAAGAGGATGTGCCGTACGAGGTGGGTGTGGCGTACTATCGCGAGATCGCCCGCGGCCAGATTCGCGGCGATACGACCGGACGGCTGAAGCTGATCTTCCATCGCGAGACACACGCGATTCTCGGCGTGCACATTATTGGCGAAGGTGCGAGCGAGCTCCTGCATATCGGCCAGGCCGTGATGGCGCTGGGTGGCACGTTGAACTACTTCGTCGACACGGTATTCAACTACCCAACCTTGGCGGAGTGCTACAAGGTGGCGGCGTTCAATGGGCTGAACCGGGTGGCAAAGTTCGAGTAGGACGTACGCAGTTGTGGGTTCGAGGCAGAGGCAATGGCAAAGATTGTCGGCGTGACGTTGTCGGAGCGAGTCGTAGCCGGGCTAGTGGTGAACCACCGGCTGGAGGGCAGCCTGAAGTGCTTCCCGGAAGAGCACGAGGACGAATACGCACTGGTGGAGATGCCGGCGGAAGGGATCGTCGAGGCGCTCCGCGATCAGGTGAAGGCCGCGGTAGGCTCACAGACTGGAATTGCAGGCGTTGGCGTGGGAGTTCCGGGACTGGTGCGGCACGGCGTCATTGAAGAAGCTCCGAACTTGCCGCAATTAAAAGGCGCGCGCATGGCGGAAATGTTGGGAGCGGCATTGAAAGCCGAAGGCATCGACGCGCCGGTGACCATCCAGAACGACGCAGATGCATTTGCTGCAGGAATTGCCGCGACGACAGGCAGGCTGGATGCCGTGGTGCGGGTGTGGACTCTGGGAGTCGGAATCGGATATGGGCGCTATCCCGCCACCGACGGTGTGTGGGAGGGCGGCCACACCGTGGTGACTCTCGATGACAAGGAGAACTACTGCGGATGCGGAGGCCGAGGCCATCTGGAGGGCATCATGGGCCACCGCGCCATGCGGCTGCGCTTTCTCGACCTGGAGCCGGAAGAGGTCTTCGAAGCCGCCCGGAACGGAGACACACGATGCTGCGAGTTCAAGAAACTATGGCATAAGGCGCTCGCAGCGGCCACGGCCAGCTCCATCCACCTGCGTGGGCCCGGCAAGTTCTACCTTGCGGGCTTCAACGTGCGGTTCGTGGACATGGGCTTGCTGAAGGACTATCTCCACCAGATGGTGAAGATGAGCCCGCTGCAGAGCTATACCATCGAGATTGCGTCCGACGCGCAGGAGACGCGCATCATCGGCGCCGCGGTCAGCGCACGTCCGGCCGATTAGCCTGGAAAGACTCAGTGCTGGCAGTTCGGGCAGAAGTGGGTTCCACGCCCGGCGAGCGTAATGCGCTGAATGGGCGTTTTGCACACCAGGCATGGTTCGCCGCCGCGCATATACACCTTGTGCTGCAACTGGAAAAAGCCACGCACACCGTCCGCATCCACATAGTCGGAGACTGAGGAGCCGCCCAGTTTGATGGCCTGCCGCAGGACCTCGATGAGCGCCTTGCGCAGCCGGAGAAGCTCATCGCGGGTAAGCCGGCCAGCCTGCCGGCGTGGACGGATACCGGCCCGGAACAGCGACTCGTCGGCGTAAATATTGCCTACCCCATGCAGGAGCGACTGGTTCAGCAGCGCTGCCTTGATGGGGGTCTTACGATGGCGGAACAGTGCGACAAAATCGTCCGCCGAGATCGTGAGTGGTTCGCGGCCGGGGCCGATGTATGAGGCTGGCGCATCGGGCTTCTTCTCCGACGGCTTGTGGAGCGACAAGCGACCGAAGCGCCGGGGATCGACGAAGCGGACCTCGCGCCCGTCAGCGAGCGTAAGGATCGCGTGAGTGTGGGGCGCCATTGGCTGGCCGGAGTCGCACACCAGCAGACGGCCGGTCATCCCCAGGTGGATCAGAAATTCGACGGGATCGTTCTTCCCATTCACCGTCATCACGATGGTCTTGCCCACGCGGCGCACCGATTCGATTGCGGAGCCGGTGAGGGCCTGGCTCAGATCCGTCTCAGGCGTCTTGAAGGTCTGGGGCTTGCCACTGGTCCAGATGCGGACGATTCTCTGCCCCGCCACACGCGCGTGCACGCCATTGGCTACAGTTTCGACCTCGGGAAGTTCCGGCATAGTTGCTAGAGTTGGATGGCAACTGTATCGTTTCGATTCTATGAAGATACCTGTGTACGCGAGGTTGTTGATGGCCGGAGCCACACTTGCCCTGGGGATGGGTGCGGCAGATCCCGGGAAGGGACCCATGCTGCTGGTTGCCAACCAGGGCGACCACACCCTCAGTGTGGTGGACCCCGTCGCCGGAAAAGAGATTGCGACCATCCCGGTGGGGGGCGTCACCGGACACGAGGTTGCCGCCTCACCGGACGGAACCACCGCGTATGTCCCCATCTACGGCAACTCGGGCGTGGGCGCTCCCGGGACCGACGGTTCGACCATATCGGTCATCGATCTTGCCTCGCGCAAGATCGTTGGAACGGTGGACTTCGGCCATGGCGTCCGGCCCCACATGCCGTTCTATGACGCGGTGAGTGGAAAACTCTACGTTACGACCGAGCTGGATCGCGCCATCAGCATCATCGATCCCAAGACGCTGAAGATTGAAGGTCAGATTCCGACGGGCGCCGATCAGTCGCACATGTTCGTAATGTCGCACGACGGCAAGCGCATCTATACGGCGAATGTCCGGCCTGGATCGGTGTCGGTGCTGGATGTGGCAGCACACAAAACCCTCACCATCATTCCGATTGCCGGCAGTACGCAGCGCATCAGCATTTCTCGCGACGATCGCTGGGTCTTTACGGCGGACCAGACTCAGCCACGAATGGCCGTGATTGATACATCCACCAACGCCGTGAAGCAGTGGGTGACGCTGCCTGCGGTGGGCTACGGCTCCGCCGTAACCCTTGACGGCAAATACCTGCTGGTCGCCATGCCGCGGGCCAAGCAGCTGGCAGTAGTGGACCTGGCAACCATGCAGGTGGTGCACACAACCGATCTCCCGGCCGGAGGTCAGGGCGAGATTTTCCTGCGTCCCGATGGCAAGGTCGCCTACGTCTCCGGATATCCCGGGCACCAGGTAGCCGAGATCGAAGTGGGAAGCTGGAACGTGGCGCGGGTGATCGAAGTGGGCCAGCGCGGCGACGGCATGGCCTGGGTAAAGTAAAGAGTCTTCGGCGAAAACTCAGAATTCTGCACAAGTTCTTCTTGCATCCTTGAACTTTACATTGCAAAGTATCGTGTAACTTTGTATTGTAAAGTTCGACATCGGGCAGGTTTCACATTGTCCCAATGTGAGGAGGCGGCAGATGAGGTTCTGGCTGATTCTGAAGTTGGCAGCGATTGGTGCGTTGTCGCTGGTCATTCTGATTGCGCTGTTTCTGGTCGAGGTACTCATCCAAAACCGGCAGAGCTACCGCACGCAGGCAACCGAGGCCATCGCCTCGAGCTATGCCTCGGAGCAGCGTCTGGTGGGACCGATGCTGGTGCAGCCCTATCGCCAGGTGATCTCCGAGGACCGAGTCGAAGACGGCGTAAAACGAGTGGTGCAGCGGACGATCGAGTCCGCCTACACCAGCTTTCCCACGGAGCTGACGGTGAAGGGCGAGATGAAGCCCTCGCTGCGGCGCCATGGGCTTTATAACGTGCCGGTGTACGAGTTCGACGGCACAATCACCGGGCACATGGACGCGCCTGCACCCAAACTCGACGGCAAGGTGGAGTTCGGGCTGCCGTATCTTGCCTTCCGGGTGAAGGACGCCCGCGGCATCGTCGGCAGGCCTTCCGTAAAGGTGAATGGGACTGGGCTTCCGGTGGAGGGCGCAGGGCTGACCCGGATGGAGCAAGACAATCCGGTACATCCCAGTGTCGTGGCAGGCAGCAACCTCCGAGTGCTGCTGCCTTCGCCTGACGCCGTGAAGCAGGGCGTTGATTTCTCCGTCGACTTGGCTCTTGCCGGAACGCAGCAGTTGGAGATTGTTCCCATAGGGGATACCAACCGCTTCGAGATCGCATCCACTTGGTCCGAGCCATTATTTGCCGGGCAGTTCCTGCCTCGGGAGCGCGAGATCTCCGCCGCAGGCTTCAACGCCCGCTGGGACATCTCTTCGCTGGCGACCTCCGCGCAACAGCAGACCGCCGTCTCCGCCGATCATCTCGATGCTGTGAGCATCGCGTTGACTCAGGGGGTCGATGCCTACAAGCTCTCGGACCGGGCTGTGAAGTACGGAATCCTGTTCGTGTTTGTGACCTTCGGCGGCTTCTTTCTGTTTGAACTGGCCAAGAAGATGCTGATCCATCCGGTTCAGTACCTGCTGGTGGGCGCCTGCCTGACGGTCTTCTTCCTGCTGCTGCTGAGCTTGAGCGAGCACGTCTCCTTTGGGTATGCGTACCTGATCGCCACCTGCGCGTGTGTGGGCGTGCTGACGTACTACCTGGTGGCGGTGCTGAACAGTACGGTGTATGGCCTCAGCTTCGGATCGATCCTCGCCGCCCTCTACGCCGCCATCTATGGTTTGCTGATCTCCGAGGACAACGCGCTGCTGCTCGGGTCCGTGCTGCTGTTTGGGCTGATTGCTGTGGCGATGATTGGCACCCGCCGCGTGGACTGGTACCAGAGAACGGCAGATCTTTCCGCAAAGCCGGAGCCGCCGCCACAGCCTTTTAGCGCTGTCGGCGGCGCGGGATAGCTCCGCAGGGCCGCGGCACTCGCGATCGGCTACAGACCGAGGCCGGCGAGAGTCTCCTCAATGGCCTCCGGCGGCAGGCCAAGAAGAGCCGACGCTTCCTCGGGCGCGGTCTGCAGGACGATGTAACGGCAGACCGCGCCCAGCGTGGCTTTTTCCTGCGGCGCCAGTGAGGCGATGCCCGCTTCGATCTGCGCCGGGGTCATGGGGTGGATCTTCGCGTAAAGATCGCGGACGTGTTGGGCGTCGATTCCGGATTCGGGAGGTGCCCCCATTCCATTCACAAAGGAATTCAGCGCATTGCCCAGCAGGACATAGGCATTCATCGCCAGTTCTGTGCTCATCGGTTCCCTTTCCCGGCTCTCATCCGGCCAGACGGAAGGCAGTATAAAATGAGATGTACGAAGAGGTTGGCGTGAGGGTTTGCCGCCCCGCTCTTCGTCGCCCATCTTTGCGGTTCGGAGCAAGTCTTCAACGTGAGTCAGCGTAAATCAGCGGTAATCCTCGGTGCGCAGTGGGGCGACGAGGGCAAGGGCAAGATTGTCGATGTGCTGTCGGAGAAGTTCTCCGTCGTGGCCCGCTATGCCGGCGGGCACAATGCAGGCCACACCGTCATTATCGAAGGCCGGAAGTTTGTGCTGCAGCTTATTCCTTGCGGCGTGTTGCGGCCTGGGACCAAAGGCGTCATCGGCAACGGCGTGGTGCTGGATCCCATGGCCTTCCTGAGCGAAGTGAAGAAGCTGCGCGACGCAGGTCTGAACGTGGATGGCCAGCTTTTCGTCTCAAATCGCGCGCAGGTAATTCTGCCTTATCACCGCATGATCGAGCTGGCGGCGGAGAATGCGCCCGGCCGCACGAAGATTGGCACCACCAGCCGCGGCATCGGACCGGCCTATGAAGACAAGATGCACCGCAGTGGGCTCCGCGTGGTGGATCTGCTGAACTCCGCGCTGCTGCGCACTCACATCAACAACGCCTGCTACGAGAAGAACACGATCGCACAGGCGCTGTTCGGCACAGAGCCGCTGGATCCGAAATCGATTTACGAAGAGTGTGCGCGAGCCGCCGAACAGGTTGCACCATTCGTCACCGACACCGCGCAGCTGCTCAACGATGCGATCGAAGCAGGTGAGAAGGTGATGTTTGAGGGCGCGCAGGGGGCGCTGCTGGATATCGACCACGGAACTTATCCGTTCGTCACCAGTTCATCCGCGACCGCCGGGGGCGCCACGATTGGCACCGGGGTGGGGCCGACGAAGATCGGCTCGGTCATCGGAGTCACCAAGGCGTACGTCACCCGCGTGGGGGAGGGCCCATTCCCCACCGAGATCCACGACGAGTCGGCCACACTGATCCGGGCGCGCGGCCAGGAGTACGGCGCGGTCACTGGTCGGCCGCGGCGCTGCGGCTGGCTGGACCTGCCCCTGCTTCGCTACTCCAACATGATTAACGGAACCGAGTGGCTGGTCGTCACCAAGATGGATGTGCTCGACGAATGCGCCGAGATTCCGGTCTGCACGGGTTACAAGGTGAATGGCAAGCGCAGCGATGTGATCCCGGCAGATATCCGCGGCTTCGATTCAATCGAGCCGGTCTACACCAAGCTGAAGGGCTGGAGTTGCTCGACGGAAGGCATCACGGATCAGGACAAGCTTCCCAAGGCCGCCCAAGATTACCTGGCGTTCCTGGAGCGCGAGTCGGGAGCGAAGATTGGCATGGTCTCTACTGGCCCGGACCGCGACCAGACCGTTATGCTGCCGGAGTTCGAGGCAGCGCTGAAGGCCTGACCCCACCCGAGACCGAATTCTCAAACCGGAACACCCGAGGTGCCGCAATGGTGAGCTTTATCGTTCGAATGGAGTTTCGCGAAGAAGACCGCGAGCGCGTCAAAGAATTCCTGCGGCTGCTCACGCCCCCCTCCCGCGCCGAGTCCGGCTGCATCACCTACATCCCCCACCTGCTGGAGGACGGCCCCCCGGCCATTCTGATCTACGAACAGTATGTGGATGAAGCCGCGCTTACCCACCATCGCAGCACGCCGCACTTTGCCCAGTACGGCACCGATGGGCTGTTCAAACTAACCACCAGCCGCAAGCTGGAGCGGCTGGAAGTCGTCGCCTGAGCCCCGCGGGCGTGACGCAATCTTCTCCATCTGCAGACCCCAGGGGCTAATCGCGTCTGTTGGCATAACTTTGCTTTGACTCCGCGCGTCCAACCGGTCTAGTATCCGCACTGCGATGAGACGGGGCAGGCTCTCAATTCGGCGACAGACTGGATTCACTGGACTTCTCTGCTGGAGTCTGGCCATTTGCGGCATGTTTTCTTCGTCCGCGGCAGCAAAGAATCCGCACGGACAAAAGAAGCCGGATTACAAGCGGGAGGTCGAGTCGCTTGAAGAGCACTGGCGGATCGTGCAACTGAACAATGACGTGGCCGAAATGGATCGCCTGCTGTCCGACGATTACATCGGCATCACGATGAATGGCCAGGTGGTCACCAAAGCGCAGCTGTTGGCCCGGATGAGAACGCGCCAGTTGACGGTGAAGCAGATCGAACTGAACGATGTGAAGGTGAAACTGATCGGCTCAACCGCCATCGTCACCTCTGAAGCTCGCGTGGATGGCTCAAGCGAAGGCGTGCCCGTGCGCGGCATGTTTCGCTACACGCGGATTTACACGCGGTTGCCAAACGGCGTCTGGAAGATCACCAACTTCGAGGCTACGCCGGAGGGAGGTTCGCACCGGCGCGAATCGGCCCATGAATAGAGCTCTCCCGCTCAGTGAGAGTTCAAAAGTCCTTCATCGTGGGTTAGCAGTCTGGGTCAGGCGACAGCGATGTGCACCGGCGGAGCAACGCGCTCCGATGTAGGTCTACGCTTACCAAGCGTTCCCGCCACGTTCAAGGCGAGCAGCCGCCGATCCAGAGAACGCGTTCCGCCGGTCAGGCGTGCATCCTCAGGTTCTTTGGGCAGCGAAAATAAACTGTGGATCGGGGAGCCCTGCGGCTTTGCGACGGGCTGCCTGCGCATCGGAACGGAAGTTACCAGCATGTTACTTCTGGTATTCGGCGCTGGGCTCTGGAAACGGGTGAAACTGCTCGACAGTCCGGCCATGATTCCTCCCAAGCTTGCGGGGTTTAAGCGTCGAAGGTTGACTTGAATGGACCCAACGTGCAGAAGTTAATGATAACCGAAGTTACGGTACTAATTTTCCACAAACCGCGCGGACATTTTGGTGCGCTCATAACCGCTTTCATCGAACCGGAATCAGCTCTTCCAAGCCGCACGGAATCGCTGCCAGGTCGTATCCAGCTCCTCCGGAAGCACTCGGGTGTTCGCCGTGACGGTCATAAAGTTTGTGTCGCCCACCCAGCGGGGCAGCGCGTGCATGTGGAGGTGCCCTGCAATCCCAGCACCGGCGGACTCGCCTAAGTTCATCCCCAGGTTCAGCCCATCGGGCCGGTACACGGCCCGCAGCACGGCTTCCACCCGTTGCGCCAGAAACATCATCTCAGCCGCTTCTTCTTGGGGCAGTTCCGCCAAAGATGACAGGTGTCGGTACGGGACGATCAAGATGTGCCCCGTCCCATAGGGAAAGGCGTTCAGGCAGAGGTAGCAGCCCTTCTCCCGCACCAGCAGGTGGACCGCTTTCTCCGCATCGGCCCGAGCCATGCCGTGTTCGGCCGCGTAATCCACGGCGGCAATCATGTTGCAGAACACACAATCCGTGACCGGCGCCCCGGATTGCACCCATCCATTCAGCGCGGCCGGCACTCCTGGAGCCAGCGCCTCATGAGCGCGGCTGACATATTCATAACGCCAAGGGGTCCAGAGACGATCCATGCGCCGGAGTATAGCCCGGCTGAACCAAATGTGCCGCAGGAAGCCGCTTCTACAGCCGGACGGGAATGCCAACACGATCCCACCCTGAGCTTCCGCCGCGATTGCTCCAAGCGCAGTGCAGGCCGCGTAAAATGTGCGCAAAAGGTGCCTTGGGACAGGGGGCAGAAGCGTTGACTCGCTGAGAAGTAAAGTATTATCCTTGTTCTTAAGCCACTGGGTGTGGGATCCAAAGTGCAGCAACTCCTGTAAGAAACTTCCTTCCTGCCGAAGCTGCTTCGGGTATCGCTCGCGCGTCTAATAACTGACCCGCCAACAGCGCGCACGTATGGATTGGACCCTTTGGGTTCCGGAGCCACGCATCAATGAGCGTAGAAGTACCTAATCCTGAGCAAACCGAGAGTAAACCCCTGAACACCGAACTCGAAACCCTGACGCCTGAAACCGCAGCGGAGGAAGCTATCTCTTCCGCCGAAACCGCAACGCCAACTCCGGCCGCCGCCGATGCCTCTGTCGAGCAGCAGCACCGCCCGGGCCCGGACCCTGATTACGATGCCGCAGACTTTGCTGCAGCTCTGGCAAGCTTCGACCGTGAACAGGCCGCCGAGAGTGCAGCCGCCCAGAACCTGACCGCCGAGGAGGCCGTGATCACCGGCACCGTGGTCAAGGTGACGGATAAGCACGTGGTCGTGGATATCGGCCTGAAATCTGAAGGCCTGATTCCCATCGAGCAGGTACTGGATATCCACGGCAACCCGAAGTTCAACACGGGCGATCAGGTGGAAGTGGTTGTGGAGCGGGAGGAGCCGGAGGGCGGCTATCTCGTGAGCCACGAGAAGGCGCTGCGGCACAAAGTCTGGGACAAGCTGGAAGCGGCAGCGAACGATAAGACCCCGGTCAAAGGCCTGGTGGTCAGCCGCGTGAAGGGCGGCCTCACTGTCGATATCGGCATTAAGGCTTTCTTGCCCGGCTCACAAATTGAGGTGCGCCCGGTCCGCAATCTGGACGGCTACCTCGGCCAGGAGATCGAAGTCCGGGTCATCAAGCTGAACAAAAAGCGCGGCAACGTGGTCATCAGCCGCAAGGAGCTGCTCGAAGAAGAGCAGACCGCCAAGCGCTCCGAGACGCTATCCACTCTGGAAGAGGGCACCATCCTCACCGGTACGGTCAAGAACCTGACCGACTATGGCGCGTTCGTCGATCTGGGCGGCCTGGATGGCCTGCTGCACATCACCGACATGAGCTGGGGCCGCCTGACTCACCCGCGCGACTTGGTCAACGTCGGCGATGAGATCCAGGTGAAGGTGCTCAAGTTCGACAAAGAGAAGCAGCGTGTCTCCCTCGGGTTTAAGCAACTCACGCCGGATCCCTGGCTGGATGCGACCGAGCGCTACCCGATCGGTGCGCAGGTCCGCGGGCGGGTCCTTTCGGTGACCGACTACGGTGCCTTCGTCGAACTCGAACAGGGTATCGAGGGCCTGGTGCACGTCTCCGAGATGACCTGGTCCAAGCGGATGAAGCATCCCTCCAAGCTGGTCAAGCCGGGCGACGAGGTCGATACCATCATCCTCAGCGTCAACCCCACCGACCGGCGGATCTCCCTGGGCATGAAGCAGCTCCAGGAGAACCCCTGGGAGCAGCTGGAGGACAAGTACCCGACCGGCGCCGTGGTTGAAGGCCGCGTCCGCAACCTCACCGATTTCGGAGCCTTTATCGAGATCGAGGACGGCATCGATGGTCTGGTCCACGTCTCCAACCTGAGCTGGACCAAGCGCATCAAGCATCCCTCCGAGGTCCTGAAGAAGGGCGAGAAAGTTCGCGCCGTGGTTCTGGGTGTCGAGCCGGAAAACCGCCGCCTCTCGCTGGGAGTCAAGCAGCTCCAGCCGGACGTGTGGGACACCTTCTTCGCACAGCATCGCGTGGGCGATGTGGTCTCCGGCAAAGTGCTGCGCACCGCTCAATTCGGCGCGTTTGTTGAGATCGCGGAAGGCGTCGAGGGACTCTGCCACGTATCCGAGGCGGTCGACCAGAATGGCGTGCCGGTCAAGCTCGAGCTGGATTCGATCCACGAGTTCAAGATTGTCAAAATGAACCAGGAAGAGAAGAAGGTGGGCCTGAGCATCCGGGCAGTCGGTGAAGAGGCCAGCCGCGCCGAAGTCGAGCTCTACAAGGAGCGCGACAAGGACCACAAGAGCTCTTCCTCCTCCTCCTCGTCCAGCAGCACCACGCTGGGTGATCTGATCAACTGGAAACGCTCGGAACGCGAGTAAGTGACAGCTTTTCTGTTGAAAGGCCGCCCACCCGGGCGGCCTTTCTGCTTGCAAATGAATTAGTTGCCGCCATTCTTGGCACAGGCCGTTCGGGACGGTCACGCTGTGGCTTTCGGTGGGCAGAACGGCAGGAACTTCCCTGCCGGCGCCTTGCTCGAGAAAGCAGGAAGGCCGCCCCCAGGGGGACGGCCTTTGCTGGATCTGTTTGAAGCTACGGGTCCTTTGAGGCGTCGATCAGCCGGCGGATGAAGTCGAGACGAGTTGTGGCTGTTCGGCCGGTGCCGGGAACTGAGTCACCATCTTCAGCGAGGCGCGGCGCATAACCTCCAGCTCGGCCGGAGCGAAGAGCTCGGGGGGAACGCCGCCCAC
>Ga0068855_100010185_pt1 | contig 11331 bp, 9 predicted proteins | sample KBSCornC52_FD_66592 | JGI IMG/M metagenome (GOLD analysis project Ga0068855, IMG submission 66592) | Corn rhizosphere microbial communities from Kellogg Biological Station, Michigan, USA - KBS Corn C5-2 | ecosystem: Host-associated > Plants > Roots > Rhizosphere > Soil ... | reverse complement strand
ACGCGATTGGCGAGATCGGTAAGCGAGTCGTGATGGGCCATATATTCGATCTTGACCTCGGATCGCCGCTGCTCGGTGATGTCTTCATGCGTGGCAACCCAGCCGCCATCGGGCATCGGCCGGTGACGAATCTTGAAAGTGTGCCCGTTGCGCAGCTCGACAATGCTATCCGTCGGCTCGGCGGATATCGCGACCTTGGTGCGCCAGTGCAGGTATTCCTCCCTCGACATCGCCGGAAAGCTTCCCACTTCGAAACGCAAGTCGACAATTTCGGTCAGCGGGGTGCCGGGTCCAATGCGGTCGCGCGGCAAATCGTACATGTCGACGTAGCGTTCGTTGCACACGATCAGTCGATGGGCGGCGTCGAAAAAGCACAGTCCCTGCGACATGTTGTTGATCGCGGTATCGAATTGCAGGTTGCGGACACGCAGGCTCTCTTCCTGTTCCCTGCCAAGCTCGTACTGCGCTTTCAGGCGAGCGTTGATTTCCTCACGCGCGGTGATGTCCTCGTGGGTGGCCATGCCGCCGCCGTCCGGCATCGGATAAACCGTAAAGGAAATGATCCGGCCATCGGTGAATTGAAGCACGGTCGTGCCTGCAACGACGGCGTTTCCAGCGCGTTTCTGGCTGTACTCGGAGGGTTTTGAAAGCACCTTAAATCCCAAATTCAAGCGGTGCTGGATCAGTTCGCTAACGGGAGTCCCGGGCTTTACCCGCCCGGCGGAGAGCCCATAGATTTCCGCGTACCGCTTGTTGCAGAACACGACCTTGCCCTTGCTGTCGAAGATGATCAGTCCCAGCGACAGATTGTGGATAGCCTGTCCGAGCAGCGAGGGCGAAGCCGGCTCCGGACTGATGGTACGCTCTGCAGAATCGACCATTTGGCGTCCCTCTACCGCCATGTTGCGGCGCTCCGATAATAGATAATAGGGAGCGTCCGATTAGAGGACCAAGCTGGTGAAAGGCATCTTTGAGATGCCCGTGTTTCGGCAGGTTCCGTGGAGTTCGCTTAACAAGGAGTTAATATCTTTGGCTTTCGGGACCGGCTGGTTGGCAATAGCGGGCGCGAGAAAGCTCGTCGCCGCCAAGCGCGAAGCGCGTCTCAACGCGTCGTCGGGCCCGCTAACCGTGCCCTCACTGCTGGGAGTTTAACGATTTTCGCCGTCATCCCCGCGTAACGGCGAAGCCGTTACGCGGGGATGACGGCGGTAGGTGTGGCGGGTGCTCTACCCCCCATCGACCAAAATCACCCTGATATCGTTGACGTTGGTCAGTGTCGGACCGCTCAGCAAGAGATCGCCGGTCGCGGCGAAGAAGGCCGTGGCGTCGTTGTTGTCGAGGTAGGCTGTTGCGTCGAGGCCAAGCGATTTCATCCTGGCAAAAGTGCTTTGATCGATCATGGCGCCTGCCGGATCGGCCGCGCTGCCCGCGCCGCCGTCCGCGCCGTCGGTATCTGCCGCCAGCGCCGAAATACCCGAGGTGCTCTTGAGCAGGCCGGCCAGCGCCAGCGCATATTCCTGGTTGGGGCCGCCGCGCCCGTTGCCGCGCACGGTCACGGTGAGTTCGCCGCCCGACAGGATCGCCACCCGCTTTCCCTTCGCGCGCGCCTGTAGCGCCAGTTGCGCATGGTCGGCAGCGACGCTGCGGGCCTCGCCTTCGAGGTCGGCGCCGAGATCGGCGATTTCGTATCCGGCGTCGCTTGCCACTTTGATCGCGGCATCGAGCGATGCCTTCGGCCGCGCGATCAGCTCGAATCGCGCGCGTGCGAAAGCGGAATCGCCGGGCTTGCAGCTCTCGTTATTGTCGTCGTCGAGCGCGCGGCGGATGGCGTCGTCGACCTTAAGGCCGTATTTGGCAACGATGGCGCGCGCGTCGGCCAGCGTCGTCGGATCCGGCACCGTCGGTCCCGATGCGATCGCGGACGGATCGTCGCGCGGAACGTCCGATATCGCCAGTGTCACGATTTCGGCCGGCTTCCCGGCGCGTGCGAGCCGGCCGCCCTTGATCCGCGACAAATGCTTGCGAACGGTATTGACCTCGCCGATCGGCGCGCCCGAGCGCAACAGCGCCCGGGTCACCTGTTGTTTCTGCGCGAACGACACGCCCTCAGCCGGCGCGATCCAGTTCGCGGAGCCGCCGCCCGACAACAGCACCAGCAGGAGATCGTCGGCGGTCGCGCCCTCGGCCAGCCGCAGGCTTTCCTCCGCGCCTTTGAGACCAGCGTCGTCGGGCACGGGATGGCCGGCTTCGATCACCTTGATGCGCCGTGTCGGCACGCCATGGCCATGGCGGGTGGTCGCGATCCCCGACAGGCGGGCCGGGTCCAGTTCCAGCGCATCGAGATAATGCCGCTCGGCCGCCGCGGCCATCGCTGCCGCGGCCTTGCCGGCGGCTAGGCAGATCACCCGGCCTTTCGGCACCGGGCGCAAATGCGCGGGCAGCACGACATCGGGATGCGCGGCGGCGACGGCGGCATCGAAGATCGCGCGCAGGAGAGGACGTTTGTCGGTCATTGCGTCACAGAATTGGCTTCACCGGATTTCAGAGGGGACACATGTGCCGCCGGTTATCCATCCGATTGCTGCAAAAGAAAACCCCCGCAGCGATGCTGCGGGGGTTGCGTGAGCACGCAAGGGCCGCTCAAAGCGACGGCGAGGCGTCAGCCCCCGACGTCGCCGCTGATGATGTCGCCGAACAGCTCCCACTTCTCGCCCTTGAACTTCATCAGCTGAAGCTGGCTGATCGGGGCGAAATCGGTCGATGAGGTGTTGATCTTGATGCCGGGCAGCAGGACCTCGGTGCGGAAATCCCTCAGGCTGGCGGCCTGCTTCATGACGTTCTCGCGGGTGAGGTTGTCGCCGCATTTCTTGAGCACCTCGACGAGGGTCTGGGCGACGCCGTAGCCGACCACCACCGAGCCGTCGAGCTTGTTGCCCTCCGGAAAGTCCTTGGCAAGAAAGTCGAGGAACTGCTTCATCCCGGGGTCATTGTCCCACTGCGGATCGGAAACGTCCTTCAGGTACGCCGCGGAAATAATACCTTGCGAATTCTCATAGCCGGCCGGCTTGATCACGCTGCCGACCGACGCCGAGACGTTGTTGAGAAGATGGAGCGGCTTCCATCCGATCTCGGCCATCTTCTTGATCGCCTGCGCCGCGAATTTCGGCGTCGTGACATTGAAGAACACGTCCGCGTCGGTCGATTTGAACTTGACGATGTGGTTGTCGATGGTGGGTTCGGTGGTCTCGAAGCTTTCCTCCATGATGATCATCGAGGCGGCCTTGGCGCCGAGGCCGTCCCTCAGGCCCTTGACGTAATCTTTTCCATAGTCGTCGTTCTGATAGAGGATCGCGATCTTGGCGTTGGGTTTTTCCTTGAGCAGATACTTCGCATAAATGCGAGCCTCGCTCTGATAGTTGGGCTGCCAGCCCATGGTCCAGGGAAAGTCCTTGGGATCGTTCCATTTGGTGGCGCCGGTGGCCACGAACAGCTGCGGCACCTTCTTCGCATTCATGTATTTTTGAATCGCCGAATTCGGCGGCGTGCCGAGCGAATTGAAGATGAACAGCACCTCGTCGCTCTCCACCAGCTTGCGCGCCTGCTCGACCGTCTTCGGCGGGCTGTAACCGTCGTCATAGCTGATGAAATTGATCTTGCGGCCATTGATGCCGCCGGCATCGTTGATCTTCTTGAAGTAAGCGGCTTCGGTCTTGCCGATCACGCCGTAGGCGGAGGCAGGGCCGCTATAGGGCATGATGTTGCCGATCTTGATTTCGGTATCGGTGGCACCGGTGTCGTATTTTTTTTGAGCGAGCGCGCCGCTGCTCGACGCCGCGAGGATAACGAATGCGGCCGATGCAATCGCGAGTCTGCTGGTGGCAACAGGCATTCCGGATCTCCCATTTTTATGGTGTTTGTGGATGCGTCATGTTGTTTTGGTGATTGAAAAATTCTGATGGCGCGGGGGAATTGAATACCATTTGGCGCTGGCCATCAAGAAAAAGCCCCTGCGACAAGGCCGCAGGGGCTGCTCCTTTAGTAGTCATTCGGCAGCAGCCGGTCGAGCCGGCGGCGCGTCAGCCGCCGACGTCGCCGCTGATGATCTCGCCGAACAGATCCCACTTATCGCCGTTGAACTTCATCAACTGAAGCTGGGAGATCGGGGCGAAGTTGGTGGCGCTGGTATTGACCTTGATGCCCGGCACCAGCCCGCCCAGCTCAAGTCCCTTGATGCTGGCCGCCTGCTTCATGATGTTCTCGCGCGTGAGATTGTCGCCGCAGGCCTTCAGCACGTGCACCAGACCTTGTGCGACGGTGTAGGCGTACATCACCGACGCATCGGCGCGATTAGCCTCGGGATAGTACTTGTCGAGGAATTCGTTCCACGCCTTCATTCCCGCATCGTTCTTCCATTGCGGATCCGTGGGGTCCTTGAGGTAGGTCGATGAGATGATGCCCTGGGCGTTTTGCGGACCAGCGGGCTGGATCACGCTGCCGATCGAGGCGCTGACGTTGTTAAGCAAGTGAAGCTGCTTCCACTCGATTTCCGCAATTTTCTTGATCGCCTGCGCGGCAAACTTCGGCGTGGTAACGTTGAAGAACACATCGGCGCCGGTCGATTTCAGCTTGACGATATGCGAGTCGATCGTGGGCTCGGTGGTTTCGTAGCTTTCCTCGGCGACGATCATCGAGGCTGCCTTGGCGCCGAGACCATCCTTCAGGCCCTTGACGTAGTCTTTGCCGTAATCGTCGTTCTGATAGAGTATGGCGATCTTGGCGTTGGGCTTTTCCTTGAGGATGTACTTCGCGTAGATGCGGGATTCGCTCTGATAGTTGGGCTGCCAGCCCATGGTCCAGGGAAAGTCCTTCGGATCGTTCCACTTGGTGGCGCCGGTGGCGACGAACAGCTGCGGCACCTTCTTCGAGTTCATGTATTTCTGGATCGCCGAGTTCGGCGGGGTGCCCAGCGGATTGAAAACGATGAGCACCTCGTCGCTCTCCACCAGCTTGCGCGCCTGCTCGACTGTTTTCGGCGGGCTGTAGCCGTCGTCATAGCTGATGAAATTGATCTTGCGGCCGTTGATGCCGCCCTCGGCATTGACCTTGTTGAAGTAGGCCTGTTCGGTCTTGCCGATCACGCCGTAAGCGGAAGCCGGACCGCTATAGGGCATGATGTTGCCAATCTTGATTTCGGTGTCGGTGGCGCCGGTATCGTATTTTTTTTGCGCCAGCGCGCCGCTGCTGGTTGCGGCAAGCACTGCGAGGGCAGCCGAAAAGGCCCCCAATCGCAACGGGTTAGCAGGCATTTTGATCTCCCTGTTCTGGTTGAACGCGTCAATTTTCTTGATCAGAAGCGCTTTTTGGCTCCTGTCCGCATTGAATACCTTCTACGACTGCCCATCAAGAAAAAGCCCCTGCGAAAGAGTCGCAGGGGCTGCTGCATCGGTCGTCAGCGGGCCCGACCGGCCGGTCGGCCCGGCGTCAGCCACCCACCTCGGCGCTGATGATATCGCCGAACAGATGCCAGGTTTCGCCCTGGAGCTTTTGCAGCCGCAGTTGCTCGATCGGAGCAAAGTCGGTCGCGCTTGTCGTGACCTTGATGCCCGGCAGCAAGCCGCCGAGTTCCAGGCCCTTGATGCTGGCCGCCTGCTTCATGACGTTTTCGCGTGTCAGATTGTCACCGCACTGCTTCAGCACATGCACCATGGTCTGCGCGACACTGTAGCCGTAGACCACGAACGCGTCGTTCCGGTTTGCTTCGGGATAGTATTTGTCGAGGAAAGCGTTGAAGGTCTTCATTCCTGCATCGTCCTTCCACTGCGGATCGGTCGGATCCTTGATGTAGGCCGATGAAATGATGTTCTGCGCGGCGTCGAACCCGGCGGGTTTGATCGTGGCGCCGATCGAACTCGAAACGCTATTCAGAAAGTGAAGCGGCTTCCATTCGATTTCGGCCGACTTCTTGATCGCCTGCGCCGCGAACTTCGGAATCGTAATGTTGACGAATACGTCGGCGCCGCTCGACTTCAGCCTGACGATCTCCGAATCTATGGTGGGCTGCGTGGTTTCGTAGCTTTGTTCGGCAACGATCATCGAGGCTGCCTTGGTGCCAAGACCGTCTTTCAGGCCTTTCAGGTAGTCCTTGCCGTAGTCGTCGTTCTGGTAGAGCACGGCTATCTTGGCGTTGGGCATATTCTTGAGAATGTACTTCGCGTAAATTTGCGTTTCGCTCTGGTAACTGGGCTGCCAGCCCATGGTCCACGGAAATTCCCGGGGGTCATTCCACTTGGTGGCGCCGGTGGCGACAAACAATTGCGGCACCTTCTTCGCATTCATGTATTTCTGGATCGCCGAATTCGGCGGCGTGCCCAGTGAATTGAAGATCAACAGCACCTCATCGCTTTCCACCAGCTTGCGGGCCTGCTCGACGGTCTTGGGCGGGCTGTAGCCGTCGTCGTAGGAAATGAAGTTGATCTTGCGGCCGTTGATACCGCCCTCGGCGTTGATCTTCTTGAAGTAGGCTTCCTCGGTCTTGCCGATCACGCCGTAAGAGGACGCGGGTCCGCTGTAGGGCATGATGTTGCCGATCTTGATTTCGGTATCGGTGGCGCCGACGTCGTATTTCTTTTGCGCTAGCGCGCCGCTGCTGGCTGCGGCAAGCACTGCGAGGGCAGCCGAAAAGGCCCCCAATCGCAATTGGATAGCAGGCATTTTGATCTCCCTGGATCGCGGTTGAATGTGTGTTTTTTATTGGAAGCGCTTGATGGCTCCGCCACGCATTCAATACCCTTCGAGGGTGCCCAGCAAGAAAAAGCCCCCTGCGACGAAGGTTGCAGGGGGCGATATTTAGTCGAACAGTTTCATGTCACGGACCTGTGAACCAGCGCCTTAATTGCTGAGTTCGCCGCTGATGATGTCACCGAACAGGTCCCATTTCTCGCCCTTGAACCGCATCATCTGAAGCTGTTCGATCGGGGCAAAGTCAGTGGCTGACGTGTTGATCTTGACGCCAGGCAGCAAGGTGTCGGGCGTAAAGTCTTTCAGGCTCGCCGCCTGCTTCATGACGTTTTCGCGGGTCAGGTTGTCGCCGCACATCTCGAGCACCTTCACCATGGTCTGGGCGGCACCGTAGCCGTACACGACCGAGCCATCGAGCTTGTTGCCTTCGGGGAAATACTTCTCGAGGAACGCGAAGAATTTCTTCATTCCGGGATCGTTGTCCCACTGCGAGTCGGCGCCGTCCTTGGCATAGGCGGCCGACAGAATGCCTTGCGCATTCTCAAAGCCCGCCGGCTTGATCACGCTGCCGACGGAGGCTGAGACGTTGGAGACGATATGCAGCGGCTTCCATTCGATCTCGGCGAGCTTCTTGATCGCCTGCGCCGCGAATTTCGGGGTGGTGATGCTGATGAAGACGTCGGCGCCGGTGGCTTTCAGCTTGACGATGTGGTTATCGACCGTGGGCTCCGTGGTCTCGTAGCTTTCTTCGGCAATGATCATCGACGCCTTGGCGCCGAGCCCGTCCTTCAGGCCCTTGAGGTAATCTTTGCCGAAATCGTCGTTCTGAAACATGATGGCGATCTTGGCGTCCGGCTTCTCCTTCAACAAATACTTCGCGTAAATCCGCGCTTCGCTCTGATAGCTGGGCTGCCAGCCCATGGTCCACGGAAAATCCTTCGGATCGTTCCACTTGGTGGCGCCGGTGGCGACGAACAGCTGCGGCACCTTCTTGGCGTTGAGATATTTCTGGATCGCCGAGTTCGACGGCGTGCCCAGCGAATTGAAAACCAGCAGCACCTCGTCGCTCTCCACCAGCTTGCGCGCCTGCTCGACGGCCTTCGGCGGGCTGTAGCCATCGTCATAGCTGATGAAATTGATCTTGCGGCCCTTGATGCCGCCCTCGGCGTTGATCTTCTTGAAGTAGGCCTCCTCGGTCTTGCCGATCACGCCGTAGGCGGAAGCCGGACCGCTATAGGGCATGATGTTGCCGATCTTGATTTCGGTGTCGGTGGCACCGGTGTCGTATTTCTTTTGGGCGAGTGCACTGCCGCTCAGGGCAGCGAAAGCGATGACCGCCGTCGAGAACGCGGCGATACGTTGTTTTGGTTTAGAAAGCATGATTTCTCCTCAGTTTTTTAAGTTTTGCCGATTAGTTTCTCTTGAGTTTGCCGATCAGTTGTTGCGCCACGATGGCGACCTGCCTTGCGCCGTGCGGCACAAGGAAGATGACGAGGAACAGAAGGACGCCGAATACGGCGCCGGAAAGGCCCTTTGAAATTCCCTCGGCGATGTTCGGCACGAAAATGATGAAAGCCGAACCCACGATCGATCCGGGCAACCATCCCACGCCGCCGACCACCATGCCGAGAAACAGCGAGATCGCAAGCGTGATGGTGTAACCGTCCGGTGCCACGAACTGCACGGCAATGGCCCCGAGGCCCCCGGCAACGCCGGTGATGCCGGCGCTGACGCCGAACGCCAGCGTCTTGTACAGCGCGACGTCGATGCCCATCGCGGAGGCCGCGATCTCGTTGTCGCGGATCGCCATGAAGGCGCGCCCCGATCGCGACTTCAGCAGATTGACCGAGAAAATATAGATCGCGATCGTGACCGCGAGCGTGAAATAATACAGCCACATGTCCTGCGACATCGGCAGGCCGAACGGCGCATCGGGCTTGGTCACCACCAGGCCCTGCACGCCGCCGGTCCAGTGCTCGAAATATCCGAGCTTCAAAAGCTGCGGCATCGCGGTCGCCAAGGCAAAGGTTGCCAGCGCCAGATAGACGCCGCTCAAACGCAGCGCCGGCTGGCCGAACAGAAATCCAAAACCGAAGCAGACGACGCCGGCGACCGGCAACGTCAGGGCGTAATTCATGCCGGCATGTTCCATCAGGATCGCCGAGGTGTAGGCGCCGACCGCGTAGAACGCGCTCTGACCCAGCGAGAACTGGCCGCTGCCGCCGGTCAGGATGTTCAGCGCCAGGACGGCGAGGGCGTAGATCAGCAGCATCGTCAGCTGGAAGATGATGAAATTCTTCACGAACACGGGCGCCATGATCAGCAACACCAGCATGACCATTGACGCGCCGTAGCCGAGCGTCATCGCCCTCTTGGGAACGGCCTCGACCGCAGGTGCTTCGGTGACGACTTCCTGAACTGCGCTCATGATCAAACTCGCTTCACGATGGGCCGGCCAAACAGGCCGGCGGGTTTGACGACCAATACGGTGACAATCAGCGCCAGCGCGATCGGCAGCTTCAGTTCATTGCCGACGCCGGGGATATAGGTCCCGACGAGGTTTTCGAAGACACCGACCAGGAAGCCGCCGACCACCGCACCGAGCGGACTGGTCAGGCCGCCGAGCACGGCGGCGGCGAATCCGTAGATCAGCACACCCAACATCATGTTCGGCTCCAGAAACACCACCGGTGCGATCAGCATACCGGCGATGGCGCCGATCGCGGCCGCCATGCCCCAGCCCAGCGCGATCATCCATGACGTGTTGATGCCGACCAATCGCGCCGATTCCGGCAGAGAGGCAGCCGCGCGCATTGCGAGGCCCATTCGCGTAAACCGGAAGAAAAAGAAAAGCAGAAGGAGCAACATCAACGTGACGCCGATCATGCCGGCCTGATGGGTCGAGATCAGCTGGCTGCCGAGAAACGGTGACGATCCAAACGGCGTCGGGAATTGCTTGATGGTGAAGTCCCAGATCAAACCGGCGACGCTGTTGATGATCGCGTACAACGCAATGAAGCCAGCGACGTTGGTCAGGATCGGCGCCTTCGCCAAAGGCTTGAACAGCAGCCGCTCGATGGCGATGCCGCCGGCGAACGAAAATACCAGCGTGATCAGGAACGCCCCCCAATATGGCACGCCCCATTGCATCAGTTGCCAGCAAACAAAGGTCGAGAACATCGCCATTTCGCCTTGGGCGAAATTGAGATGATCGATCGCCTGGTAGATCATGACCACGGCGAGCGCCATGCAGGCATAGATCGCGCCGGTGGCGATGCCGGCCAGGATTTGATTGGTAAAAAGCTCCATGGCCGCGCTCCCTCAATAACCCAGATAGGATTTACGGACGTCTTCGTTGTTCGCGATTTCAGCAGCACTTCCCGACATCACGATGCGCCCGGTTTCGATCACATAGGCCTTGTCGGCAAGTTCCAGCGCCAGCTGCGCGTTCTGCTCCACCACCAGGATGGTGACCCTGTCCTCGCGATTGATCTTGCCGAGGATCTTGAACAGGTCGCGCACGATCAGCGGCGCGAGGCCGAACGACGGCTCGTCCAGCAGCATCAGTCTTGGGCGCAGCATCAGGGCGCGGGCGACCGCGAGCATCTGCTGTTCGCCGCCCGAAAGCGTGCCCGCCTGCTGGGTGTGGCGCTCTTTCAGGACCGGAAAGTGGTCGTACATACGCTCGATGTCGGAAACCACGCCGGCTTTGTCTTTTCGCGTGATCGCGCCAAGCTGAAGGTTCTCTTCCACCGTCATGGTCGTGAACGTGCCGCGGCCTTGCGGTACGTGCGCAATGCCGAGACGGACGATGTTTTCGGTCGAGCGGCCGGTGAGCGAGGCGCCGTCGAATTCGATTGCGCCGGTCGAGCGCACCATGTTGCAGATCGCGCGCAACGTGGTGGTCTTGCCGGCGCCGTTGGCGCCGAGCAGCGTGGTCACGCTTCCCTGATTGAGGGCAAACTCGAGGCCGTGAAGCGCCTGGACCTGGCCGTAATAGGCCCTGAGATCCTTGATGTTGAGCATCGCCGTCATTGGTCCTTGCTCCCCAGATAGGCTTTGATGACATCCGGGTCGGACTGCACCGCGGCCGGCGTTCCCTCGGCGAGCTTGCGGCCGAAATTCAACGCCACCACGTGGTCGGCGATCGACATCACCAGGCCCATGTGATGCTCGACGAGCAGGATGGTCACGTGGCGCTCGTCGCGAATCCGGCGGATGAGATCGCCAAGGACGTGGACTTCTTCGTGGTTGAGGCCGCCGGCGGGCTCGTCGAGCAGCAGGATCTTCGGATCGGCAGCCAGCGCCCGCGCCAGCTCCACTCGCTTCTGGGTGCCGAACGGCAGGCCGGAAACCGTGACATGGGCGACGTCATCGAGGTTGAGATAGCTGACGATCTCATGGACACGCTCGTTGAGTTCGGCCTCGCCGCGGCGGACCCAGGCCAGTTTCAGCGAGTCGCTGATAATGTCGCTGTTGGTGCGGGAATGGGTGCCGACCCGAACGTTGTCGAGCACCGAAAGGTTGGGAAACAGCGCGACGTTCTGGAAGGTGCGGCCGATGCCGATTTCGGCGATCCGGTGCGGCGGGCGC
>Ga0068855_100010184_pt1 | contig 11331 bp, 15 predicted proteins | sample KBSCornC52_FD_66592 | JGI IMG/M metagenome (GOLD analysis project Ga0068855, IMG submission 66592) | Corn rhizosphere microbial communities from Kellogg Biological Station, Michigan, USA - KBS Corn C5-2 | ecosystem: Host-associated > Plants > Roots > Rhizosphere > Soil ... | reverse complement strand
GGGTGCTACGGCTTTGGCGGTATCGGCGTAAGAGGCGCCGTTCGTGGTAAATACTGTACCATCAGTTCCCCGCGCCATACTCAACACCAATCCTACATTTTCCTGCTGCAAAAATGTATTGATAGCGTTGCGCAGCGCTCTCAGACGCGCGAATTGGGCAAACTGGGGGCTGGGCCCGCGGCGAGGAGCGGCAGGCTGCTTCGTCGCTTTTTCCATTTTATCCAGTTCTTCGTCAGTATAACGAAGCAGGTCTGGCTTAACACCTCCGGCCAGCTTGGTTTTGGTATCAAATATCACGATCTTACCGGCCAGCTTGCCTTTATATTTATCAAAATCAGTAGTAGTGTCTATCTTGACCAATGTCACCTCACCTTTAACAGCGCCGTTGGTACCAGGTGTCCAGGCTTTGGGGATAGCTATGATAGCGTGATAATAAGGAACGGTGATAGCCGCGTAGTTTTTTTGCACTTCCCAGCCTTTGCCGAATTTGCCCCAGGGTTCGCGCTGCGCATTCACCATACCCCAGCTTTTCAGCTGGCTTACGGCCCAGTCCTGCGCACGTTTCAATCCCGGCGAGCCGGCTAAACGCGGACCTGCGACGTCAGTCAAATAAAAAGCAGTTTTCATTACCTGGGAATGGGTCATTCCCTCGTCGCGGATCTTCTGAAGCATTGCAGGGTCGCCCTCGCTTTGCGCGAAAGCCGGGCCTGATACGGCGGCAATAAATAAGCAGGAAAAAAGTAGTTTTCTTTTCATCGTTTTGATCAGTTAAATTATTAAGAATAAACAAACCTATTTATTTTATGCTGATTTTTTTTAGCCTGTAGATTAACAAATTTGTTACAGGGCGAAGGCCTTTTCAAGTATATTTGTATATGAGTTCGTACCGATTAGATAGAACAGCTTTTAAGGCACAGACCGCAGAAGAAGCTTCAAAAGAAGATGCCGCCTATTATAAGGCGCTGACTTGGCAGGAAAGATTACGCATTGCCAATTATCTGAACAGTATTGCCTATAATTATCCTGAAAATGATCCGCCAAGGATGGATAAAACCATTTTCGAGGCAAGAGCGCGTAAATAGAATGGGCAATATTTTTAAAGAAGATTTCAGAGATTTTATTCAGTGTTTAAACGACTGCGATGTAAGATATATACTTGTCGGAGGATTTTCTGTAATACTTCATGGATACACGCGAACCACTGGCGATATGGATATTTGGGTCGACAGAACATTAGAAAATTATAACCGAATAAAACTTGCCTTTTTACATTTTGGCATGCCTGTTTTTGATATGACAGAAGAAAAGTTTTTAAATCATCCTAATTGGGATGTTTTTAGATTCGGAAGGCCGCCTTCTGCTATTGACCTTATGATTAGGGTCAAAGGGCTTGATTTTGATGAATGTTATGACAACTCTATTTTTTTTAATGAAGATGGATTACAAATAAGGACCATACATCGTACCGACTTAATAGCCGCCAAAAAGGCAACCGGCCGCGCTAAAGATATAAATGATTTGGAAAATCTAAACCCTTAACCATGCTCCAATCTGCCATACCCATTCTTGCTTCGCTTAACGCTGAAGACACCATCAAATTTTATACTTGAAAGCTGGTTTTACCTTCCATATTTTGGATAATAGCGGGAATATTATCCATTTCGACCAAAATAAGAGTGAGGATTAACGGCTTCGCTGGAATTATTTTTACATTCGCCGTCAACAAAACCCCAATCACAAAAAATACATGAATACCAAGTTAATTATGACCGCCAGCGCGGTTTTCCTTGCCCTGGCTGGAGTTAGCCTGACCTTTTTCCCAAATGAGATCGCAAATCATATTGGTTTAGGTTCCGAAAAACCTGCGCAATTAGTTATACAGATACTGGGGGCGTTATATTTTGGATTTGCGATGCTAAACTGGATGGCAAAAGGAAGTATTATCGGGGGCATTTATAACAAACCATTGGTTATTGCTAACCTGTCGCATTTTTTAATCGGGGGCCTGGCCCTGATCAAAGGAATGATGAAGATTGACAAACCCTCTTATCTGTTTGTACTATTGATCGGTGTGTATATCATTTTCGCAACGCTCTTTGGTATACTGTTCGTCCGTCATCCGGGGAACAACACAGGCGCCTGAAAAGTTTAATTGATCAGCAGCTTATAGCCCCTGCCGTGCACATTGATGATCTCCACATTGGTATCATCTCTTAAGTACTTCCGTATTTTGCTCAGGAACACGTCCATGCTGCGGCCGTTGAAGTAATTATCGTCATGCCAGATATTCAGCAGCGCCTCTTCACGGGTAAGTACTTCATTCTTGCGCAGGCAAAGCAAGCGGAGCAGCTCACCTTCTTTAGTAGATAATTTTTGATGATGATCGCCGATCGATATCATCTGGGTGGTATAATCAAAATCGTAACGGCCAATCTTAAAATGCGTTTGTTTTTCTTCTTCGCTCTTTTCGGAATTATTCACCCGTTTTAATAATGCATTGATGCGCAGCAGCAGCTCCTCGATCCGGAACGGTTTGGTGATATAGTCGTCTCCGCCCAGGTTAAAAGCCTGTGTTTTATCTTCGAGCATCCCTTTTGCGGTAGCGAATATGATTGGCACTTTGTCGTTAATGCGTCTCACTTCCTTTCCCAGCGTAAACCCGTCCTTCTTTGGCATCATTACATCCAGTATCAACAGGTCGAAACCCTGTTTCGTGAACGCCCGCAGACCTTCCTCGCCGTCTTTGCATAAAACCACTTCGAACTTACCTTTTAGCTGAAGGTAATCCTGCAACAGCAGCCCCAGGTTCGGATCATCTTCAACCAGTAATATTCTCTTCATGCTTTAGGTGGTATGAAATTTAAGTTCGAACTCGGAGCCCTTTTCGCGCTCCGATTTTACGCTGATGGTGCCATTCAGCCTTTTTACAATCGTATTTACGTAGCTCAGGCCCAAACCGAATCCCTTAACGTCGTGTATGTTCCCGGTAGGTATGCGGTAAAACTGCTCGAATATCTTAGCCTGCTGGTCGCGGTTCATGCCAATGCCTTTATCTGCAACGCGTATCACCACCTGGCCGTTCTTATTCAATGTACTGATGGTAATATCGGGTGCATCCGGGCTGTATTTTATGGCATTATCCACCAGGTTGTACAACACGTTCGAGAAATGCAGCTCGTCCGCTTCGATCACCGCTTTTTCGGCGTCCAGGTTCAGGTGGGCCTTCACATTATACTTTTGCAGCTTCAGCGCCATGCTGTCGAGCACCGTGGTAACCATTTCATTCACGTCAAGCCGTCTGATATCCAGTTTAAAGTCGTTTTTTTCTATCCTGGCGATATTCAACACCCTTTCAATATGACTGCCCAGGCGCTGGTTCTCTTCAAATATGATATTGGCCAATCGCTCCACACGCGTCTTGTCTTCAGCAATTTCCTTATCCTTCAGTGCCTCGCTGGCGATCATGATCGTTGACACCGGCGTTTTGAACTCATGGGTCATGTTATTGATAAAGTCCATTTTCATTTCGGATACTTTTTTCTGTTTCAGTATCGAGAAAATGGTGTAGACGAAGCAGAAGATCAGCACCAGCAACAAAGCGCCTGAAGTCGCCATTGTGGCGGTCATTTTGGTTAGTATCAGCGAACTTTTTTGCGGAAAGGTGATCTTGATCTTGCCCGGATCGTTAATTACGTCCTTACTGAAAATAGACACCTGGTAGGTATTGGCCGGTATAAAATAGGGCTTGTTGCCGGTGTAAGATATACTTGAAAATATAAGCGAATCGGTGTTGAACGTACTCACCAGATAATTATAATCCAGGTATATACCTTTATTATGCAGCTCAAAACGCAATAGTGAATCGATCCAGAAGGGGCTCAGGCGCTTAGCCAGCGGTTCATTCGATTTTTGGTACTCGGCCGCGAGGTTTTCTATCACGCTAACCCTTGGTCCGGTTTTCACCTTTTCCAGCGAGTCGGCCTCAAGCATTTTTCTGACCTCGGCAAACTGCCGCTCATTTTTCTTTCGCTCCTGCTCGCGCTGCCATAGCGGGTTTATCTGCACTACGGGTATCACCTGCTTGCCAAATTGCGGATCGATATAATTCACAAATACGGTATCGTACTTATGCAGTTTGGAAGGCTTCTTAAGGACGACGGGATTGCCCGGCTGCGGCACTATTTTGGGATCCGTCATGCGCTGGTGCACCATGCCGAACTCGTCGGTATATTCTTCATAGCGCAAGTGAAGCATCAATTGCCCCGCCTGCGCCATATTGAAAAACTCCTCATCCAATTTATTGCTCTGAATTACTTGCCTGAGGCTATCGCGCAGGGCGCTCAGCCTCCGCTCGCGCGCGGTCATTTCCTTTTTGGGCTGCTGCGGCACCGAATGCCTGGGCAATGTCTTCTGCGTATTGACAACTAAAACAGGAGCGTTTGCTTGTCTTAGCCTGTCCATCTGCTGCGCCTTGTAGTTCAGAAAGTTGTTGGCATCCTGTTTGGCCAACTTTGAAACCACGTTGTTTAAAGCATCATTGACCGAGCGGTCGAACAAGTCGGATTGTGTATTATAGGATTGCTTCAGAAAATATAGCTGCATGGACATTACGCCCAATAGCGCGAAGCCCATCAGCCCTATGATCAAACTAATACTTCTTTTCTTCATTCTTCAAAACAAAAATATCTCAAATAGACTCAAAACCACCCGATTTAACAATTTTTAACACATTTGGGCCAGGATGCGTCACATCGCTACACCAAGTGTTCACGTTCAGGCGCCCATCGGCCATATTCAGCCGGTTAAAAGCCTAATAATTAACTATTTATTGCTATACACTAAGGGCTTAAATTACACGAACTTAGCACTTTTCGTGAACAGTAAGAACACAAGATACTGTAAAATAGCTCATTAGTTTATTTGAGCATATGCTGAAAAAAACGACCATCCTGACGAATAAGTAAGCAAATTTTTCATTTTTGATCAATTAGCGACAGCTTTAGGCAATTTTAGCGCCGAAAGTAGGGTTAGTGTTTCTGCGATGTGCATCTGTTTTGAAATACGTTTGTGGGGGTGCGTACACTATGAAATGTTTATCCCTGGAATTGTGGGCAAAACATCGTCCTCTTCGTGTGGCAGTGAGAAGTATTTACAACGAAAAAGAGCCTTCCTCATCGAAAAGCTCTTTTTTATTTGTTTTCAGACTGCAAACTGCCCACTCAAAACTGCCAACTGCCTAAAACGGCAGATCGTCCTCTTCGGGTGTAGAGGTCAGGTCAACCGGTGGTGCATATTCGGGCACGGTATTATTATTAGCTCCGGCCAATACGTTGATCTTCCACAATTGCAGTGAATTGAAATAGGTCTTTTTGCCTGTTTTGTCTGTCCATGGGCGGCCGCGAAGATTGAAAAATACTTCCACGTCGTCGCCTACGCGCACATTGTCCAGCAGGTTGCAGCGGTCCTGTATCGCTTCAAACTTTAAGTACTCAGGGTACTGCGGGTTTTCGATATATTCTATAATAACTTCTCTCTTTTTTAATGAATCGGTTACCTGTACGGTTGGTGCAACCTCGTGTATTTTGCCCTTAATTTCCATAGCTTCTCTAAAATTTAAAATGTAAAGTTAATGGTTATGGTATAAAATCGGGGTATTTAATTCATAAATTCGCCAACAATTTATGGAAGTTTTCCACACAGAAAGCAAGGTGATCATCACCTGCAACAAAAGGCTGTCACCCTATCTTCAAACAGAAGTTGAAGCCCTTGGATTTAAACCGGTTAGGGTTTTTCAAACGGGGATCGAGCTTAAAGCTACGGTCAATGATTGCATCGCTTTGAACCTCAACCTGCGCTGCGCAAGCCAGGTGATCTATCTTTTAAAAAGCTTCACTGCCGCCGATCCGCAGGAGCTTTACGAGGGATTGGTGGAGATAGAATGGGAAAACCTGATCGACTTTACGGGCTATTTTTCGGTTACCTCGAACGTCAATAACGAACATATCACCACGCCGCTTTATGCGAATGTGAAGGTAAAGGACGCAATTGCCGACCGCATCAAATCAAAAAAAGGGTTAAGGCCCAACTCCGGCGCCGAGCAGAACAAAACGGTGGTTCACTTATACTGGCAGGATGATAGCGCGGAGGTATTCCTGGATACATCCGGCGAAACGCTTGCCAAGCACAGCTACCGTAAAATACCCGGCAAGGCTCCTATGCTGGAAGCTTTGGCCGCTGCTACCATCATGGCCACCAACTGGGACAAAAACAGCCCGTTCATCAACCCCATGTGCGGTTCGGGGACGCTGGCTATTGAGGCCGCGCTGCTGGCTATGGATAAAAGTCCGGGCTTTTTCCGCATGAATTACGGTTTCATGCATATCATGGGCTATGAGGAAGAAGTGTTTTTTGTTGAACGCCGCAGGCTGAAGGACAAAGCCAAAAAAGGGCTCGACTTTAAAATAATCGCTACGGATATTTCGGAAGATGCCATAGACATTTCGCAAAAGAACGCCAAAACGGCGGGTGTAGAACATTTGATCGATTTCAGCGTTTGTGATTTTGCAGACACGCCGGTTCCCGAGGAAAAGGGTATAATTATGTTTAACCCTGAATACGGTGAGCGTTTGGGTACGCATACTAAACTGGAGGCCACTTACAAGCGTATAGGCGATTTTATGAAACAGGCCTGCAAAGGTTACCGGGGATATATATTTACCGGTAATCCCGACCTGGCAAAAAGGATAGGCTTGCAGGCCAAGCGCAAAATAGAATTTTACAATGGCAAGCTCGATTGCAGGTTATTGGAGTACGAGTTGTACGAGGGCAGCAAGCGGGAGCCGAAGGACGCATAATGGAATATCGAACACTGAATGTCGAATAATGAATGATGAAGTGAAACCAATAACCATAATAACTTCGATATTCGGTGTTCATAATTCGATATTCGTTATTAAATGAACAATGAGAAAGATAATATTGATCATAGCCGTATTCGCTTCAGTCCAATCCTTCGCACAGGAAAAACTGGCTTTTCCTTTCCAGGGCGGCAACAAGGTTATGATGCAATTTTTTAAAGACAGCCTGAAAGTTTCGCCGCAGATCGTACAAGCCAAAGCGACAGGGCTGGTTATATTCAAATTTTCGGCCGATGAAAAGGGCGATATCAAGAACCTTGTTATTTATTATGCTGATGACGCTATTCTCGCCGGACCGGCTGTGGAAGCGCTGAAAAAATCAGACCATAAATGGATCATACCGGATAATGAAAAACTGCATGACTTTGTCCTGCCATTCCTCATCAAGTTCAACGCGACACAGGATGATAATATGGAAACGCAGCGCGCGCTGCATTATTTTTACGCCAAACGCAAGCCGATTGTAACTAAGGACCAGGTACCGTTGAATTTGACCACACTGCTACCCGAGATAGTGGTAACTTATAATGCGGAATAGAAAAACTGTCTTTTCGAAATCCGTCCGCGACCGAATTACGTAAATAGAAGCAGGTTTGAACCCTACAAACCTGTAATTTATGAAGGATACGCTGGATCTGAAAGTTAAAAAAATAGCTGCCAACATCAGGAAAATAAGAGAATACCGCAATTACACGCAGGAATATCTTGCTGCCAAGCTGCGCATTTCGCAAAACGCCTATAGCAAAATTGAGTTGGGTCAGACCAGGATAACGGTCGACAGGTTATTACGCGTTGCGGATATCCTCGAAGTTGATCCAGTTGCTATACTCAATTGCGAGGAATCGGAATATTTATCCCCAATCAATAGCAATATCGCATAGTCGCTTATTTTTGCGTGTTATTAATATTTATGAAACACGCCGAGATCATCGAAAAAACCGTTGCCTTTACCAGGCAAACACTTGAAAACGCCGAAGGCGGCCACGACTGGTGGCACATACACAGGGTATGGACCAACGCCAGGAAAATAGCCGAAAGCGAGCGCTGCAACCTGCTGGTGGTTGAACTGGCTGCGCTGCTGCATGATATTGCGGATGCCAAGTTTCATAACGGGAACGAAGAGATCGGCCCAAAAACCGCGGGTAAATTTTTAAAATCGATTAAGGTTGATCAGCAAATTATCGAGCACGTTCAGCAGATCATCCGCAACATTTCTTTCAAATCGGGTTTTGATAAGCCAAAATTCCACTCAAAAGAATTAGCCATTGTACAGGATGCCGACAGGCTGGACGCCATGGGCGCCATCGGCATAGCCCGGGCCTTCAGCTATGGCGGGTTTAAGGGCCGGGAAATTTACAATCCTGAAATTCAGCCCAACCTGAATATGAGCAAAGAGGAATATAAAAACTCTATCGCACCATCCATCAACCATTTCTACGAAAAACTGTTACTGCTTAAAGAAAAAATGAATACGGTCGCGGGAAAGGGAATGGCTGGGCAAAGGCACGAATTCATGGAACTGTATTTAAAGCAATTTTACGAAGAAGTAAAATATGATTAGATATTGCCTGCTAGTAATAGCTCGAACTACTTAACACCATCTTAATGCGACACGCCTATCTTTGCGCCGGTTTATGAAAAAATATCTACTTACTCTTCTACTTCCAATACTGCTATTCAGGATCGCTTCCGCGCAGGACACAGCAAAGTCCGAACAGACCAGCCTGCACTTTCAGCAAACCATCATCACCCAGTACAAGCCGGCTTTCAATGCGCCATACACCGGGCTGAACAGTTTGTCGCCTGCTGAAGAAACGCAAAGTTCCGTTACCTCTACATTGTTCGGCGCTGCACGGCTTTGGAAAGGCGCCGAAGCTTATTTCAACCCCGAAATCTCGGGCGGCGCTGGTTTGAGCAAAACTTTGGGTGTGGCAGGTTTTCCGAACGGTGAAACGTTTAGGGTAGGCGGCGCCGAGCCAAAGATCTATATCGCCCGCTTGTATCTTAAGCAAACCTTCGAATGGGGAAAAGAAAAGGATACCCTGGAAGATGACTTGAACCAGCTGGCCGGGCTCAGAAGTAAAAGATATTTCTCCTTAACCGTTGGTAAATTCGGTATGGCCGACTTTTTCGACGGCAATAACTTCAGTCACGATCCGCGCACCCAATTTATGAACTGGGCGCTGATGGATAACGGCGCCTGGGATTACCCCGCCAATACCCGCGGCTATGCGATCGGGGCAATGGCCGAATTGGGCCAGCCAACCTGGACGCTGCGATTTGCTTTTACCATGGTAACCACGGTTCCCAACCAATCGGTTTGGGACGCTAAGATCGGCAAGGCCAATACACAAACCATTGAATTTGAAAAAAGATATTCCATCGGTGGGCAAAGGGGAACTTTGAGGATACTGACCTTCCTGAATAACGGCAAATTCGGTAATTACCGCGATGCCGTCGCACAAAACCCTTCCGCGCCCAATGTGGACAGCACCCAGGCTTACGGCCGGCATAAATATGGTTTCGGCATCAATACCGACCAGTACCTGACCAAAGACTTCGGCATATTTGCCAAAGCCAGCTACAACGACGGCCATACCGAAACCTGGTTCTTTACCGAGATCGACCGTTCCTTTACTTTTGGTGGGGTACTTAAAGGCACTTCGTGGAAGCGCGCGGACGATGAGATGGGCCTTGCTTTTATCGTCAATGGCCTTTCGGCAGATCATCGTGATTACCTTGCAGCAGGCGGTTACGGCTTCCTTATCGGGGATGGACGATTGAATTACTCGCCCGAAGTGATAGCGGAGTTTTATTATAAAATAAACGCCTATCAGAAAAAGTTCTGGCTGACGCCCGACTACCAGTTCATCCTGCACCCGGCCTATAATGCTGATCGCGGGCCAGTGAGTGTCTTCGGCATAAGAGCCCATGTGGAGTTTTAGAAATTAGTCGGTAATTGGCTCCTGCCGGTTATCCCAAAAGAAAAGTATTAGTATATACGAGGTGTGGACCTCATAAAACATAGATGTTTGCCTGGTTATAAAAGCCTGGCGAGTATCTTGCGCAAAAGAGCCTTTAAAGATGTAAGGGTGCGCAGCGATATTATTGATAGTTTTATGGGCGGATCTCACAAATTTCTCTGCTGATTTCAAACCCCACTTGCTTTCAATTAGATTAACCGTGTGTTCAAATGTTTCTTTGGCTTCGGGTGTCCAGGCAATAGCTAAACTCATAGGTATTTGACATACTTTTTCATCACCTCTTCGTGACTGGTAAGTATACCGGCGTCAGCCTGTTGTTTAGACTTCGCTATGCCGTCTTTGACATGCTGGGGTAGGTCATTCCAAAAATCCTTTTCATGAGATTCGAAGACATTTTTAACTTCTTGTAATATCGATTTATCATCGGTATCCAGTAAACGCCTAACCAAGTCTATCTTCTCTGCCTGAATGTCCATAAACAAATTTAGGCTTATATCGAACAATATGCAAATTTTGAATTTTGAGATCAAAATTTCTTAAGCGTAACGAGGCGCATGTGGAGTTTTGACGATTACAATCCGGCACTCTTATCCCAGTAAACACGAGCAACCTGTAATATTTCTTCTTTTTCGCCATATACAAAATCCAATACAACACTTATATCATTCACGGTATAAAGTCGCTTGAATTTGTACAATATCTGCTTTAACGGAGAGTCGAAATACTCATCAGGATTTTTTAAATTAATGACAAGTCTGTCAAAACCCCGGGTAAATCTTCTGGGTTCATAGTCTATCGATGATATATTACTCCATTTTATTTTGCGATTGAATAAGTTGTCCACAAAATACTCATTGGTTAAAAGAATAGCGGGTTTTCCCAAGAGCATTCTAATAGTCCATGGCAATAAGTAACAGAGCATTAATAAAATAATAAGGTAGAAAATGCAAGATGGGATTGAAAAATCTGTATCACGCGCCAATAGATGGATGGTGATACCATATAAAAAAAATGACAAAAAAAAGTCGAAGATTATGATCCATGCCGGCTGATACTTGAATTTTACATCGTCCATACGATAAGATTTATATCCAAATATAAAAAAGGGATATGAGATTTAGGTTGATTAAACAGTCCGATCAGCTCCCCAATGTTCTACAAAATTATACAGGTTGAAACCCGGCTTCGTCATAGCTTCGGCAATGCTGTTCCGTAATGCTGCTTTATCAATACCCGCCATTCGTCTTTGCTGGATGAGTTTCCATGCTTTTTCGGCCAGGAGTAATTCCTTGCGCGTATTTTGATGATGGGATGCTGAAGAAATAAAAGCCACCAGTTCGTCTATCCCTTTGTTTTCTGACGCGATGGTTTTGAATACAGGTACATCGGCGCCTTTTTGCTGCACCATTTTTTGCAGGTTATTGGCGAAA
>Ga0068855_100010182_pt1 | contig 11332 bp, 10 predicted proteins | sample KBSCornC52_FD_66592 | JGI IMG/M metagenome (GOLD analysis project Ga0068855, IMG submission 66592) | Corn rhizosphere microbial communities from Kellogg Biological Station, Michigan, USA - KBS Corn C5-2 | ecosystem: Host-associated > Plants > Roots > Rhizosphere > Soil ... | reverse complement strand
ACGAGGACGGCCACTTCGAGGGGCGCTGCAACACGGAGCTCGTCGACTTCGAGCCGCTCGACGACGAGGACGCAGCGGCGATCCGCTCGCTCGTCGAGGAACACGCTTCGCGGACCGGGTCGCCGGTCGCGGCGCGCGTGCTCGCCGAGTGGGACGCTCTGCTGCCGAAGTTCGTGAAGGTGATGCCGCGCGACTACAAGCGCGCGCTCGCCGACCTCGCAGACGAGACCAGCTATGCCGACGACCACCCGGTCTCGAGCGGCGGCCAGGGCTTCGTCACCACGGAGTCCGAAGCGCCGGCGGCCGCGTGATGGGCAAGCTGGGCGGCTTCCTCCAGATCGACCGCGCCGACGGGCCCGAGCGCGCACCGGCCGAACGCGTGCACGACTACAAGGAGTTCATGCAGACGCTGCCCGCGGGCGAGCTCGCAAACCAGGGCGCCCGCTGCATGGAGTGCGGCGTGCCGTTCTGCCACAACGGCTGCCCGGTCAACAACCTGATCCCGGACTGGAACGACCTCGTCTACCGCGACAAGTGGCGCGAGGCGATCGAGCAGCTCCACCGCACGAACAACTTCCCGGACTTCACCGGACGGCTCTGTCCCGCTCCTTGCGAGGCAGCGTGCGTACTCGAGATCCGCGAGGGCGAGTCGGTGACGATCAAGCAGATCGAGCTGGCGATCATCAACCGTGCGTGGGACGAAGGCTGGGTACAGCCGAAGCCGGCGTCGCAGAAGACCGGCTGGCGCGTCGCGGTTGTGGGGTCCGGCCCCGCGGGGATGGCGTGCGCGCAGCAGCTCGCGCGCGCAGGGCACTCGGTGACGGTGTTCGAGCGCGACGAGGCAGGCGGCGGGCTCGTGCGCTTCGGCGTGCCGGACTTCAAGATCGAGAAGAGCGTGGTCGAGCGGCGACTCGCGCAGCTGGCATCCGAGGGCGTCGAGTTTCGCTACGGCGTCAACGTCGGCGTCGACATTGCGGTGGAGGAACTGCGCGAGAAGTTCGACGCGGTCGTCGTCGCAACCGGCGCACGCGTTCCGCGCGACCTGCCGGTGCCCGGCCGCGAGCTGGACGGCGTGCACTTCGCGATGGATTACCTCTACCAGCGCAACCGGTTCGTCGCGGGCGCGCCGGCGCCGGAGCGCGTGATTTCGGCGGCGGGCAAACACGTGATCGTGATCGGCGGCGGTGACACGGGCGCCGACTGCGTCGCGAACGCGCATCGCGAAGGCCCGGCCTCCGTCACGCAGATCGAGCTGATCGGGGAGCCGCCCGCGCATCGCCCCGACGACGTGACGCCGTGGCCGCTCTGGCCGCTGAAGCTGCGCGTGCCGTACGCGTTGAAGGAGGGCGGCGAGCGCGATTTCGCGATCTCGACGACGGAGTTCGTGGGCAACGGCCGCGTCGCGCAGATTCAGTGGACGCAAAACTCGGGTGTGCCGCCGTTCGAGCCGGTCGCGGGCACCGAGGAAACGCGGCCCGCTGATCTCGTGCTGCTCGCGATGGGCTTCCTCGGCCCCGAGCAGGGCCTGCTGGAGCAACTCGGCGTCGAGCGCGACGAGCGCTCGAACGCGAAGGCATCGAACTACGCGACGTCGGTCGACGGCGTGTTCGCTGCAGGCGACGCGCGCCGCGGGCAGTCGCTGATCGTGTGGGCGATCCGCGAAGGCCGCCAGTGCGCCGCCGCGGTCGAGCGCTGGCTCTCGGCACAGGCCGCCGCAGCCTGAACGGGCCCCCCGCTTCCTCAGACACGTGTCAGAGAGGTGTCAGAGACGTGTCAGAGACGTGTCAGAGACAGCGACCGGTCCGTAACGGGCTATCCACAGGTTCAGCAACTTCTAACGGAGGTCTAATCCGCTTCTTAGAAACGGGGCAGAAGATTGCCTCAGCTGATGCGGGTCTTCCCTATTCCTCCGGTGAACGACGGCGGCCTGCATCTCAGGCGGCGTCCTCATACCTTGACGCCGCCCTCTCTCCTCACCCACCCGCGGGCGGGGTGCCTCCCCCAGGCAACCCGCCCGCAACCTCCTTCCCGCTCACGGTGGCTGCCGGGGCCTGCCGCTCCGCACGGTGCCGCGTGGGCGGCGGTCCCGGGAGCCACCGCCCGGCTTTAGAGCCGGCCGGCAGGCGCGGACCTTTCCCTCGGCACCGGGAATGGCCACCATTAGGGATATGGGCATCCTCGTCGTGGACGACGACCAGGCCGTGCGCGACTCGTTGCGCCGGGCGCTTGCGCTGCAGGGCTACGACGTCGAGGTCGCAGTCGACGGCGAAGAAGCGCTGTTCAAGCTGCGTGCGAACCCGAACGCGACCGAGCTCCTGGTGCTCGATGTGTTGATGCCGCGGCTCGACGGCCTCGAGCTGACGCGGCGTCTCCGCGCCGACGGGAGCGAGATTCCGATCTTGATGCTGACTGCGCGCGATCAGGTCGCCGACCGCGTCGAAGGGCTCGAAGCAGGAGCCGACGACTACCTCGTGAAGCCGTTCGCACTCGAGGAGCTCGTCGCGCGCGTGCGCGCGCTGATGCGCCGGCTCGGCCCCGACGACGCCGCGGCCAAGCTCGCCTTCGCCGACGTCGAGCTCGACACCGGCACACGCGAAGTCACCCGCGGCAACGAGCAGCTGACCCTGACGCGCACGGAGTTCGCGTTGCTCGAGCTCTTCCTGCGCAACCCCAAGCAGGTGCTCACCCGGTCGGTGATCTTCGATCGGGTCTGGGGTTACGACTTCGGCTACGGCTCGAACTCGCTCGACGTCTACATCAGTTACCTGCGCAAGAAGACCGAGGCCGGCGGGAAGCCGCGCCTGATCCACACGGTGCGCGGCGTCGGCTACGCGCTGCGCGAAACATGAGTCTCCGCACACGGCTCGTGTTGGTCGTGACGGCCGCCGTCGCCGCCGCGGTCGTGCTCGCGTCCGTGATCGTCTTCTTCATCATTCGCAATGAGCTGTACAGCCAGGTCGACAACAGCCTGAAGGGTCAAGTCGCCCAAATCGCGGATATCCCCGACCTCGAGTTTCGCTACCCAATCGGCGCCAATGCGTACGCGCTGCACGTGCGACTCCCTTTGTTCAATTCCAACCCGTTCCAGCTCGTCGACGCCTCCGGCGCGACCTATCAGCCGCTCGTCGGTTTTCCTGGCCGTGTCGCCTCGCTGTTACCTGACGTGAAGGGCGCGCAGCAGGTTGCGGCCGGCAATCGCCACGACTTCTACTTCGACTCGCGATACGAGGGCGAGCACGTGCGAATCCTCGTGTCCCGTCTCCCGCCCTACGGAGCCGAAGTCGTCGCATCGCTCACGAGCGTCGACCACGAGCTCGCCAGAATCAAGCTATGGCTGCTGCTGATTGGATTCGGCGGCATCGGCATCGCGTCGATCGCGGGCTTCCTCGTCGCGCGCGCGGCGCTCGCGCCGGTCCGCGACCTGTCCGACACAGCGGGACGCGTGCGCGAGACACGCGACCTGACCCAGCGCATCAAGGTCGAGGGGAACGACGAGCTCTCCCGACTCGCATCGACGTTCAACGGCATGCTCGAGTCGCTCGACGAAGCTGCCGGGCGCCAGCGCCGACTCGTTCAGGACGCCTCACACGAACTGCGCACGCCGCTCACGAGCCTGCGCACGAACATCGAGCTGCTCGCGACCAGCGGCGACGAGCTGCCGCCCGACGACCGCAAGCAGCTTCTCCACGACGTGGTCGACCAGCTCGGCGAGATGACGTTGCTGATCGGCGAGCTGACCGAGCTCGCGCGTGGCGAAGACCAGGATCCAGCGCACGAGGAGCTGCGCCTCGACCTGGTCGCCCAGGAGGCGATTCGGCGCACAACCCGCAACCACCCTGATGTGCCGATCGTCGCCACCCTCGACGAGACGACGATCGTCGGGGTGCCCGCGAACCTCGAGCGCGCAATCGGCAACCTGCTCGACAACGCCGCCAAGTGGAGCCCCTCTGGGAAACCAATCGACGTGCGGCTCGCAAACGGCGAGCTGACCGTGCGCGACCGGGGCCCCGGCATCGCCGACACCGACCTGCCGCACATCTTCGAGCGCTTCTACCGGGCGACGTCCGCGCGCGGGATGACCGGATCGGGGCTCGGGCTCGCGATCGTCCGCCAGGTCGCCGAGGCGCACGGCGGCACGATCACCGCCGAGCGTACGCCCGACGGCGGCACGCTGATGCGACTGCGGCTTAACGGAAGCACTGAGACACATTTAGGCGCCTCTTAGGCCGCGCTGGTTTCGTTCAGCGCGCCGGTGTTCTATCTCTCCTATCTCCGAAGCGAGCTGACGCGCCGCAAGAGCCGCACGATCCTGACGCTGCTCGGACTCGCAATCGGCGTCGCGCTCGTGATCGTCATCTCCTCCCTCTCGCGCGGGCTCGATCGCGCGCAAGGCAAGGCGCTGAATCCGCTCTCGTCGATCGGCACCGACCTGACGGTGACGCTCGCGCCGCAGACCGACACCGGCGGCGGCGGCTTCGGCGGCGGTGGCGGTGGGTTCGGCGGCGGCGGTGGCGGCGGCTTCGGCGGCGCCGGCCAGACACTCGCGGCGAACCAGTCGGCGCTCACCGACCTCTCCAAGCTTGGCAAGCCCGGAGCACACTTCGACCACACCTTCCTGCTCCCGGGCACCCAGCTGACGTTCCCGCAGAGCCAGGCATCCCAGATCGCGTCGCTCTCAGGCGTCTCCGCGGTCTCCGCCGGGCTCGTGCTCTCCGCTGTGCATCAGGACGGCACCGTTCCGAAGATCATCGCGAAGATCAAGACGGGCGGTAACCGGCTGACCGTCACCGGGCGTGTCCGCTTCCAGTTCTCGCAGGCAGAGCAGGACAAGATCCGCGCATGCGTCCAGAAGCTGCAGGGATCGAGCGGCAGCGCCACGCCGGCCACGCCCGGCCAAGGTGGCGGGCGGCTCGGCGGTCGCGGCGGTGGCGGTGGCGGCTTCGACCGCGGCGCCTTCGCGCAGTGCCTGCCCGCGCAAATCCGCAACTTCCGCAAGACGATCGTCACGCCCCAGCAGACGATCCAGCAGCTGATCAACCCGCCGCAGACGAACATCAAGAGCGAGACGTACTCGATCGCCGGCGTCGATCCCTCGCAGCCTTCGATCGGGCTCGTCACGCCGTCGCTCGTTTCGAGCGGCGCGTTCCTCACCGGCGGCAACCAGGCGCTCGTCGCCGACAGTTACGCGGCCACGCACAAGCTGAAGATGGGCTCGACCCTCGACGTGAACGGGACGAAGTTCGCCATCACCGGCCTCGTCAAGCCGCCGCTCGGCGGACAGACCGCCGACGTCTACATCCCGCTCGCAAAGCTGCAGACGCTTGCCAAACAGCAGAACCTGACGAATGTCGTGCTGGTGCGTGCGAGCGATAGCAAGTCGGTCAGCCAGGTGCAGAAGGAGATCCAGCAGCAGTTCCCGAACGCACAGGTCGCGAGCTCGAAGCAGGTCGCCGACCAGATCAGCGGCTCGCTCGTCGACGCGTCGAACCTCTCGAACCGGCTCGGGATCGCGCTCTCGGCGCTGGCGGCGTTCTCCGCGTTCCTGCTCGCGGCGCTGCTGACGCTCTCGTCGGTCGGCAAGCGCGTGCGTGAGCTCGGCACCCTGAAGGCGCTCGGCTGGACGCAGCGGCTCGTCGTCCGCCAGGTCGTCGGCGAGTCGTTTGCCCAGGGCGTCGCGGGCGGTGTGATCGGCGTCGTGATCGGTGTGGCCGTCGCCGCAGCAATCGGTGCGTTCGCACCGTCCCTCACAGCCACCTCCTCCACCGGCGGCGCGCAAGGCGCATTCGGGCTCGGCTCGCTCGGCGCACACACGGTCACGGACAAGGTTGCGCTGACGGCGCCGATCGCGATCACCGTGCTGCTGATCGGCTTCGGCGTCGCGCTCGCCGGCGGCCTGCTCGCCGGCGCCGCGGGCGGGTTCCGCGCCGCACGGCTGCGCCCGGCCGACGCACTGAGGACGGTCGAATGACAGCCCTCTACGACGTGCGCAAGGCATCGCGGTTCTTCACCAAGGGCCCGACCGTCGTGCGCGCAGTGTCGGATGTAACGCTGACGATCGAGCCGGGCGAGTTCGTCGCCCTCGAGGGACCAAGCGGCTCGGGCAAGACGACGCTGCTGCAACTCCTGGGCGCGCTCGACCGCCCGAGCGAAGGCGAAGTGCTGTTCGAGGACCGCGACCTCGCGAAGCTGCGCGACCACGAGCTGGCGGAGCTGCGGCTGCGCGCGTTCGGCTTCGTCTTTCAGCAGTTCAACCTGATCCCGACGCTGACTGCCTTGCAGAACGTCGAGCTCGCGCTCGCGCCCATGGACTTTTCCGCCGCGGAAGGGCGCAAGCGCGCCTACGGCCTGCTCGGCGAGGTCGGCCTGCAAGACCGGGCCGAGCATCTTCCGAGCCAGCTTTCCGGTGGCGAGCAGCAGCGCGTGGCGATCGCGCGGGCGCTCGTCGTCGAGCCGCGCGTCGTCCTCGCCGACGAGCCGACCGGCAACCTCGACACAGCAACCGGCGCCGACGTGATCGATCTCCTCGCGGGGCTCGCCGCCCAGCATGGGGCGACGGTGGTGGTCGCGACGCACGATGCGGGCCTGGCAAACCGTGCTCCCAAGCGCCTCGCGATGCGCGATGGCGCAATTATTAGCCCGGTCTTAGCCGCAGCGGGCACTATGGAGGCGTGACCTCCCGCGCAGTTCTCACCGCCGCAGGCGCGCTTGCGATTGCCGGCGTCGGCGCAGGTGCAGGTGCAGGCATCTATGCGGCGTTCGTTCACGGGACGAAGACGGTGGTCGAGACCACGACGGCCGCGGGGAGTGCTCAGCCGGTTTCAGCAGCGAGCGGCCTCTCGATCAACGCGATCTACCAGCGCACCTACCAGGGCGTCGTCGACCTCACGGTCACGACCGACAGCGGCGATTTTTCGCCATTCGGCGGCGGTGGCGGCGGCCAGGCCGAAGGGTCAGGATTCGTCTACGACAAGCAGGGCGACATCATCACGAACCAACACGTCGTCAACGCTGCGACCAAGATCACAGTCAAATTCTGGAACGGAAAACCGTACAAGGCGAAGCTCGTCGGCTCCGACAACTCGACCGATCTCGCCGTCGTGCGCGTGTTGAACGCGCCGTCGTCGATGCTGCACCCGCTCACGCTCGCGGACTCGACAAGCGTGCAGGTCGGTGACCCGGTGATCGCAATCGGGAGCCCGTTCGGGCTCGCCGAGACGGTCACGAGCGGCATCGTCAGCGCTCTCCATCGCACGATGGACGCGCCCAACAGCTACACCATCGGCAACGCGATCCAGACGGACGCACCGATCAACCACGGTAACTCGGGCGGCCCGCTGATCGACGCCGCCGCCCACGTGATCGGCGTCAACGCGCAGATCCAGAGCGACGGCGGCGGCAGCAACGGCGTCGGCTTCGCGATTCCGTCCAACACAGTCACGAGCGTGATCTCGCAGATCGTCGCCGGCAAGACGGTCGCGCATGCCTATCTCGGCATCACCGTCGACACCTCGAGCTCCCCACAGGGCGCCGGTGTCGCGCGTGTTTTCGCGGGTCAGCCCGCCATCAAGGCCGGGCTTCGTGCCGGCGACGTGATCGTGAAGCTCGACGACACGGTCGTGACGAACGCCGACGACCTGTCGAACGTGATCGACGCGAAGCAGCCCGGCGATCCTCTCAGCGTGACGTACGTGCGCAGCGGCAAGCAGCACACGGTGCACGTCAAGCTGGCGACGCGCCCGAGCTAGACCGGCGACACCGCGGTCGAGGTGCAGAGCGCCTTTGTGGAAAGTCTGTCGCTACCTCTGACACGTCTCTGACACCTCTCTGAGACGTCTCAGAGACCGAGGGCTGCTCAGGCCGCGGCTGCGGGAGCCTTGTCCTTTTTTCTTCCGCCGGACGTTTCGGCGACGATCTCCGCCGCGATCGCGAGCGCGACCTGAGCCGGAGCGCGGCCGCCGAGATCCAGGCCCGCGGGGCCATGAATCCGGGCGATCTCGCTGTCGGAGAAACCCTGTTCGGTGAGGCGCTCGCGGCGGCGCTCGGCCGTCCGCTTCGCCCCGACCGCGCCGATGTAGCGGGCGCCGCGCTGTAGTGCCGCGGCGATCGCCGGAATGTCGAGCCGCTCCTCGTGGGAGAGGGTGACGACGACGGTGCGCTCGTCGATCCGATCGAGCACCTGGTCGGGCCACGCCTTGACGATCTCGTCGGCGCTCGGAATCCGCTCGGGCGTCACGAGCGCGGCGCGCGCATCGACGACCGTCGTGTGCCAGCCGAGCTGCTTGCCGTACGCGCAGAGATGCTCCGCCGCCTCGGCAGCGCCGAAGATCATCACGCGCAGCGGTCCCTCGACCACCTCGGCGAAGATGCCGTCGTCGCGCAGGCCGGTGCTTTCGAGCACGCCCTTCTCGAGCCGCTTCTCACCCGTCTCGATGTTCGTGTAGAGCATCCCGTACTCGTCGCTGTCGAGGACAGCGCGCACCCCGCTCCAGAACTCGGGGTCGGCGCGCTCGAGCCAGACGTCGATCTTGCCGCCGCAGGAGAGGCCGACCTCGAATGCGTCGTCGTCCGAGACGCCGTAGTGGATCAGGTTGGCTGCGCCACCGGCAAACACCTGCTGCGCGCGCTCGGCAACATCGGACTCGACGCATCCCCCGGAGACGGAGCCGACGTAGCGGCCGCTCTCGGTGACGAGGTACTTCGCGCCGGGCTGTCGGGGTGCCGAGCCGAACGTGCTGACCACCGTCGCGACCGCGGCCTGCTCGCCGGCAGCGGCGGCAGCGTCGATCGCGTCGAGGATCGAGCGCTCCACGAGTGCCTAGGCGACTTCGGCGACTACCTCAGCCGGCGGCGCAAAGCGGGCGTCGTGGTAGCACGCGAGCTTCACCGTCAGCTCGTACAGCTGCTCGCGGCTCTCGGCGTCGAGCGGCGCCAAGAACTCGTCCTCGATCTGCTTCACGATCGCGCGGAGGCGCGTCAGCTCGGTCGCACCGGTGGTGGTGATGCTGACCAGGTGGCGGCGGCGATCGGTCGGATCGCGCCGGCGCTCGATCAGCCCCCGCTCCTCGAGCCCGTCGAGCAGGCCGACGAGCTGGCTGCGGTCGAGCCGGAGCAGGTCCGCCATCGAGCTCTGCGCCGTGCAGGCGCCTTCGGCCGCGAGGGCCAGGACGCTGTAGTCGTAGAAGCTGAAGCCGGCCGCCTCGAGCTCCTCGATCGCGTGGCGCTTCAGCTCGTAGCCGAGGCGCCCGAGCAGGAACACCTGGCTCGTGGCGAGCTCCCGGGGCAGGCAATTCTGGGTCTGGGTGAAGTTCATGTGACGGAGTGTAGCGGAAAAAGAGTTACTTGCCAAACCGTTTGCTTTGTGTATAGTTGGCTCAGCAAACGATTTGGGAGGGAACTGAATGACCTCGGAAACCATTGTAACCCCCGCAGAAGCCGCCCGGCGCGAAAGCCGGCGCTGGTGGACGCTCGCGCTCGTCGTCGCCGCCCAGTTCATGGTCGTGCTGGACGTGGCGATCGTGAACGTGGCGCTGCCGTCGATCAAGACGGACCTCCACTTCACCCAGGAGAGCCTCCAGTGGGTGGTCACCGCCTACGCGATCCTGTTCGGCGGGGCACTCCTGCTCGGCGGGCGGATGGGCGACCTGCTCGGCCGCCGGCGGATGTTCATGGCCGGCCTCGCACTCTTCACCGCCAGCTCGCTGCTCGACGGGCTCGCCTGGTCGGAGGGATCGCTGATCACCTTCCGCGCGCTCCAGGGCCTCGGCGCAGCTCTGCTCTCACCGGCGGCGCTCTCGATTCTGACCACTACCTTCAAAGAGGGCCGTGAGCGGAACATCGCACTCGGCGTCTGGGGAGCCGCCTCCGGCAGCGGCGGCGCTGCGGGCGTGCTGCTCGGCGGCGTGCTGACGAGCGCGTTCGGCTGGTCGTGGATCTTCTTCGTCAACCTGCCCGTCGGCGTGCTGCTCTTCTTCGTCGCCCCGCTGCTCGTGCATGAGAGCCGGGCCGACCTCGGGCACCGCCGCTTCGACGCCGCCGGCGCCGTCTCGATCACGAGCGGCCTGATGCTGCTCGTGTACGCGATGACCCGTGCGTCGCAGCATGGCTGGGGCACCGCGTCGACGATCGGCCTGCTGGCCGTCGCCACCGCTCTGATCGCCTCATTCGTCGCGATCGAGCTCCGGTCCCGCTCGCCGCTGCTGCCGATGCGGATGTTCCGCCTCCGGACACTCGCAACGTCGAACGCGACGCAGCTTCTGGTCGCAGCCGCGCTCTTCTCGCAGTTCTTCCTGCTGACGCTGTACATGCAGCAGGTCCTGCACTACTCGGCGCTGAAGACAGGCGTGGCCTACGTCGCGTTGACCGTGTCGATCGTGGCGTTCTCGGTGGTGTCGCAGTCGCTCGTCACGCGCATCGGCATCCGGAAGGTGCTGCCGGTCGGGCTCGCGATGTCGGCGGGTGCGCTCGTGCTCTACGCGCAGCTGCCCGTCCATGGGCACTACTTCTGGAACCTGTTCCCGGCGTTTCTCCTGTCGGGGATCGGGCTCGCGCTCTCGTTCGTCCCGATGGTGATCGGCGGCCTGACCGGCGTGACGCAGTCCGACGCAGGAGTCGCGTCCGGGCTCTTCAACACAAGCCAACAGGTCGGAGGAGCAATCGGCGTCGCGGCAGCGACGACCATCGCGACAACGTTCACCGCGCACTACGTCAACTCGCATCCCGGCTCGAGCCTGCTCGGCGGCAGCGCGTTGACGCACGGATTCGAGATCACGTTCTACGTACTGGCCGGGCTGATGGTGTTCGGCGGCTTGCTCGCCGCGCTGTTCATCGAGTCGCAGCCGGCCACACCGCAGGAAGAGGCGTTCGAGGGCCAGCTCGTCCTCGAGGCCGCAGCATAGGAAGGAGAACCAAGATGAAGAACTTTCGCCAACTCGACGATCTCGTCCTCGACCTGAAGGGGCTCGTGCTGGTGCGCGAGCTCCTTCGGGAGCGCGGCACCGACGTGGGTGCGCTCGAGACGGAGATCGACCACGTACGAAACCGGCTCGCGCGCTTCGTCAGCGGGCCGAAGCCTGAAGCGGCGGCCCAATCGTGCCGCCCCGCCGCGACCGCCCAGCGGCGCGCAGCGCCCGGCGGTATGCGTCCCGTGGCGATTCAGCTCCAGACATGACCTCCCCGGTCGAGCGCATCTCGGGCCCGCGTGTTGCGGCGCCCGGGAAGCGCTCGGCGGGAAAGACGGCCTCCTTCGCCCAGGCCCGGCTTGGGCGCACGCGTTCGGGAAGGCCGAGCGCGCCTAGCTTCTCGCCGAGCAGCAGCCGGATCGAGTGCTCGATCA
>Ga0068855_100010178_pt1 | contig 11335 bp, 9 predicted proteins | sample KBSCornC52_FD_66592 | JGI IMG/M metagenome (GOLD analysis project Ga0068855, IMG submission 66592) | Corn rhizosphere microbial communities from Kellogg Biological Station, Michigan, USA - KBS Corn C5-2 | ecosystem: Host-associated > Plants > Roots > Rhizosphere > Soil ... | reverse complement strand
CTCGAGCGTCGGTGGTCCCTGCGGCGCACCACCACGACCGCGCCCACCGCCAAACCCTCGGCCGCGTCGTCCACCGGATTGCGGCGGCGCGAGCGAATCCACTTTGGCCTTGAGCGCCGCGACGTCCGCGCCGGTCGCCTTCTCGAGCTCGGCCGACAGCGCGCGCGCCTGATTGTAGGCGGCATGCGTTGCCTGCGCGCCTTCATACATCTCGCGCGACAACATGTTGAGTTGAGCGAGCCCCGCCGCCGGCGTCTTCACACGCGGATCGAGACGAAGCGTGAGCGGCTGCGTGTAAGTCTTGCCGTCGACGGTCAGACGAACCGTGTACGCACCGGGCGGCGCCCACGGCGCGTTCACCGCGGGGTACGTGTGACGCGGCACCGCACCCTGCGCGGCATCGTCGTCTTCGGGCGGCGCTTCCTCTGCGCCGATTGGATTGTAGTGCAGATCCCAACTGAAGCGGTGCGCGCCCGATCGCGTCGAGAGCTCCATGCGGGGCGCCGGCCAGTATAGCGGAAGCGAACAATGCGGCGCCGTCGGCGTCGCCTGACAGAGCTTGTTGTACGACACGGGATCGACGGCCGGATCAGGCGTCGCAATTCGGTCATTGCTCGAGTAGGAACGAACGAGCTTACCAGCGGCGTCGAGAATCTCGAGCTTGACCGGCCCGTTGGCATTCGACGACAAGTAGTAGTCGATTATTCCGCCTGGCGGCGGATTCTCGCCCGCCGGAAGCTCGGGCGGCCACGGCGTCGGATCGTTCGTCGCGTAGCGAACGCGCACGGCGGTGATTGGCTTGAACAAATACGCCGCGTTCGCCGACTGCGCCGCACGTGCCTCAGCGGCCTGACGCAACGGCGTCACGTCATCGAGAATCCAATAGCCGCGGCCGTGTGTGCCCGCGATAAGGTCCGCGCACAGACACGTGCTGTCGTCCTTGATCTGAATGTCGCGCACCGAGATCGGCGGCATGTCGTACTTGAGCGACTGCCAGTGATCGCCGTCGTCGAACGAGACCCAAACCTGTAGATCGGTTGCCGCATAAAGGAGTCCCTTCTTTCGCGGATCTTCACGAATCGAGTTAGCAACGGCGCCTGGCGCGATGCCGGTATTGATCTCCGTCCACGTCTTGCCGCCGTCGTGCGTGCGCCAGAAGTGCGGATTGAGATCGTCGATCCGCATCGTGTTCGCCGCGGCGTACGCCGTGAGGTTGTCGAAGTGCCCCGCGTCGATGTTGAAGATGCGCGTCCACGGCTTGATCTGAGGCGGCGTGACGTTCGTCCACTTCGCGCCGCCATCCATCGTCACCTGAATGACGCCATCGTCCGTGCCCGCCCAAAGAATTTTCACATCGCGCGGGGACGGCGACAGCGCGGTAATGCTGCCGGCCGGCCCTGGCGTCACCGTGCTCGCATACTTGCCGGCCGTCGCCGGAACTTCCCACGTCTGACGCGTGAGGTCCGGACTGATACGCGTCCACGTGTGCGCGCGATCGGTCGTCTTCCACACCACGTTGGACGTATAGAACAACACGTTCGGATCCACGGGCGACCAGTTGATCGGCATCGTGCGCACGTTGCGACCGAACGCCGTACCCCGCGCTTCGGCCGAGGGACCGAGCGTCGTCGTTTGACCGGTCTTGCGATTGTACAGCGAGACATTGGCTCGCTGACTCGCGAACACCATGTCCGGATCCTTCGGGTCGGGCGCGGCGACGCCGTATTCCTGAATGTTGACCGGATGCCAATCGTGGAACGTGATCTCGCCGTCCATCGAGCGGCTGTCGACGCACGCCGATCCGGAATCCTGCTGGCCACCGCACACGCGGAATGGAAACGCGTTGTCGGTCGTCACGTGATACATCGCGGCTGTCGGCTGCGTGTACCAATTGCTCCATGACAGTCCGCGATTCGCTGAGATCACTCCCCCCTGATCGGAGACGACGAGCAGAATGTTCGGATTGTTCGGGTTGATCCATGCCTTCTGATAATCGTCGCCGCCCGGAGCGCCGCGTACCGCAGACCATGTGAGGCCGCCGTCCTCGGTTCGCCAGAACACGGTCGACGCGCTGTAGACGACATTCTCATTCTTCGGATCGACGACGATCGTCGGCAGATCGCCGCCGCCGATCCGTGCGAGCGGACGATTGTCTTGCACGCGCGCTCCCGGGCCTGTCACGATCTGCCAGTGATCGCCCGCGTCGACCGACTTGTAGAAGCCGACGACGCCATTCGTGTTGTTGGCGCCGCCACGTCCGCCCCCACCCGCCGGCGCTTCGCCAGCCACCGTCGCATAGATCGTCTTCGAGTCACTCGGCGCGATCGCAAGATTGGCCTGGATCACGGGCGGCAGCCCCTCCGTGAGCTGCTTCCACGTCGTGCCGCCGTCGACCGACTTGAAGATGCCATTCCCGGCGCCGCCGAAGCCGCCGCCTTCGATGAAGCTTTGTTGCTGCTGCCACAACGTCGCGTAGATCGTCGCCGGATTGCTCGGATCGATCCGTACGTCGTTGGCGCTCGTGTATTCGTCCTTGTATAAGACTTTCTGAAACGTCTGGCCGCCGTCTGTCGAGCGGAACACGCCACGCTCGGCATTTGGTCCGTATGGATGGCCGAGCGCGGCAACGAAGAGGCGATTCGGATCGCGCGGGTCGACGTCGATCATCGCGATCATCTGCGTCTCGCGCAGCCCGAGATGCGTCCAAGTCTTTCCGCCGTCGGTCGACTTGTACACGCCGTCGCCGACAGCCAGGTCGGGCCTGATGATTCCGGCGCCGCTGCCGACGTAAATGATGTTCGGATCCGACGGTGCGACCGCGATCGCTCCGATCGAACCGGTTGGCTCTTTGTCGAACAACGGTTCCCACGTCGACCCGTAGTCAGTTGAGCGCCAGACGCCGCCGTTGTCGAAACCGATGTAAAAGACATTCGGCTGACTCGGGACGCCGGACAGCGCTCGAGCCCGGCCGGCGCGGGTCGGCCCGATCTCACGCCAGTGCATCGCGGCGGGAACGTTAGCCGATTGCGCGGCGACGATAGACGGAGCAGCGGTCGAGATCGCGAGAAGCGCGAGCAGACAGAACGGACGGGGAAGGGACAGTCGCACGAAATTCACCTGGTTGAGTACGCGTTGAATGCGCGCTGCGTGATGCGGCCGTCGGTCGAGGGACGTGCATGACCGATCGGCGTCATCGAAAGTGATGCGCCGCACGCGTCAACCTCAAGAGGTGCGGCGCAACCTCTGGGTGGTATCGGCGAGCAGCACGCGATCCCCAAGCGTGACAGAGTGGCGGGCAAAGTACCCGGCGTTCACCTCGAGCGCGGCCCGAAACGGCGCGCCGGCGGGATAAGTCGGACATCCTTGGGCCAACATCGTGTGACACGGCTCCATGTGACGAATGCTGCGGATCGTTCCGGCCGAGTCGATGTAGGCGATGTCGAGTGGGATGAGTGTCCGGTACATCCAGTAGGCAGATGAATCCGGCTGCGTCGCATCATAGAGGAACAGCATGCCCGCGCTGTCGGGGAGATGCTTGCGTTCCATCAGCCCCATCGTGTGCTGCTCCGGCTTGGTCGCCAGCTCGACGATCAGCGGAATCGTATCCTTTGTCGTCAGCAACCGAACTCGGGCCGTGTCGAACGCGAGCAGGGGCGCGTGATCGTCGGAAGACGTGTCAGTTTTGCCGCAGGCGAGCAAAGAGATGGCGCACAGAAGCCCGGCCGCGGCAATTCTCATCGGCGGTCGCTCGAGTTGCTGCCCGGAGTTGGCCCGGGCTTATCCGCCCCGATCCCCGGCGACCCGACCCGCAGTGGTTCCCAGCTTGGCGGATCGCTCGCCGGAAAACTTTCGGCCGAAGCCTCGTCGACTTCATCGTCGCTCGGAGGCGGCTCGTCCTGAATGCGTTCGTCTGGATTTGTCATGAGGCTCGTGGCGGACAAATTGAGACTACGCACGACGACAAGGTGATGTCAACGTCAGCGTTGAGCCGTGCCTTCTCCGTGATGGCACCGTAGCTGCGAGACAGGCCCGCACAGTCGATGGAGCGATGGATATGCGCAACAGCGAAGAAAAAGTTGGACGCGCGGACAACAATCTCGGCGGTGAGCGGTCGGTGGCGGACGATCATCCGATCGACAAACCGCGGCCGGACGCGCCGACACTGCCCGGCGAAGCGCGCGGTTCTGATCGCGGTGGCAGCGCGACGTGGGGAAGCGAAGGCTCGGGCGGCTCCGTGAAGGACAAGCGGCCAGATCGCTGACCGCGCGGGTGAGCGTGCGAGCTCGACGATGCGAGCGACGGTCGAGTTGCCAGATGGCACCGTAGCTGCAACGCCCGTCTCGTATTACCGCTCGAACACCGTCCGGAGGAGGACGTCATGAGTGCAGCAGCGATCGTTGGAATCATCATCGCGTTAATCGTTCTCGGTGTGGTGGCGTGGTACCTGGTCGTTCAGCGCCGCCGAACCGAGGATCTGCGAGCGCGATACGGTCCCGAGTACTCCCGGACCGTCGACCAGATTGGTGATCGGGGCCGGGCCGAAGCCGAGTTGGTGAAGCGACAAGAGCGAGTCGAGGCGCTGGACATTCGTCCATTGTCCGCGGAGCAACGCGGCAAGTTCACGCAGGATTGGCGCAGCGTCCAGGCACTGTTCGTCGACGATCCGCGCGGCGCAATTACGCGCGCTGATGGTCTCGTCGAGGAAGTGATGAAGGTGCGCGGCTATCCAGTGTCGGATTTCGATCAGCGTGCCGCCGATCTCTCGGTCCATCACGGCCGCGTGGTGCAGAACTATCGCGCGGCTCGAGAGATCGCCATCCGGCATCGTCGCGGCATGGCCACGACGGAAGACCTGCGTCAGGCGATGGTCTACTATCGCGAGCTGTTCCAGGACCTCCTCGAGGATCGCGAGCACATGACGGAACGTCCCGTCGAGCGCGCGGTCGAACGCGACGTGAGTCGCACCGCCGATGCCGCTTCTCGCGACGGCAATCGCGTTCAACCCGAAACCCAGCGGCCTACCCGCGTTGACAGAGATGTGAGACCATGAGCGCCGAACGCGACAATCTCGAGCCACCCGAATCCGATTTCGGCGGGCAGTCGGGCCAGCCCAACAATCAACCGGTCGATCGGCCAGCCGGCACCAAGCGCCCGATCGCCGACCGCGAGGTTGCGCGTCGGGCCGTCCAAGCGAAGCCGGCAGACGCCGCACCTGACAATCAACAGGCGGCGTTGTTCGAGCCCAACGCGCTGAATCAGTTCAATGCGCGTTGGTCCAACGTCCAGACCAGCTTCGTCGACGAGCCGCGCCGCGCCGTGCAGGAAGCGGACGCGCTGGTGTCCGATGTCATCAAGCGCATTGCCGACACATTCGGAAACGAGCGTGCCGCGCTCGAGCGTCAGTGGGATCGCGGCGACAACGTATCGACGGAGGATCTCCGCGTAGCGCTGCAGCGTTATCGCTCGTTCTTCTCCAGGCTGCTTACGCTATAGGTCTTCGAAGGTCGGCGGGAGGTTGCGAAGCGAAAGCGCGACGCGACGACTCCGAGCGCCGCAATCGTCGACTGTCCAACGCGGCAGCCCCCTGTGCCTATCCCAGGCAATCGACTTGTCCATGTACAGTCGATAACGTTAGTGGCACGCCACCAATCACCCGAGAGGACATCATGCGTCGCGTTCACTGTTCCACGCTCGCGCTTGCCGCTGTCGCCCTTCTGCCGGGCTTCGTCGTCGCACAGGGCGGGGAAACGTCTCGCGCGGTCGCCGGCGGCGGCATCTCTGTGCCAGGCTGGATGGGCAAGATCGACGCGAATGAAGCGTCGCGCGGCCAAAAGCTGGAGAATTCGAAGCTGACCGCCGAAGGCAGCGCGCTTCACGTCACCACGGGACCGGCGGTGGCGTATTGGAAGCCGGGCAACACGGCGTCGGGGAACTACACCGTGAAGGCGACGTTCACGGAACCGAAATACATGAACTTGAACAGCCACCCGCACCCGTACGGCATCTTCATTGGCGGGAACGACATGGGGACCGCCCAGCAGAGCTATCTCTATTGCGCCGCCTATGGAAACGGGAGCTTCATCGTTCGTGGATTCGGCCCGCAGTCGTTCAAGCTGAATGGGGGCGAAGGCGAAGCCAATGCCGCGGTTCACAAGGCGGCCGGTCAGGGGCAGCCGGTGACGCAGGAGATCGCCATGTCGGTGAAGGGCGACAAGGTCGAGTGCGCGATCAATGGAACGACGGTCGCCACGTATGACAAGTCGGCGGTCGTGGGGCCGGGTAAGCTCAAGTCGACCGATGGTGTTTACGGAATTCGTTTCAGCCACAATACCGAAGGCACGGTCAGTGGCCTCACGATGACCAAGCCGTAACGTTCACTCATTTCAAGAGAGCTCATGTCGTCGTCCTTCGTTCGTCTCCGTCGCCGGGTCGTGGCATTCGTGCCGTTCGCGCTGCTGGCCGCGTCCGTCAGCTGCACCGAACCCGACAAGCCTTCCGATCCCGCGACGGACACGTTCGCCCCGTCGCTCGGCGTCAACATCGCGCAGATGACGAAGATTTCTGACGCGCTGTACTACCAGGATCTCATCACCGGCACCGGCACCGCTGCGGCGTCGGGCAGAACAGTCTCCGTCAACTACACGGGCTGGCTCACCGACGGCACACAGTTCGACACCAGTATAGGAAAGACGCCGCTGACGTTCACCCTCGGCAGCGGCGAGGTGATCCAGGGCTGGGAGCTCGGCATTCTCAACATGAAGGTCGGCGGCAAACGACGTTTGGTGATCGGATCCGATTTGGGATACGGTGCCGGCGGAAACGGCGCGATTCGCCCCAACCAGACAATCGTGTTCGACATTCAACTGTTGAGCGTGCAGTAAGGGTCAGCCGCGCCATAGCGCTTCGCCGTCGCCACGCCGGACGACGTGTGCGACATCAGGCGAATGTCAGTGCGCTCGACCCAGCCGATGCGCGTCCAGAATGCGGTGGCGTCATGATTGTCTGATACCACCATCAAGTGGCATTTGTCGATGCCGCGTTCAGCGAGCGCTCGCACGCAGCGCTCAGCCAATTCGCGGCCAATGCCTTGTCGCCGATGCGAAACGGCAACGGCGAGATGCTGCAGGTAGCCACGACGACCATCCGTCCCGCACAGCACAGCACCAACGATCAGGTTTGCGTCAGTCGCGACGAAGCTGAGGCCAGCGTTGCGCTGGATATACGCCGTCAGTGCTGCGCGTGCGTCGGCGTCTCGAAGCGTGACGCCAGGGGAGGCACGCCAGAGTGAGATGACTGCGTCGTAGTCGGTCAGCCGGAATCCTCGAATCGTTGTTGTCACGATCGAATTAGGGCGGTTCGTCGGTCAATGAGCGCTTGGCCTCAGGACTTCACAGTCTGAGGAGATACGGAGTGTATGCCAGAATGCCCATCGACGGCTAGCCATCGCGACCTGTCTCGACCGCGCTGGGATTCTTGGTGGATGCCGTCGCACGACCTGGTGATTGGCGGCGTTGCGATGCTTGTCTTCGTACTCCAGCGCCCGATACCCTATCACCTCTCCGCGGGATGGCCGCTGTCCCCTTGACTAGGCCGCGGCCGTATCATATCTCATATGCATCAGATATTGAGGTATCAACCTTTGACGGCTGAAAGATGGAAGTAATACCCGGCACTCTCGACACTCTCATCCTGCGCGGGCTCAGCTGGGGCCCGCGCCACGGCTACGCCGTCGCGCGATGGATCGAGCAAGGCTCAGGCGACAAGCTCGTCGTCCTCGATGGCGCGCTGTACACGGCCCTCCACCGCATGGAGGAACGCAAGCTCATTGCCGCCGAGTGGGGCGTCTCTCCCACTGGACGCCGTGCCAAGTTCTACCGCCTCACGACGCTCGGCCGCGCACGACTCAAGGATGACGCCCGGGGGTGGAACGACTACGTCGACGCGGTTGCACGCGTCATGCGCACGCGGGCGCAGCCCGCGTGACGACCTGACGAAAGGAGGCCGGGAGATGCACGACGAGCCGCGCTGGCGCCGCTATCTCCGGTTCTGGCGCCCGAACATCGATGCCGACGTCAACGACGAGCTGGCGTTTCACATCGACCAGCGCGTCGCCGAGTTCATGTCGGCGGGCGCATCACGCGCTGAGGCGGAAGCTCGCGCTCGCGAACGGTTCGGCGACATCGCGCTCGCGCGCGACGAGCTCGTGAACATCGGACGCCGTGTGGGCCGCCGGCACGGACGCACGCAAATCTTCGACAATCTGCGACATGACTTCGTCTTCGCGATTCGAAGTTTACGCCGCGCCCCGGGGCTCGTGATCGCATGCGTCGTCACCATCGCCCTTGGCGTCGGCGCGAACGGCGCGATGTTCTCCCTCGCCGATCGATTGTTCGCGCGTCCGCCGAGCGGCGTCCGAGAGCCCGGTGCACTGCGTCGGCTGTATGCGCGTACGACGTGGACGGTCGGAGAAGTGGCCGAAGTGCGCTCCGGATTTCCGTACCGTGTGTTCACGCTGCTCGACAGCAGCTTGGTGCCACGCGTGCGACTTGCCGGCTATACCAAGCCCGACACCATGCCGATGATCGCCGATAATGCGTCGGTCACGGTCCACGGAGCCTACGTGTCGAGCAGCTACATGGCCGTGCTCGGGGTGCGTCCGGCATTCGGGCGGTTCTTTTCGGCTGACGAAGAGGTCATGGGCGCGCCGGTCAACGTCGCCGTGATCAGCGACCGATTGTGGACACGGATGTTCGATGCGGATCCGCGCACGATTGGGAAGACGGTCGAGATCAACCGGCAGCGCACGACCATCGTCGGCATCGCGCCGCGCGGATTCGACGGGCCTGACCTGAGCGCGACCGACGTGTGGATGCCGCTGCCATCGCACCCGGGCTCGAATGACGGAACATGGTACAACAGTTATTTCTCTGGGACATACCTCCAACTCGTCGGCCGTGTCGCACCGGGGACGTCGAACGACTGGATTAGCAGCGCCGCGACGACCATCGTGCGACGTACGATGGTCGACACCCGCCGCGGTCGACCCACGAACGCCTTGCGCGACAGCGGCGTCGTGATGCTCGCGGGTCCAATTCTCGAGTCGCTCGCGCCCTCCATCACACCGGCCCCTCAAGTCGCGATCGCGACGCGTCTCATCGGCGTCACGATCATCGTGCTGCTGATCGCGTGCGCGAACGTGGCAAGTCTCCTGCTCGCGCGCGCGATGGGGCGGCGGCGTGAGATCGCGGTGCGCATCGCCCTCGGGATATCGCGCTCACGTCTCGTCGCGCAGCTCTTGTCCGAGGGACTCGTGCTGGCCGTCGCCGCCGGTTTCGCGGCGCTGCTAGTAAGCGAGTGGGCAGCCAACGCGTTGCGCGTGCTGCTCATGCCCGGCACGTACTGGGCGGAATCGGCGGTGGACGCGCGAGTCGTCGCGTTCATTGGATTGGTCGCGATCGGTACGGGGGTGCTCGCCGGACTCGTCCCAGCTCTGCAGGCGAGCCGGCCCGAGCTCACCGACGCGCTCAAGAGTGGCACGCGCGAAGGCGGTAGCGGTGCGCGGCGTTCGCGGCTGCGCCAGATGCTGCTCGTGGCGCAGGTCGCGATGAGTGTTCTCCTATTGTACGGGGCCGGTCTCTTCGTCCACAGCCTCATGCGGCTGCGCGCCATCGACCTCGGGTTCGACACCGAGCGGGTCGCGTATGGCTCCGTTTATCTCGTCAATCCGCAAGGCAATTTTCTCGACTGGGACATGACCAGGTCGCCGCGCGTCACGCGCGGCCTCGTCGAGGCTGCGCAGAAGTTGAGCGGCGCGCCGGGTGTCGAGCGCGTCGCACTCAGCACCGGTCTGCCGATGGGCGGCTACGCAATGGTCGGCCTCTACATGAAGAATGGCGACGAGGTGCCGCGCCTCAACAAGCGTGATGCCGCATGGATCGCCGCGACGCCAAGTTATTTCGAGGTGACCGGCACTCGACTCGCACGCGGCCGATTCTTCAGCGATGCTGACCGTGGCGATCCACACGTCATCGTCGTGAACGAGACAGCTGCTCGAACGTATTGGCCGCAGGCCGACGCCATCGGCCGGTGTCTGAAGCTGTTCGCGAAGACCGCGCCGTGCAGTACTGTCATCGGCGTCGTGCGCGACTCGCACGTCGAAGACGTCGTGGAGAAACCGGTGCTTCAGGTCATCTCGCCGTTCGGCTACGATTCGTCAGGCGCTCCTCAGGGCGCGAGGGTCGTTGTCGTGCGCGCGAGGGCAGGGCAGACGAGCGCCGTCGAAGCGCTGCTGCGACAGGAGCTCACGCGACAATTCCCGACGCTCGCCGTTGTGGTCGTGCGCTCCGTTACCGAAACAATGGCGACGGAGCTGCGCCCGTGGCGCGTCGGACTCACATTGTTCGGCGGCTTCGGAGTGCTCGCGCTCATCGTCGCGGCGCTCGGCACCTATAGTGTTCTCTCATATGCAGTCACGCAACGCCTGCACGAGATCGGCGTACGCATCGCGCTCGGCGCACGGAGCGGAGATGTGTTGCGGCTCGTGGTCGGAGAGGGTGTGCGGCTCGCGGTGATTGGGGTCGGTATGGGCATAGCGATCGCGATCGTGGCGTCGCGGGTCATGGAGTCGCTCCTGTACGAAACGCCGGCGCGGGACCCCGAGGTGAGCGTTGGCGTGGCGGTGCTGCTCGTTGCGATCGCGGCGGCGGCGAGCGCGGTGCCCGCGAGAAGGGCAATGCGGGTGGATCCGGTGCGGGCGTTGAAGACCGAGTAGGTCCACGCGATGAATCGCGCCGCCAAGGTCGGCCAACGAAGTCGGACACTGAGGCTCTCCAGCATGCGCTCCGATGATATCGCAGATCCTGCTGCGGCGAAGATAAATGCGCTCTGAGAAAACGTCGTGGCGGAGAACAGTCGGGCGATGTCGGTCGTTGGCGGCAAGGCGAATATAGAGATTGGGCAGATTAGTATTCGTATGGGTCTGGCGAATTCGGATTAGGCAGGCCAGTCGAATTGGCGTCAGGTAGCCAATACGCATTCCGAGGCAACGCATGGAACGGCTCAACATCCCGACCGCGACGACCGTCAGGATCGGCCGCCCCGCACGTCCCATTGCGCCGGCTCTCGTCACGGCCATCGCCAACGCGTCGGTGGCGTGCCAACTGGGACCGTTGCGCCCGGACAACGCCTCAGTGTTCGCGTCGCGTTCGGCACCGTCGACCAGCCGCGCATGCAACCGCCGAGCGCCGTTCGAATGCATTCCTTGTGCATTATTAGCGTGAGCGCGCCTGTGGCAGAACGGGCGCTGCCCCGACGAGGGATTGCTCTCCATGATCGG
>Ga0068855_100010173_pt1 | contig 11337 bp, 7 predicted proteins | sample KBSCornC52_FD_66592 | JGI IMG/M metagenome (GOLD analysis project Ga0068855, IMG submission 66592) | Corn rhizosphere microbial communities from Kellogg Biological Station, Michigan, USA - KBS Corn C5-2 | ecosystem: Host-associated > Plants > Roots > Rhizosphere > Soil ... | reverse complement strand
AAGCTCACGCGTTGCAACGGGCAGCCTGTCGCCAAGCTGTCCGACAGCCCTGGCAAGGGGTTTTCCACGGACGAGACGTTCATTGCTTATTTGCGGCAGGTGTTCGACCAGCATATCTGAACGCATACCCCGGCAGCGCCACGCGCGGCAGTGGGGCTTCATCCGCCAGCCCTTTACCATCTGCGGACCAGGTGCTCTTCATACGGTTGTTCGACCCATTGCCGCACAAGAGGCAGATGCTCGTGCCCGTCGCAACGGCAGCGGGTTCGCAACATCAGTACGCCGGCTCTGCGGCACTCACAGCGTGCGCACCTTGCCGCCAGACAGAAATAGACGACGCCTGCGAGCATCACGGCCAGCGCCAGCACCAGCGTGGGAACGATGAAGCCGACCGATGTCAGGCTTGCCACGGTGAACGCTCCAACGGTAGCGACCCCATTGATTGCATGAAGGACCGCAGCATGCTTGTCGTCTCCGCTTTCCCCGTCGGTTGCGATGCGCACTGCCGCCAGGTACATGGCGGCGAGCAGCAACAGCGCCAGCATGAGCGCGATTTTGCCGCTGCCTTCCATGATGCCTGTCCAGATCCTCGCAACGACCAGCTCGGACGGCAAGTCCTTCCGTAATCCGTAGACCACTTCCATCGCGATACGCGGTATCTGGGTAGCCGCGCCGGCACACACTGCGTAGACGGGAAGCGCCAGCAAGGATCTCTTGCGCACCAACATCACCATTCCGAGGCGCGAAATGTCGGCACTGAGGATGAGGTAAAGAATCGTTCCGGCTGCCGTCGTTAGCGCCAGATTCCACCAGGGGCGCTCGATACCTAGCACGTCGTCCCATCCGGTCATGAGCAACAGCGTCAGCGGCAGGCTGGCAGCGACGATAAGCGGATAAAGTACGGCTGAAATCAGGATGAAGTCGCGCTGCAGGACGACCCGTCGGCGCACGCCGAGCGGAGGATGAAGCTGGACAAAATCCTTGACGGCCTTGAAGCGCGATCTCCACGTTGGGTCATCCTGGAAGACGCTCTCGGCCAATATGGCACTGCCTGTCAATTGCGAGCCGCGCACGTCGTGCAAGTGTTCGCGGCGCACGAGAAAATAATAGGAATACACGAGGACCACGAGCGACGACATTGCCATCACGACGAGATGGTAGGACATGCTGGCGTAGATCCCGCGATCAAATACCGGCATAAGCTTCCATGCGGCGGCCCTATCGATGCCTCGGGGATCGATGAAGCCGAGAATCAGCAGGAATACCAGGACCAGCCATCCGAGTACGGCGAAATGCACGGCGACGGCGCGGCGTACCGTTGTTTCCATCGCCGTGGAGCCGAGTTCCAGATGTGAGACTTCGTGACCCAGCTTTGCCGCGAACGCGAGTGGCGCCTGCTCCTGTTCCTTGCGTTGACCCAGTCCCACGACTACCGTTCCGGGTTGGCGTCTGTCGGCGTCCCTCACTTCGAGCGCATAAGCATTCCTTGACGAATAAAACAGCTGCGGCGGTGCACGCAGGGTTGACCGCGTGGATACTTCTGCAAGCGCGCCGCGAATACCATCGAATGACTTGTCGGAAGCAGGCTTTTCCAGCCGGCGGGCTGCTGCTGTCCGACGACGCCAACGCAACAGCATCACGGACACAATACCAGCCCCACCGACCACGGAAAGGGCGATGCCGACAATGATGACATTTACATGGAGGAGGTAATCAGCCGCTTTGAGCGGGAAACCCTGCCATAACCGCGCCAGAAAGACATATTGCAATGTCATCACGACGCCTACCCCAATCGCCGCCGGCGTTTCCGTCACGCCCAGGCGTTCAGTCAGCCTGGCGGGGTGCGGGATGTCTGCGGCGGAGATTGGCATGTCGAAAACAGGCGGGCAAAGCCATTACTCAGGATGTCTTTTTGTTCCCGCGACGCCTTGCTTCTGGCGATGGCTACTTCGATTTCGGATCTCAGCCGCTCGACCTCGTCCACACTGGCTTCACGACGCAATAATTTGTCGAGCAGCGATGCTGATATTTTCTTGGCCTGATCCTTAGCCACATCTTTTGCAACATCCCCGATAAATGCCAACAGGAATGGAACTACCGCCGCCGCGAACGTGGCGATTTCTACTCCGCCGGCAAACTTCCCTTCATCAAGAGATGCCGCATGGTCCCAGTCGGAAATCATGGCATCGAAATTTTCTTCGACGACAAAAATATCTCCCGGTTCGACCTTCCCGACAATATCGATAGCGAGGCGCTTCAGCGTTTCTTTCTCAATCGACATATACAGTTCTCTCCGCACAAGCAAAGGAAATAAACGGAATATTCATATCCAACTATACGCGAGGTTTCGGATGGCGCTGCGCACTCGGCTGGACGATTTTTTCGTGCTGTGGCGATTTAACAAAAATATCGCTGACGTCACCGTTTGAGGAGGAATGAGATTAGGATATTTGCGCATCTGTTATGGAAGGCGGCAAGGCATTGCTGGGGTACGATTCAATCTGAGTAATTCCTTTCGTTTGCATAATGGATATGGCTTTAGCGCCATTCCGTTGTTCGCATTGCGTTTTCAGGTTCTAGTTTTCTTATCGCTTGCCGCATTAAATAGCGCTGTGTCCTGTTGCATTAGCCGATAACGAACCCAAGGGAGCATGATCATGCCGTCACGTTCTACCGCGAAGCCACAATCACGGAAACCGTCGTCAGCCTCGCCAGTCACCAACCTGGACAAGCCGCGAACCGATCCCCGTCCGCCCGCGGTCGCGGATATACCGCGCAAGAAGCAGGCCCTCCCGGCCGAGGGCGGACCAACGGGAAGGGCATCGCACACGCGACTGGAACGCGCCGACAAAGCTGAAAAAATGCGTACCAGGCCGGAGACTGGGCGTGTTTGCGATGCACGTCCGGATACCCTGGATTTCCGCGACCGCATGTACGAACCGACCTTGATCGAAGTGCCGTCCAGCATTCCCCTCAAAGAGTACCTGGACTGCAAGGTTCCGGTACTCGACCAGGGCCAGGAAGGCGCCTGTACGGGCTTCGGCCTGGCGACCGTCGCCAATTACCTGCTGCTCAGGCGCAAGCGCTATCCTGACCCGATCCAGGCAAGTGCACGCATGTTCTACGAACTGGCGCGCCGCTATGACGAATGGCCAGGGGAAGACTACGAGGGCTCGAGTGCGCGCGGTGCCATGAAGGGGTGGCACAAGCACGGCGTGTGCTCTTGGGATGACTGGCCGTACGAGGTCGGGGATGACGACTACGGCTTCACCGACACGCGCATGTGTGCGGCGCGCAAGCGTCCGCTCGGCTCCTATTTCCGGGTCAACCACAAGGACCTGATCGCGATGCACGCGGCAATCGCCGAGGTCGGCGTACTGTATGCGACCTGCGCAGTGCACAAGGGCTGGCAGGAAGTCGGCCCGGACGGGATCATCCACCAGTCGGATGAAATGATCGGCGGCCATGCCTTCGCCATCGTCGCCTACGATGAAAACGGATTATGGATCCAGAACTCCTGGGGCAAGGATTGGGGGCACAAGGGCATGTGCCGCCTTTCCTACGACGACTGGCTCGAGAACGGCACCGATGTCTGGGTGGCCCGCCTCGGCGCGCCGGCAAACATCGACAAACCGCTGTCGTTCGCGACCGCGCATGCCAGCACCTCGGGGCAATCGGTGGCCTACACGTATGCCAACCTGCGGCCCCACCTGATCAGCGTGGGCAACGATGGCAAACTTCAGCCGGGGGGCGATTACGGCACCGACGAGCGCGAAATCGCGGGTATTTTCAAGGCTGACTTGCCGCCGTTGATCGAATCCCGCAAGATCACGCGGATCCTGTTGTATGCGCACGGCGGTCTGGTGAGCGCCGACGCCGCCGTCCAGCGCGTCGCAGAGTATCGCGCACCCCTGCTCGATGCCGGCGTCTATCCCTTGGCTTTCATCTGGCACAGCGACTACTGGACAACCATCACCAACATCCTGCAGGATGCCGTCCGGCGGCGGCGGCCGGAAGGCGCGCTGGACCAGGCCAAGGACTTCATGCTCGACCGCCTGGACGACGCCCTCGAACCAATCGCCCGCCTGCTGACGGGCAAGGCCGGATGGGACGAGATGAAGGAAAACGCCCTTGGCGCCAGCGCCAGCGGCGGCGCCGGCGATATCGTGGTCGGGCACATCGTCGAGCTCCTCCGCACGTATCCGGAGATCGAACTGCATCTGGTCGGCCATAGCGCCGGTTCCATCTTCCTCGCGCCATTGGCACAGCTGCTGGCCGCCGAAGGCGAGATCGGGCGCGGACCGATCAAGGGACGGAGCGGGCACGGCCTGCCGGTGAACAGTCTCACGCTATGGGCACCCGCCTGTACGATCGAGTTGTTCGACGACTGTTACCGGGATCTCATCGAGCATGGCAAGATCAAGCGCAGCACGCTGTTCTGCCTGAACGACAAGACTGAGCAGGACGACAACTGTGCACGGATCTACAACAAATCCCTGCTGTACCTGGTCTCGAACGCATTCGAGAACAAACCGCGGATTCCGGCGCTGCGCGACGGCGTTGCGCTGCTCGGCATGGCCAAGGCGATCGGCAAAGACAAGGCGCTATCCCAGCTGATCGATTCCGGCAAGATCGACCTGGTCATCGCGCCCAACAATCAGCCGCTGGATGCGGACGACGCTTCGAAGGCCATGCACCACGGCGACTTCGACGACGATCCGGCGACGGTAAGCTCGACCTTCAAACGGATCGTGACGCCTCGTCCCGGCCCCGCAACGGGCATGGTTGCGGCCAAGGCGCCCGTCAGGCCCAAGCCCGAGCTCGAGGGAGAGATCGAGGAACTGGTCTTTGAAACTTCCAGGTCAAAACTGCGCACGCGGCGCCTGGATATCGACTCCCGCACGCGACTCGTGCCTTGACGCGGCCGGCAGCGTGCCGGAATCGGCCGGCACGCTGCTCCAGGTTGTCGAGATGCCCCGATGCGCGTGACGATGCCGCGCTCCATCCGCTCGAATTCCTTTCTTGGCCATCGGCGATGATTCAATCCACGTGTGCATCGCCGGCCAATCCAACCGGCAGCTCCGTATCCACCCCCAGCGCCCGCCGCAGATCCTCCATGCTGGCCGGCTTGGTCAAATGCAGGTCGAACGCCGCCGCATCCGCCGGCGTATGCGCCACGACGCCGGCCTGCCGGCCGTAGCCCGTGAGCGCCGCCAGCCGCAGCGGCCCGCGCGCGGCGCGGCGCATCGCGGCGGCGAGGGCGTAGCCGTCCATGTCGGGCAGGCCGATGTCGAGGATGGCCACGGCGGGCGGCCATCCGGCCTGCACCTCCAGCGCCCCCGCCCCGGTGTGCGCCGTGCGCACGTCGTGTCCCAGCTGGCGCAGGACGGCGGCGGTGAGCGTGGCGGCGTCTTCGTTGTCGTCCACGACCAGCACCCGCAGCGCCTGCGCCGTCCCGTGCGCGGCGGTCGCCGCCATGCCGGACGCGGGCGCCCCCAGCGGCAGGCTCACTTCGAAGCGGCTGCCGCGGCCCGGGCCGTCGCTGTGCGCGCGCACGCGGCCGCCGTGCAGCTCGACGATGCGACGGACGATGGCGAGCCCGAGTCCGAGCCCGCTGTGGCGCACGAGCGGCTGCGGGGCCTGGTAGAAGGGCTCGAACACGCGTTCCGCCAGCGCGGCGTCCATGCCGATGCCGTTGTCGCTGACGGCGAGGCGCGCTTCATCGCCCACGTGCGCGAGGACGACGCGGGTGTCCGTGCTGCCGAAGCGCGCGGCGTTCGACAGCAGGTTGCCGAGCACCTGGACCAGGCGGTGTTCGTCGCCCGCGACCCATAGTGAGTCCGGCGCGTCCAGGTGGATCGCCTGGCCGGGCAGGGCGGCGACGGCGTGGCGCGCGACGGCCGCCAGGTCGACCGGCCCGACCTCGATGCGCAGCTTGCCGGACGCGATGCGGGACACGTCGAGCAGGTCGTCGACGAGGTGTTTCAGGTGGTCGACCTGGCGCCGCATGATGCCGCGCTCGCGCCGGCCGGCGGCGTCGTCGCGCAGGTCCATCAAATCGAGTGCGCCGGCGATGGGGGCCAGCGGGTTGCGCAGTTCGTGGCCGAGGACGGCGAGGAATTCGTCCTTGGCGCGGCCGGCCTGGCGCGCCTGTTCCAGCGCTTCCTCGCGTTTGGCCAGGGCCTCGGCGAGTGTGTCGAGCAGGCGACTTCTCTCGTGTTCATGCGCGCTGCGGCGCGCGCCGGCCGCCCGCAGCGCTTCGCCCATCGCGTGGATCTCGCGGATGCGCGAGCGGGGCACGGCCAGTGCGGTGCCGGCGCCGAGGGCCGCCGCGCCGGTCTCGAGGGTGGCGATGCGGCGCACGATGCGCCGCGCCAGCAGCGTGGCAAGGCCGATGCTGAGGGCCAGCGACAGGACGATGCCGGCCGCATACCAGATGAATCCCTGCGTGGCGCCGCCGGCCCAGCCCACCGGCGGCGCGCCCACGACCACCGTCCAGCCGTAGCGCGAGAGTCGCGTATAGGCCGTCGTGACGGCAGCGCCTTCGAGCGTGAGGGCGGGACCGGTGCCCTCCGGCCCATGCGTGGCCATCAGGCGGACCAGTGTCGGGCTGGGCGCGGCGCCGACGTGCCGGGCGAGGCCGTTGGAGCGGGCGACGATCGCCCCGGCGCCGTCCAGCACCGCGATCTTCGAACCGGGCGGCACCTGCTGGCGTGCGATCACGCGCATGATGCGGTCGGGCTGGACGATGGCCGTCAGCACATACGGCCGGCCGGCCGCGTCGTTCACCGGATAGCGCACGGGGATGGCCGGGCGGCCGCCCTTGCCCTGCGCGATATGTCCGATCACGGGCCGGCGCAATGCCAGCGCTTGGCGCAGGCTTTCGGCATCGGCGACGGGTTGCGGCGGGGCGTCGAACGGCGCCGTCGTGCGAAACAGCATGCGGCCGGTGCCGTCGGCCAGGATCACGCCCAGCCAGTCCGGCTGCGCCTGGGCCTGCTCGTGGGCGATGGTGTGGAAGGCGCGCAGGTCGCCGGTGTCGAGGGCGGGGGTGCGGGCCATGCTGGCCAGCGTGGTTACCGTCCCGTCCAGTTCGGCGTCCACGGCGCTCGACAGCGCGCGCGCCAGGTCCAGCAGCCCGCGCTCCTGTTCGCTTTCGTGGTATTCCGCGGCCAGGTGCACGCTCCAGGCGCCCAGCGCGGCCAGCGGCAGCAGGCCGATCGCCGTCAGCAGGATCAGGAGGTAGCGCAGGGACAGTGAGGGGCCGCGTCGGGCGCGCATAGGTGCGTGAAGGTCAAACAGTAATTATATGTCGAAACATAGTTGCTGGACATTCAGGCCGGCAGGGGGCATCAAATGAAGTAATTCATGTAACCGTTTTCGTTACATTCTCACTAATTTCATTTATACATTTTTGTGAATGTATCCGTTGGTAGGTCACAACAATCACCAAATCTCACAAATATTTCTTCTGAAATAACCGGTATGCGTACTACAGGTGTTGAACTGAGGCTATGATATTTACCAGTTTCACCCATATAAATGACGCCCGGCATCGAACGGCTGACAAGACGTCTCCAAGAGTGCCCGTTTTTATACCAAGCGGGAATTTCATTTATAAAAGGCAATAATAATATGGTGCCGCAACAACGCTCAATCTCGAATAATCCCATTCGGGTCATGGTGGTGGAAAATCACCAGTTGATACTGTGGGCACTGACCAAGTTGATCAATGATCACCGCCCGGACATGGAAGTCACCGCCGTCGCGGGCACCCAGGCGGACGCGCTGCAGCAGCTCGCCCGGGCGGCGCCCGACGTGGTGCTGCTGAAGTACGAGCTGGCAGCCATGACGCCGCAGTCCGCGCTGCCCGAAGTGCTGACGCACGGGCGTCATACGCTGCTGTTCGCGGAAGAGGTGGAAACGGAAACGCTGGCGCACAGCCTGCGCTGCGGCGCGCACGGCCTCCTGAGCCGCCGGTCCAGCGCCGACGAGGTGATCAAGGCGATCGGCAAGACCCATGAAGGCGAACTCTGGTTCGGCCGCGAAGCCACCAACCTCGCGCTGAATGCCATGCGCGGCGGCGGCGAACCGGTGCGCGCCCAGCCCAGCCGGGACAGCCTGGAGTTATTGACGCCGCGGGAGCGCCGCGTTTTACAGGCCGTTATTGCGAATAAAGTCAGGACCAATAAAGACCTGGCAAAACGCCTGTTCATTTCGGAATCCACATTGCGGAATCATTTATCGTCGATTTATCAGAAACTCGGCGTGAGTAATCGACTTGATTTATATGTTTACGCGCAAAGCCATCTCCCTGCGAATAATGTCGAGATGGCTTAGCGGATGCTTTGCATGTTTTATTGCGTGTGATTGAGTATCGGTCCGATCGTCCGGACGATCTGGATGATGGCCGGACCGAGCACGACCATAATGATTGACGGAAATATAAACAGCACGAGCGGGAACAGCATTTTCGTCGGGATCTTCGCGGCTTTTTCTTCAGCCCGGGCCTGGCGTTTGTGTCGCAGGTCTTCGGAAAACACCCGCAACGAGTCGCCGATGCTGACCCCGAAACGGTCGGCCTGCGTCAGCATCGTGGCGAACGACGTCAGTTCCTCGACGCCGGTGCGCAGCGCCAGGTTGCGCAGCGATTTCTCGCGCGTGCCGCCGGCCCGCATTTCCAGGTTGGTCAACTGCAGTTCCTCGGCCAGCGCGGGACTCTGTTCCTGCAATTCCTCGGCCACCCGCGTAAGCGCCGCGTCGAGGCCCAGGCCGGCTTCGACGCAGACCAGCAACAGGTCGGCGGCGTCGGGGAAGCTGTCGAAGATGTCGCGCCGGCGGGCACGTCCGGCCAGCGAGAGTGCGACATTGGGCAGGTAGCATCCCAGCGTGGCCGCGCCAAGCACCCAGAGCAGCAGCGCCATGCCCGTCGCGCCCTGCGTGGCGCGCAGCATCAGGAACGTGGGCACGGCGGCCAGCACGGGCAGCAGCGTCTTCAGACCGAAGAAGACGTGCGCCGCTTTCGGGTGACGGATCCCGGCGTTCATGAAGCGCACGCGCAGCGGCGACGTTTCCCAGTCTCCCGAGGGTGTCGACAGCCGGGCGAACGGCGTGACGACGTCGACGATCTTCGTGCTCCAGGCTTGCGATGCCGATTCTTCCTTCGTGAGCGCGTTCAGGCGCTGCTCGGTCCGGTCGGGCGCCAGCCACAGGACCAGACCGATGCAACCGGTACTGACGGCAAGGAAAACGACGAGGGGTAGCAACATGATGGTTCTCCTTCAGACACGGATTTTTGTGATGCGGCTCAGGACGATAATGCCGAGCAACATCATGGATAGCAGGACGCGCAGCATGCCGACGCCGATCGGGTCGGTCCACATCGGCTGCATGAATGTCGGATTCATCCAGTACAGCAGGGCACCCAGGACGAACGGCAGTATCGCGAGGGTCCGGGCCGACATCCGGCCATCGGATGTGAGGATGCGGATGCGCGAGTGCAGCTTCAGGCGTTCGCGGATCAGCTTGCTCAAATTGCCCAGCACCTCCGTGAGGTTGCCGCCGGACTGGCGCTGGATCAGCACGGCCACGGCGAAATACCGGTAGTCCGTCAGCGGCACACGCTCGCACAGGCCGGACAGGGCCTGCTGCAAAGAGACGCCGAAACTGACCTGTTCGTGCACGAGGCGGAACTCGGCGGCGACGGGATCGGGCATTTCCTCGGCCAGCAGCTGGATGCCCAGCGGGAGCGAGTGCCCGGCCCGCACGGCGCGCCCGATCAGGTCCAGCGCGTCCGGCAACTGCTGTTCGAGTCGGCGCAGACGGCGGCCGCGCTTCCAGGTCAACCAGACCCAGGGCAGCGCAGCCAGCACGCCCGCGCACACGAGGCAGAAGACGATCGGTTGCGCGCCCAGCATGCCGAGGGCCAGTCCGGCGACGCCGGCGGTGCCGCTTGCGAGCAGCAGGCGAGCGACGGTCCAGTGCAGGCCGGCCTGGGCGATCAGGTTGTTCAGCCGTGTCGCCAGCGCCACGCCGCTCAGCGCGCGCGCGAGCCCCGACAGTTCGCTCAAACGGCGCGATTTCAGCAGCGGGCGCTGGGACTCGGCGTCGGACTTGCGCCCCACCAGGTCGAGGCGGCGCTGCAGCCGGACGGCCGCCGCGCCGTGCCGTGCACGCCAGAGCAACCACGCGCCCTCGACGAGCAGGATCACGGACACGAAGACGAGCATCAGGACGATGAGCATGGCGGTCTCCTCAGGATTGCCGGCGGCTTGGGTCGAACATGTGATCGGGCAGCTGGATGCCGAACGCACGCAGGCGCTCCGCGAACCGGGGGCGCACGCCGCTCGCCTGGAAATGGCCGATGATCTTGCCTTCGGCGTCGACGCCCGTCTGCTGGTAGGAGAAGATCTCCTGCATCGTGATCACGTCGCCTTCCATGCCCGTGATTTCCTGGATGCTGGTGATCTTGCGCTTGCCGTCGGTCAGGCGCAGCGCCTGGATGATCACGGTGATGGCCGACGCGATCTGCTGGCGCGCCGCCTTGTGGGGCAGGTTCAGGTTGGCCATGCCGATCATGTTCTCCATGCGTGACAGCGCATCGCGCGGGGTGTTCGCGTGGATCGTCGTCAGCGAGCCTTCGTGGCCGGTGTTCATCGCCTGCAGCATGTCGACCGCCTCGGCGCCGCGCACCTCGCCGATGATGATGCGGTCGGGACGCATCCGCAGCGCGTTCTTGACCAGTGCGCGCGCCGTGACCTCGCCCCGGCCCTCCATGTTCGGCGGCCGGGTTTCGAGGCGTACCACGTGCGGCTGCTGCAGCTGCAGTTCGGCCGCGTCCTCGATGGTCACGACGCGCTCCGACGCGGGGATGTAGCCGGACAGGATGTTCAGCAGCGTCGTCTTGCCGGCACCGGTGCCGCCGGAGATCACCATGTTGACCTTGGCGCGGCACAGGCCTTCGAGCATTTCCGCCATGTCCGGCGTCAGGCTGCGCAGGTCGTCCACCAGGTTGGCCATCTTCAGCGGAATGTGCGCGAAGCGGCGGATCGACATCATCGGCCCGTCCAGCGCGATCGGCGGGATCACCGCGTTCACGCGCGAGCCGTCGGGCAGGCGGGCGTCGACCATCGGGCTCGATTCGTCGATGCGGCGGCCCACCAGCGACACGATCTTGTCGATGATGCGCAGCAGGTGCCGGTCGTCCGTGAACGTGACGTCGCTGAGTTCCAGCTTGCCGCGCCGCTCGACGTAGATCTTGTCGTACGCGTTGACGAGGATGTCGGAGACGCTCGGATCGGCCATCAGCAGTTCCAGCGGGCCGAAGCCCAGCATCTC
>Ga0068855_100010171_pt1 | contig 11337 bp, 8 predicted proteins | sample KBSCornC52_FD_66592 | JGI IMG/M metagenome (GOLD analysis project Ga0068855, IMG submission 66592) | Corn rhizosphere microbial communities from Kellogg Biological Station, Michigan, USA - KBS Corn C5-2 | ecosystem: Host-associated > Plants > Roots > Rhizosphere > Soil ... | reverse complement strand
GCGACCTCGCGCACGAGGTTGAGGCCGAGGCCGGTGCTCTTCTTGCCGGTGTCGGGTCGCTGCAAAGAGAAGAACTTCTCGAAGACGCGCACCCGCGCGTACTCGGGGATCCCGGGGCCCTGATCCACCACGGTCAGCTCGACATGGGCGCCCTGGGTCCGGCCCTCCAAGCTCAGCACGCCCCCGGAGGGGCTGAAGTCGACGGCGTTCTGGACCAGGTTCGACACGGCCAGGTGGAGGAGGAACTCGTCCCCGGAGACGCGCAGCTCCTCGGAGATGGCGATCTCGACGGTCAGGCGCTTGGCCGCGAGCGCGCTGCCGGCGGCCTCCAGCACCGTGCGGACCACCGTCGCCAGCGCGACCGGCTCGCGCGCGGGCAGCGCGCGCCGCACCTCCAGCTCGGACAGCTTCAACATCCGATCCACCAGGTTCTGGATCCGCTCGCTCTCGGTCTGGATGTTCCGCAGGAACTTGGCGCGCTTGTTGGGCGGCATCGCGTCGTCCTCGAGGATCTCGGCCGCGCCCCGGATGGCGGACAGCGGGCTCTTCAGCTCGTGCGTCAAGGTTTGCACGTACTGGGCGATGTAGGCCTGGCCGTCCAGGGACTGGCGCATTCGCTCGAACGCCTGACCCATCGTGCGCAGCTCGGTACGGGCCAGTCGTGGGAACGGGACGCGCCGGCCCTCGCGCACGTCGTTCGCGTAGCGGGTGAGCCGTCCGACCTGCTGCCGGACCCACAGCGAGGCGAGCAGGCTGAGCAACACCGCCAGGCCCGCCGACGCCGCCACGAGCCCGAACACCCGCGGCCGCGCCGAGTCGAGGAACGCGTTCACGGCGGTCGTGGGCTTGGCCACCGTCACCACGCCGGTGATCTTGCCGCCCTCGAGAATGGGTGCCGCGACATAGAGGGTGGTCGGCGCGTCGGGATAGCGTGGATCGCGCCCGATGCGCGCGCCGTATTCGCCGAGCAGGGTGCGGTGCACGTCGCGCCAGGCCGAGTAGTCGCTGCCCACCGGGTCGAGCTTGGCGCTGTCGTATACCAGCTTTCCCTTCGCGTCCGTCACATAGACGCGCACGTCGATAGTGGTCTTGGTGGTGTCGTAGATCGTGGCGGACAGGTGCCGTCCCGAGACGTCGGCGAAGATCTGCTCGAGCGCCGGCGTGTCCAGCCCGTCGCCGTGGTTGGCGCTGGCGATGAAGGCGGCCAGCAGGTTCGCCTCGTCGACGAGTGGCTCCTCCGCGCTCTGCAGATAAGCCAGGCGTAGACCGCCCGCGATCTGCGCGACGGGATACGAGAAGCAGAGCAGGAAGATCCCGACGTAGGCGAGGAAGAGGGCGGTGCCCAGCCTCAAGGATCGTCTCGCAGCGAGTAGCCGCTGCCCCGGTGGGTCACGATCGGATCGGCGTCGGGCGCCACGGCGCGCAGCTTGGCGCGGATGTTCTTGATGTGCGCGTCCACGGTGCGGTCCAGGCTGGTGCCGGGCTCATCCCACACCAGCTCCATCAGCTGGTCACGCGACAGCACGTGGCCGGGGCGGCGGATGAAGGTGGTGAGGATCTCGTATTCGTACTTCGACAGCTCGAGGGCTTGCCCGCGGAACGTCACTTGCCGGCGGGCCGCGTTCACGACGAACTCCGCGGCGCGGTGGCCCGCCGGCGAGCTGGGGGCGGCCGCGCTCGAGCCAATGCTGTCGCTGGCGCTCCGCCCCGCGGGCACCGTCGTGTCGCTGGTCGCGGCGGGGCGCGCCCGCCGCAAGACCACCTTCACGCGGGCCGCCAGCTCGCGCGGGCTGAAGGGCTTGGCGATGTAATCGTCGGCGCCAATCTCGAGCCCCAGCACCCGATCAATCTCGGTGTTGCGCGCGGTCAGAAAGATGATCGGCGTGGCGTGGTGACGGCGGATCTCCTTCAGCAGGTCGAAGCCCGTCACATCCGGGAGGCCCACGTCCAGGAGGATCAAGTCGATGGCGTGGGCCGAAAGGAGCGCCGCCACCGCCCGCCCGGTCGTGGCGTGGATCGTGTCGAGGCCCTCGCTCTCCAGCACGTACTGGATGTTGTCCGCGATGGCGGGCTCGTCCTCGACGATCAGGATCTTCGGCTTCACGGTGCGGTCACTCCCGGGAGAGATTCGAATGTATCCGATTGGCCAGACCTTTGGCGATGACGCCCAGGCCCAGCAGGAGGACCACGATACCCAGGACGGACCCTGCGTGCTCGAGCAGCCGCGCGTCCAGGCCGTGAAATCCACGTCGCGCGAGGGGGACCGCGATCACGATGCCCAGATAGAACGCGAGCGGCGAGCGCGTGAGGCGTACGAGAGCGCGGGACAGGCGCGGGCCGCCCGCTTCACCGGGCGCTCCTTCGGGCGCGGCGCGGGGCTTCCAGAGCCGCGCCGCCGCGGCGTGCACCGCGAACAGCGAGGTGCAGTAGAGCAGGGTCCCCATGAGTCGATGCGCCCGGAGGGGCGTCAGCACGGCGCCGTAGATGTCGGCCTGGTACAGGGGCCCGGCCACCATGACCCGCACCGCATTGGTCGCCACCGTCGCAGCCCAGGCCAGCGCCAGGCTCGCCGGCAGCCACGCCGCCCGGGCCAGCCCGTGGCGCGGGCGGTGGGCGAACGCGAAGAACAGGGTCGCGAAGCACGCGATCAAGAAGTTCAGCCCCGAGCACGCCGTACCGACCACCAGCCGCTGGTCGTGGCTGATGTACCCGGCACCCCCTTCGAGCGTGAAGGTCATGCCTCCCAGCCAGCCCGCTAGCCAGCAGGTCGGCGCCAGCACCCACCTCAGATCATCGGCGTTCGCCCCGCTGAAGAAGGCCTTCAGCGCATACGCGACGGCCGCGCCCGCGACGTAGAGGAAGGGGAGCGCGAGGCGCCGGCGCAGCCACCGCAGGCAGATTCCGGCCATCTCTCGGGTCGTGCGCGGCTTTCCCATGTTCATCCCGTCCTCGTCCTCGTCCTCGTCCTCGCTTCACGCGCGCGCAGCGGCGTCCCTCTGCAGCCGCGCCGCGATGGCCAGCGCCGCCAGGGCCCCGAGGGCGAGCGCCAGCACCCAGAGCTCGGGCTCGTCGCCGGATCCGTACGCGGCGCCGTCCACGGCCATGTCAGAGACCCCCTGCGGCATGGGCAACGGCTGCACCACCGGGCGGGCCAGGCCGCTCGCGTTTCGCACCTCTTGCAAGACCGCGACGAACGACGTGTGGCTGGTGACGAGCGAATAGGTGAGGCCCAGGTTGGTCACCTCGAGCTGTGCCTCGTCCTGGTGATCGTCGAAGTTGAAGTCCGAAAGGCGGGCGATGCGCGCCCGCGCCCACAGGCGCGGCAGCGCCGCGTTCTCGGGGCGAGCCGCGTGATCGGCCAGGCGCACCGATGACTTGAACTCGCCCTGGGCGGTCCGGCCCGTGACGGTGAACCGACCGGCGCGCAGCAGCGCCGCGCGCCCCGAGGCGTCCCGCGGCGCCCGCCATTTCCCGAAAACCACGATCGGGCGCTCGGCGAAGAGATCCGCCTGCACCGCCGGCTCCACGTCGAACACGTCCACCCCCTCGGCCTTCACCTGGATGTGGGTGAGCACCGGGGTCTCGACCGTGCGACGGAATCGCGCGCCGGTCGTCTCGGCCTGCGCCGGATCGGTCACCACGAACGGCTCGCCTTGGCCGGCGCGCGCCAGTCCTTCGATCAGGTGGCGGTTCACGCTCGCGCCGATCCCGAACGCGAACAGGTTCGTGTCGTTCAAATGCTCTTGAACCAGCGCGAAGGCCCCCGGCTCCTCGGCGATGTATCCGTCGGTGAAGACCGCGATGGTGCGCGACACCGGTCGGGGTCGCGGCAAGCGCATCGCCGTCCGCAGCGCGCTCTCCAGCTCGGTGCCACCGCCGCCCGACTGCCGATCGATCACATCGATGGCCCGGTCGACGTTCGCGCGGGTGGCCGGCACCGACGCCGGGGCCAGGACGTGCGAGGCGCCCGAGAACAGCACCACGTTGAAGGTGTCGGTGGGCCGCAGGTGGCCGATCAGATCGCGCAGCACGCGCTTGGCGGTCTCCAGCGGGAATCCGTGCATCGATCCGGACACGTCGAGCACGAAGACATACTCGCGTGGTGGGATCTCGGCCGGCGCGACGGTCGCGGGCGGCTGGACCATCAGGAGGAAGAAGTCGTCGGAGGCCGTCGCGGGCGTCCCCTGCGCGCTCGTCTGGCCGCCGACTTTGTCGCTGGCGCGACCGCCCTCGTACAGCAGTAAGCCAGCGCCGATGGTGGGCCCGCTCAGCCGATAGTCGAGGATGAAGTCGCGGTTCGCCGAGTCGCCGTCGGTGCGCGCCAGCGCCACGCGGGCGACCGAGTTGCCCTCGTGCGAGAGCGTGATGGCGTGCGAAGGGGAGCGCACCTCGCCGAGCGGCATGCCTGCCGAGATCGTCACGGCGATCTCGAACGTGCCGGGGGCTGCTTGCCCGGCATGGAAGTAGGGGGTGGACACGAACCCCGTGTGGCTGGCCGGACGCGCGGTGGCGCCGCCGGCGTAGCGCGGGCCGACCACCGTGGGATAGACCAGCTCGTACACGCCCTCTGACGGGACCAGGAGCTCGGTGTATGCCAGCTCGACCTCGACCCGGTCCTTCGGCAGCACGTTGGCGACCGACATGGTGAACACGTTCGGCCGCTCCTGGTCCAGCTTCGTCGCCGTCTTGCCCTCGCGCTTGGCCGCCTCGAACTCCTGGTTGGCGGCCTCGCGCTCCTTGATCCGAGCGGCGACCATCTTGTCGCCCACCCGCAAGGTCAGCCCATGGATCGCGGCCCGTGTCGACGCCGGGAAGACGTAGCGCGCGTGCAGCGTCGACGCCCCCGTGTTCTCGTAGGTCTGCTTGACGAGCACGTTGGCAATGACGCCGCTCACGGTGGCCGTCACCTTGGTGCTCTTCAGCGGGAAGCTCTCCTCTCCCACCGGTGCACCCTCGACGAAGAAGTAGGGCGACTCCGTACGGTCGTCGCCGCCGGCCCCCCGGCCGACCTCCGCCGCGTACAGACGAGCCGACGACCACCACCACCCCAGCAACAGCGAAATCCCGACCACGACGATGCGCTTCATGACCCGGCCCTTTCTTGGTTTGTGTTCGCGGACCATGTCCGCGAGCCCCAAGGTGCCGGTCAGGCATGAAGCGCCTACGAACGCTTCATGCGAAGTTCATGAAAAATCCGTGAAGGGGAGGGGACTAGCCCCGGCCGTCGTCGAGGCCGTGTTTCTTCAGCTTCGTGTACAGCGTCGAGACCGCGATCCCCAGCGCGCGGGCGGCGTGCGTTCGATTTCCATCGTGCTCCTTGAGCGCCCGCACGATGGCCATGCGCTCCTGCGCCTGCAGCGATCCTCCGGGTGGACCGCCGCCGCTGCCGGGCAACGAAGGGGAGGGCGGGCGCGGCAGCTCGTACCGGGCGCTGTCGCGCTTCGCTGGCGGTGCCGGGGCTTGCCCCGATCCGGGGAACCCGCCTGTCGCCGGCGTCGGGCCGGGCGTCGGCGTCAGCCCGGTGATGGGAGCGGTCGCGATCGGCCCCGAGCCGGTCCCGGCGCTGGGCCTCAGGAAGACCAGATCCTTCACGTCCAGCACGCCCCCCGTGGCCAGCGCGGCGGCGCTGTCGACGGCGTTCTTCAGCTCGCGCACGTTGCCGGGCCAGGGGTGCGCGCCCAGCAAGGCCAGCGCCGCCGGCGTGACCGTCAGGGCGCGCCCTCCGAGGGCCAGGAAGTGCGCCACGAGCTCGGGCAGATCCTCCAGCCGGTCGCGCAGGGGGGGCACCTGCAGCACCGCCGTCGACAGACGGAAGAAGAGGTCCTGTCGAAAAGCGCCCGCCTCCACCTGCGCGCTGAGGTCGCGGTTGGTGGCCGCGATGATGCGCACATCGAAGGGCTGCGCGGCGCCCGCGCCCAGCCGCTGCACCTGCCGTTGCTCCAGCGCGCGCAGCAGCTTCGGCTGCAGGTCGAGCGGGAGCTCGCCGATCTCGTCGATGAACAGGGTCCCGCCGTGGGCGCGCTCGAACACCCCGGGACGCGCGACGGTCGCGCCGGTGAACGCCCCCTTCTCGTGGCCGAACAGGGCGCTCTCGATCAGCGACGGCGGCACGGCCGTACAATCGAAGACCGTGAACGCGGCCACCTTCCGGGGGCTCGCCTCGTGGATTGCGCGCGCCAGGACGTCCTTGCCGGTGCCTGTCTCGCCGATGAGCGTGATCGTCAGGTCCGTCGGCGCGATCCGGGCGAGCAGCGCGAAGACGCGCCGCATGGCCACCCCGGGCCCCACGGCTCCTCCGAAGCGGCCCGGTACGTCGCGGAGCTCGTCGTCGTCCACCGGCGCGCGCATCAGGCGGGCCGGCTTGCCGCTCTCTCCTCCCAGCTCGAACCGCAGGCGCGTTGTTCCCACGACGATCTCGGCCCCGCTGGACAGGACGGCCTCCTTGATCGCGATGTTCGCGACGCGCGTCCCGTTGCTGCTGCCCAGATCGCGGAGCACGATCCCGTTCGGTCCACGGGACAGCGCCGCATGGTGGTGCGACACGTGGGGGTCATCGAGCCGCACGTCGCAGTCGGGCCCGCTGCCCACCACCAGCGGCGCCTCGCCAATCTCGGTCCATCGGCCCGCGTTGCCGTCCGACTCGACGACCAGCCATGCGCCTCCGCCCGGAGGCGCCGGCAAATCCGATTTCAGGATTCGCGTCTTGCGGGACGTCTCCGTGCTCATGGGGTGTCCGCCCCATGGTACGTCGGCCGCTCGCCGGGCGCACCCTCCGGGATCTGGAGACCCTCCGGATTCTGGAGGGTGAGAGCCGGTCGATCTGGAGGGTCGAAGGACGGGCGTCGCGACCATCACTCAATGATTTCCATACTATGCACGCATGGCCAGCCGGGCACGGACTTTGAAAGGCCAAGAGACCATGACAGGGATGAACCACCGCAGCCTGGTCCCCGCCGTCTTTGCCTTCTGTCTCGGGTTCATTCCGTCCCTTCCGTCCTTCGCCTCCCAGATGCCCCAGGCCGTCCTCCCGCGGCCCGAGCTCGGTGGGGGATCGAAGGCGGCGACGGTCGCCGTGGTCAGCGGCGGCGCGGCGCCGATGGTCGGCTACATCGTCGAGCCCCTCGCGCCCCCCGCGACCTCCATCACCCTGTACAACGTGAACAGCGAAGAGACGGCGACCTTCCAGATCCCGGATGACGGCCGCGCCGACCCGGCGACCGCCAAGGCGCTGAAGCACTTCCTGCGGTGCCGCCGCACCATGCGCGAGAAGGCCATCGCGCCGGGCACCTTGGCCCTGCTGGTCGAGGTGGCGAAGCACTGGCCCGGCCGGACCATCGACATCATCTCTGGGTTTCGCGCGCCTCCGTACGGCGCTCCCCACTCGAAGCACTTCGCCGGGCATGCCATCGACTTGCGCGTCGAGGGCGTGAAGACCGCGACGCTGCGTGACTTCGTCTGGCGGAACAACCACGAGGTGGGCGTCGGCCACTACACCGGCGAAAACTTCGTCCACATGGACTATCGCCCTGGCGAGATGGATATGGCCTGGTCGTCTCGCCGCGAGGGCGCCAGCCTGAACTACAAGCCCGGGTGGGCCGCCCGCGCTCGCCGCGGGCAGGCGGCCTGGGGCCGGATCGCCTCACGTTTCTGATCCGGCCCGAGGACTCAAGCGGGGCTGGAGCTGCTTCGCGCTCTCGTGTCCTGGGCGGCGCTCTCGGCGTCGAGCACGTCGGGGCTACCGTCGGCGCCATATTGCTTGAGCTTGCGGTAGAGGGTGGCAACGCCGATGCCCAGGGTGTCGGCGGCCTTGGCGCGGTTGCCCCCGGAGGCTGCCAGTGTCTCCAGGATCAGCGCGCGCTCGACGTCGGCGAGCTTGCGCGAGCCTGAGGACGCCGGGACGATCGGGCGCGCCTCGCGGATCTCTTCGGGCAGGTCGTCGACGTCGATGCGCGGGCCGAGCGCCAGCGCGGCCGCTCGTTCGATGGCGTTCTCCAGCTCGCGGACGTTGCCCGGCCAGTCGTAGCGCGCCAGCTGATCGGCGGCTGCCGGGGTCAGGCCCTCGATGGGCCGGTTGAAGCGCGCGGCCGCCTCGGCCAGGAAACGCCGCGAGAGGGGCACGATGTCGCAGCGCCTCTCTCGCAGCGCCGGCACGCGGATCTCGATGACGCGCAGGCGGTAATAGAGATCGTGTCGGAAGGCGCCACGGGCGACCTCGTCGCCCAGGGTGCGGTTCGTGGCAGCGAGGACTCGGACGTCGACCTTGCGGTTGCGGCTCTCGCCCACGCGACGGATCTCGTGGTCCTGCAGGACGCGCAGGAGCTTGGCCTGCAGGGAAGGCGAGACCTCGCCCACCTCGTCGAGGAGCAGGGTGCCGCCGTGAGCGGCCTCGAACAGACCGACGCGGTCGCCGGTGGCCCCCGTGAAGGCACCCTTCGCGTGACCGAACAGCTCGCTCTCGAGCAGGCTTTCGGTCAGCGCGGCGCAGTTGACGGCGATGAAGGGGCCGGCGGCGCGCGCCGACTCGGCGTGGATCAGGCGCGCGATGCGCTCCTTGCCTGCGCCGGACGGGCCGGTGATGAGGACCGTGGTGTCGACGCGGGCGGTGCGGCGGGCCAGCTCGACCACGCGCTTCATCTCGGCGCTGCGGGTGACGATGCCGGCGGCCGCCTCGTCCTCGGGGCTCGCCTCGGACGCGCGGGCCAGCGCCTGGCTGCGCTCGCGCAGGCGGCGCTCGCTCTTCTTGAGCTGATCGGCGAGCTGCTTGACGGCCTCCGAGCTGCAAGCCGCCCGGTACATCTGGAGGTAAGGCTCGATGCGCGGGCCCCACGCCGCCGTCTCTCGCGCGATGACCCGGCAGATGGCGTCGCCGCGGCCGACGCACGTCTCTTCCAGGCAGAAGATCTCTCGGCCGTTCGCGTGGGTGAGGTACCCGCTCGCGAAGCCGCACAGGGTCCAGCACACAGGCTCCTCGGCGCGCCCGATGTGCAAGAGGTGCTGCTCGGCCTCATACGAATCGCGCCAGATGGCCTCGGCGAACGGGGTGTCGGATCCGGGATGCGTGGGCGAGGTGACCGGCTCGACGGTGACCAGCCCCTGCAGGGTGTGCAGGCGCCCGCCGGCGGCGCGCCAGTCGGCCTCCGACTTCCAGGGGAGGCCGCGCAGGGCCTCGGCGGTGCGGGCCCCGTGCGCGAAGCCGAAGCGTGACAGCACGGCGCGAGCGCCCCCGAGGCCGAGCATGTCGATCAGGGATCGCCGCAGCAGTCCGAGCGCCACGGCGTCGAACAGGAGGACACGTTCGCCACCGAAGCGGATGGGACCGCCGCGGTCGACGTCGAAATCGAGCAGGTCGCGGAGGCTCAGGTCGGCGGCGGTCATCGAGGGCATGCTGAGTAGATTGTCATATCGAGAGTCCGTGACAATCAAAATGATAGGTGCGTCCGTTGCGGTTCAATGAAATCAATCACTTGCGATCGATGGGACGCTGGCACAGCAGTCGCAGTTCGTCTGGTCCGAAGGGAGACCACATGAGCACCAACGCTAGCAGCAACCAGACCCAGGACCGTTCGACGACCTCGCCCGCGGCAGACGTCACCGCTCGCCAATACGAGATCGATTCCTCGCACTCGAGCGCCTCGTTCAAGGTGCGGCACCTGATGGTGTCGAACGTGCGCGGCGAGTTTCGCAAGGTGGCGGGGCACGTCGTCATCGACGAGGTGGACGTCACGCGGTCCAGCGTCGAGGTGACCATCGATGCGAGCAGCATCGACACCCACGACGAGAAGCGCGACCAGCATCTGCGGAGCGCCGACTTCTTCGACGTCGCGGCGCACCCGACGCTGACGTTCAAGTCGAAGCGCGTGCAGGCGGGCAAGGGCGGCGGGCTGTTCGTCACGGGCGACCTGTCTCTGCACGGGGTGACCCGCGAGGTGACCCTCGACGTGGAGCCGCTGTCGCCGGAGGTCGCGGATCCCTGGGGCAACGTCAAGCGTGGGGCCAGCGCGCGCACCCGCCTCAACCGCAAGGACTTCGGGCTGGTGTGGAACGCGACCCTGGACGGAGGTGGCGTGCTCGTCGGCGACGAGGTGAGCGTCACGATCGAGGTCGAGCTGGGCCGGCGCTAGTACCTCAGACCGCGGCGATCCTGAATTACGGGTACACTGTCGAGCTGGTGAAGCCTCCTCGGTGTACCCGTGCGGCCATGGTTCTGGCGCTCTCGGTGGGGGCGCTTCTGTCCGTGGCGGCGGGCTGCGGAGGTGGGGGGGGCTCGGGCGGCACGGACGGCGGCACCGGCGGGACCGGCGGGCATGCCAAGGCGCGCGAGCTGACGTTTCCTTCCGGTGTGCGCGGCACCAGTCCCCGGTTTTCACCGGACGGCGGCCGGCTGGCTTACAACCGCGACGAGGGGAGCATCAACGCAGTCGCGGTGATGTCGCTGGCCGGGACGGACTCTCACGACTTGGCCACCGACGGCAGCTACCTGACGGCGATGACCTGGTCGAAGGATGGCGTCGAGATCATCTACGGGGCCGACGAGGACGTCCGGGCCGTGCCGTCCGCGGGCGGCACCACCCGCCAGGTCGTGAGCGCGTTCGCCGCGGTCGGCCCCGACCTGTCGCCCGACGGCAAGTCGCTGGTCTACGGCATCAACGGCTCCAACCTGCAGCTCGCCGACCTGACCAGCTCGCCTCCGACGATCACCGATCTGGGCACGCCCGGCAGCGCGCCGCGCTTCTCGCCCGACGGACGCGCGATCGCCTACTGGAGCGGGGACACGCTGCAAGTCATGCAGCTTTCGTCCAAGGCGACGACCGACGTGCTGACGGGCGACGCGAACCTGGGCTTCGGCGGCGTCGATTGGTTCGGCGATGGCCGGCTCCTCGCCGGGAGCGCCCGCGGCGTCGAGATCGTCACATTGGGGCTCCCCGTCGTGCGCCACCTGGTGAGCGACGTCTTCGCCTTGCTGGACGTCGATCTGTCTCCCGACGAGACGCAGGTCGCCTACGCCATCAACGGTCAGCAGAGCTTGTTCGTCCTGTCGGGCTTCTAGTCCCCTGGACTAGTCCCGCGTCCAGGCCGTGCACTGATAGAGCGCGGCCGCCACCGGCGCGCCGGGCGGGAACGCGCGGCGGGCGCGCGGCGTGAGGACCCCGGAGAGGGCCGCGGCGATGCGGGCGGGGGGGCTCACGTGGTGGTCGTCGATGCCCCGATACCCGATGAGCTCGAACGCTCGGGTCATCAGGCGGCTGACCATGGGGTAGCCCGTGACCAGGGTTCCGCCCGGCGCGAGGGTCCGCGCCAGGCTGCGCGCCGCTCCTTTGGCGTCGGCGATGTGCTCCA
>Ga0068855_100010167_pt1 | contig 11340 bp, 9 predicted proteins | sample KBSCornC52_FD_66592 | JGI IMG/M metagenome (GOLD analysis project Ga0068855, IMG submission 66592) | Corn rhizosphere microbial communities from Kellogg Biological Station, Michigan, USA - KBS Corn C5-2 | ecosystem: Host-associated > Plants > Roots > Rhizosphere > Soil ... | reverse complement strand
CAGTTCGAGCCGGCCGATCTCGCCTGCGCCAAGCAGGACGTGTCCGTCTACGCCAGCCTCGTGGGCGGCAACCACGCGGCCTCCAGCTCCGAAAGCAACATCAACTCGAGCTGGTGGACGCCCGATGGCTTCGGCATCTTCGGTTGCTACCAGGGCTCTTTCATCTACGTGGCCCCCGGGTTGCCAGCGCCCGAGGACGTCGACGGATCGTGCGCGCTGACGTCGCGCGATCCCCGCATCGGCCCCCTGACCCCGATGGGCGGGGTCGGCGATCTGCCCGTCCACCCGCTCTTTCCCGGTAGCCCGGCCATCGACGCGGTCACGAGCCCGGCGGCCATGTACGAAGACCAGCGCGACGGCTGGATCCCGGATCTCGACCTACCGGTGAAGGACGCGTGGACGTTGTTCGACCGCGCCGCCGACGGTGACGGCGACGGCCGAACCGCCGCCGACTTCGGCGCCGTCGAGATGAGTCCGCGCTGGCAGACCGAGCTGCTGTCGGTGGCCGACAAGGGCGCGTCGAGCCACCAGGTCGTGGTGACGCCCGCCGGGTTCGACCGCGGCGCCGGGACCACCTACGGGGCCTCGGGTGCGACCAATGAATTCGTGACCTACCGGCTGCCCGTCGCCGAGCCGGGCTATTACGACGTGACCATCGGTCTCCTCCGAACACCGATGGCGGGGAAGCTTCAGCTGGCCATCGCCGATGGACCGAGCGGGGCATGGACCGACCTGGGGACGTCTGAGGACGCCTTTGCGGCCAGCCCCACGTTCGCCGCGCTGGGCCCCTACCGCTCGCCGCTGTTCCTCACGGCCGGTGAGAAGCTCATTCGATTCACGGTGGCCGGCAAGAACCCCGCCAGTGGCGGCTACGGGCTGACGCTCGATTACATCGACGCCTCCCGGAGCCGGCGAGCCTGTCCCGTCGTCCAGCTCGCCGCCGGCGCGCGCCACACCTGCGCCGTGACCGCCGGCGGGGTGCGCTGCTGGGGCGACAACGAGGCGGGGCAGCTGGGCGACGGCACGACCTCGGCGGTCTGGCGGGTGCCGCCAGCCGACACCTTCTCCGACGTCCGCGCGGCGACGGCCGGTGCCCGCCACACGTGCGCGCTGACCAACGCCGGCGGTGTCCGCTGCTGGGGCGCCAACGACAAGGGCCAGCTCGGCGACGGCACCACCGCCGAGCGGCACGCGCCGCCGCCCGCCGACGTCCTCGGCAACGTCCAGGCCATCGCCGCCGGCGCCAATCACACGTGCGCGCTGACCAACGCCGGCGGCGTCCGCTGCTGGGGCGCCAACGACAAAGGCCAGCTCGGCGATGGGACCACCGCCGAGCGGCACGCGCCGCCGCCCACCGACGTCCTCGGCAACGTCCAGGCCATCGCGGCCGGTGCCCATCACACCTGCGCGCTGACCAACGCGGGCGGTGTTCGCTGCTGGGGCGCCAACACCTTCGGCCAGCTCGGCGACGGTACGACCACGGATCGCCCCACCCCGCCGGTCAACGACGCCGCCGGGAACGCGGCGTCGCTCTCGGCCGGGAGCGCGCACACGTGCGTCGTCACGACCGCCGGTGGCGTCCGGTGCTGGGGACACAACGCCGGCGGCGAGCTGGGCAACGGATCCTTGATCGATGCGCCGGCGCCTCCTGCTGCGGACGTCCTCGCGGGCGCGAGCGCGGTGACCGCGGCCGCCAACTTCACGTGCGCGCTCATGGCCTCGGGCGGAGTCAGGTGCTGGGGCTACAACAGCGACGGCCAGATCGGCGACGAGACCCCCAACGCGACCGAGCGGCAGTCGCCCTCGACCACCGACGTCCTGGCCCGTGCCGCAGCCGTCGGCGCCGGGGACGCCCACGTGTGCGCCCTCATGAAGAGCGAAGGGATCCGTTGCTGGGGCGCGAACACCTCGGGACAGCTGGCGGACGGGCTCGCGCCCGATCCCGCGCCGACCCCGCCCGAGCTCGACATCCTGGGCTTCACCGGCACCTGCCCGTGAGGCGCGCCCGGCCCACTCGGCCTCACTGAAAGCTGAAAGCGATCGCGATCCGGTGGGTCGCTTTCATCGGGTGCATGCTGGCGTGGTAGCGCTTGCCGTCGAACCCGATCATCTTGCCCTTCTTGGGCGCGACGGCCGCCGCCACCTTGAACCGCCCCTCCCGCAGGTACCCCGCCAACCGGTCCTGGGGGACCTCGTCAAACGTCTCCTCGAACAGCACGGTGTCGCCGTCGGCGTCGTTCACGTAATAAAGAGCGTTGTAATGAGGGACGTAGAAGTCCACGTGGGGATGGTGGGCCGCCTCCATCATGATTCTCGGGTAGAGGCCAAGTCGGATCCGGAGGAGCCGGGTGAATGGCTTCTGAGCCTTGTCGCAAAACATCAAGAGCAGAGGTAGAAGGAGAGCGGTGATCGGCGACGGCGGCCCGGGGGGGTTCTCGATGTGGAAGACGGTATTCGTGAACCCGCTGTACAGGGCGTCGGCCCCGCTCTCACCCAGCACGCGCGATGTCCTCCCCGGCTCGAGCCGGAAGTACCACGCCGCTGTCTCTGCGGTCAGCTCCGCCTCGATCTGGTCCTGGTACGACCGCGGGATGACGTCTTCGACCTCGACGAGATCCGGAAGAACCGGAAGAACCATGCGTCCCTCATGGTACCAGAAGGACGCGCCATCGTTCGTAAGGCCTCGCGATCTCATATGTTCTTTGGTCAAGCGTCCACGTCCACGGCTGCAGGGCCCATTGAACGATGAATTTTGAGCCCTCCCCAAGCACGAGCGTCTCTATGCCAAGATTGGGCTCGATCGTGCAGTGAAGAGTTGAATCCCCTCACAACTCTCCGGACCTTCGATTGTTGGCGCCGCTCGCCGGACATCCTCTACCTCTGCGAATGATGTCAATGTCGCGGGCCCCGGGATAGCATCGCCCGAGAGCACCATGCCTCTGCGCCGCCGCTCGCTCGCCGCTGCATGGGTGCTGGCCCTGCTCGCGGCGTGGGTCTCGAGCCCGGCCGGGTCGCTCGCGGCCCGGCCCGGGGCCGACACCGCGCCCGCAGCCAGCAAGCCCCCGTCGCCGCCACGTGGCCTGGTCGTCGTCCTGCGGCCCCCGGAGCTGACGGAGACCATGCGCGTGGTGTTGGCGCGCATCACGGGCGAGCTGGCCGCCGCGAGCTTCGAGGTTCGAACGGACGCCCTCGACCCGCAGAGAGATCCGACGCAGCAGATCCAGACGGTGGCGCTGGAGGCGGACGCGGTCGCCGCGTTCGCGCTGGGCGGCAGCCGTGACAGTCTGTCCATCTGGATCTTCGAACGCCTGGGGCACCGCACCACGATCCAGCGCGTGCCGGTCCGGCCAGGTGGGTTCGCGCAGGACGCCAAGGTCTCGGCGTTGAAGGCGGTCGAGCTGATCCGCGCCAGCCTCTCCGATCTCTGGCCAGCGCCCGCGCCGAGGCCCGCCGTAGCCGCGCCGCCGGCGCAGCCGCCTCCGACCTCCGCGGCATCGCCGCCGCCGTCCCCGCCGACGCAACCCGCCGGCCCACCCACCCCGCCATCTCCGCCGACCGCGCCAGCGACGCCCGTCGCGCCGGCGGTCCCCTCGCCTCTTCCACCGCCGGCCGCCGCCGCTCCCGAATCGCCGACGAGCCCGCCGCCCTTTCCCCCTCCCCGGAAGGAAGAACCTCCTGCCGCTCCCGTGATCGAATCCCCCTCGCCGCCCCCCACGCCGCCAGGGCCTAGCGACTCTGGGTGGCCGGGTACGCCCGGACTGGCGGTGGGATTGGGCGTGGCCGGCCTGTGGGATCTCCGCTCGACGCCGCAATGGATGGGCTCGCTTCACGTCGAGGGACGCCTCAACACGCGCCTCGCGTTACAAGCGCGGGTGGCCGGCCTCGGCCCGTCGCTCACCATTCAGGCAGCCGATGTCAGCGCATCAATCGAGCGGGAGCGCGGCTCGTTGGGCGCCGGCTGGTCCTTCTGGAGGGGCGCGCGAGCCTACGTTGCCCTGGTGGCGGCGCTCGGAGTCGAGCGCGTCACCGCGTCCGGCCACGCGACGGATTCAAGGCTGCCCATTCATAGCGCCACCGTCTGGATGCCAATCGGTCTGGTTGGAATGAGCGCCACGGCCCGCCTGGCGACTCACTGGTCGGTGGTCGCGCGGGTCGAAGCCGAATGGGCCTGGTCGCGGGTGGAGCTGATCATAGACGAGTGGCGCACGGTCCCGCTCGCGCGTCCGGGCGGGCTCTCCGAGCTCTCGATCCAGGCGAGCTTCTGAGCCGTCGGGATGGCCATCCAGCCCGGATCCGCCGAGCTCGATCCGAGCTACTATTCGTTCGCCGTGGCCGCCTCCGTCCCGTCCCTACCCGACGAATCCCACGTGCCGCCACGTGGCGAGGCCCGCCTCGACCCCGAGGGCGTGCGGCCTCCCTCCCGACGAGGAAGACTTGGTGGCGCACGGGTCCGGCGGACGATTGACCTCTCGTGCCGGCTCGCCCTAGGGGTGGTCTGGATCTTGGGGGTCGCGGGCTGCGGCGATCGATCTCTCATCCTAGTCGGGGGCCGATCGTCGGCGATGCGGGACGGCCTGATCGGTCTGTGGCATTTCGACGAGATGACCGGCACGATGGCGGCCGACTCGTCCGGCAAAGGCAACCACGGCCTGCTGCGCTTCGCCGATTCTTCGTCAGTGTGGGTTCCGGGGAAGTTCGGCAACGCGCTGGCCGTCGAGGCCGGCGGGTATGTGCTCGTGCCGTTCTCCTCCACCATCGACGGCATCGCGACCGGGGTGACCGTCTCGGCCTGGGTCTTCCTCGAAGGGACCATCGAGGAATATGGCACCGCCATTTCGAGGCAGATCCCCGCCGGCAGCGGACTCGAGCAGTACTATCACCTGTCGCTCCGCAACCCCGACGCCATTCCGAACCTATTCGTCTCACCTACGCTACCGCCGGCGCAGTTGTCGGGGAAAGCCGTGGCCCCCAACACCTGGGTCCATCTGGCGGGGACCTACGACGAAGCAGCGGCCGGCGGCAACCCGTCGGACAGGGAAGGAATAGCGACCCTCTATGTGAACGGAGCCCCCGTAGGGAGCAAGATGATCGCGGGACGATTCCCGGCCGACAACACGCCCGTGATCCTCGGCGGCAACGCCAACGGCTCCAGCGTGACCGAGCTGTTCCCCGGCCGCATCGACGAGATTGCCCTCTACAGTCGCGCTCTGACGTCCGACGAGGTCGCCGAGCTGGCGCAAGGGCCCGTGTTGTGAGCCGCCCTTCAGGCGCTCCCTGTCAGGGGCTCTGCAGGACCTTGCGCGCGGTCGCGGCGTAAGGCCCGCGGGGGAAGCGCCGCAGGTAATCTTCCGCCAGCGGACGAGCGGCCCCCGCACCGTGCAGCGTGTGGGTCAGCACCACGTTGCGGCCAAGCGCCTCGTCGACGAAGCGGCCGGCCGGTGTCTCGCGCAGGTACTGCTCGTACCACTCGATCGACGCCGTCATGCCGCGGGCGCTGCCCGCGTTCTCGGCCAGGCCGCCCAGGAAGAACGCCGTGTCGCCCGATTCCGCCGACTGCGGGAACCGCGCGCGCAAGGCCAGCAACGCGCGCCGGGAAACGGCGGAGTGTCGGGTGTACCGGGCCGCGTCCGCCAGCGCCGCGAGATCGGCGGCCGACGCGCGCTGGAGCACGCGCGCGAGCCCCTGCCCCTCCGCCTCGGTCATGATGGCCTCGAACTGGCCGGAGGCGAGCCGCCGGGTCCAGCTCGCCTCTCCGTCGAGCGACCGCTCGCTGCCGAGCGCTCCCGCGCGGCGCGTGAGGGTTCGGCGCGACGGAGGCGCCAGTGCCGTCGTGCGCTGACGGGACGCCGCCGCCTCGTCCAGCGCCGGATCCGTGTCGGGCGCGATCCGCGCGGCCTCCGGCTCCTGCAAACCCAGCGTCGCCGTACCGGCGCTGGCGCCTTCGCCGTCGATTCGGTGCTGGCCCGTTCGCGGGCTGGCCTCGAGTCGCATTCCAGCCGTCAGGGTGACGCCCGTCGGAAACAGCGGTCCCGACACCACGACCGAGCCGCGCTTCATCCGGCAATCCAACCTGTCGGCGTCCGCCGACCAGCGCACGTCGAAGGCCGTGCCGGTGACGCGGATGGTGTACGGGCCGGCCTCCACGCTCCAGCGCCCCTTCGACCTATGCACGATGTCGAGATCGAGGCGTCCGTCTTCCAGCACCACCCGTCCACCGTCGGAGGTCGTCGACGCGACGCGGGCCCGCGTCCCCGCCTGCAGCTCGATCTGCGAGCCCTCCGAGAAGAGCACCACCGTGCCGGGGCGGGTCTGACGAATCGCGCCGTCCGTCTCGAGCACGCCATTCGCGACCTGATAGGTCAGCCGCGTGAGGCGGCCGTGCATCAGATAGGCGCCGGGCAAGAGCACGGCCACGGCCAGCGCCGTCGCGAGGACCGGCGCGCGCCGCCACACGGGACTGCGACCGAGCGAGCGGCGTCGCTGCCAGGTCGTCTCCAGACGGACCAAGCCATCGTTCTCTCGCGGCGAGAGCTCGTCCGTGTACGTCTTCCTGGCCAGATCCACCATGGTCTCGATGATGCGCCCGCCATCCCCGTCGTTCGGGCTGCCGCCGCCATCGTGGTCCCGCTTCTCACCGAATTCGGTCATCTCATTCACCTGCCGTTCACCTGAGTCACGTCCCCGTCCCCTCGGCCGTCTTCCTTGCCGTCGTCCTTGCCTGCTTCCATGCGCTCTCGGTCGCCCTCTACCTTGTCCACCGGCTCGCCATCTCGTCTGTCGTTCTCGTCGGATCGGCGAAGGTAGGTGGTCAGCCCGGGGTTCCGCTCGACAAGAAGGGTCAACCGCTTCCAGATCCGATCGAGCCGGCGCTTGGTGGTGGCGACCGAGATGTCGAGCGCCGCGGCGACCTCCGTCAGCTCGAGGCCTTCGAAGAACCGCAGCGCGAAGATCACCTGGTCGTCGGTCTTCAGCCGCCCGAGGACCTCGTAGAAGCGCGCGAGCGCCTGGCGTGCCGCCGGATCGGGCTGGTCGGTCCGACCATCAATGATCTGCGGTGTGTTGGACAGGCGCACCCAGGCGCGCACGCGACGCTGTCGGATCTCGTACTGGATGGTCTTGGTCGTGATGGCGATGACGAACGACTTCAACGCCTTGGGCTCGCGCAGCCCCTCGACCTTCTTGAAGAGACACAGAAACACGTCCTGGACCAGATCCTCGACGTCGTGGCTGGGGCCGAAGGCCCGCTTCAACATGCGGTGCACCATCGGCGCGAACCGCGCCCACGCCACGCGGGGCGCGCGGACGTCGTTCGCCATCAGCGCGGACGCCAGCGTGGCGTCATCGGCGCGCAGGAGATCGCCGCCCGACAGATAGAACACCCTCTGAGGGGCGTTCGTCATCCGCGCGTCTCCCTTGCTGGCGGCTGCGTCACATGGATAGGGTGACAGGTCCTCGGGCCTGCGGCTCAAGAGAGTGGCCGCCCCTCCGGCGGCGGCGTTCCTGCGTCAGAGGGCGCCCCCGACCCAGGGCTCCGACGGCGGCAAGACGGACGCTATCTCACGGTAAAGACTAATGTTTATTCCGCTGCACGGGGCGCAATCTCCATGGCGTAGACCAGATAGGTCTGGTCCGGCCCGTTGTGCCACAGCCAGGGCCCTATCGGCAGCTTGAGGTCGTATCGCGCCGCCAGCGTCGGATCGCGACGAACGACGGCCGACAGGCGGCCCGGGTGTGCGGCGTGGATGACGTTGCCGGCCGCGAGGAGGTCGCCCATCAATGACGTCAGGTTCACGTCGGGGTCGAGCGCGTCGAACGGGAAGGTCGCGCTCGCGGTCAAATCGGTGACCAGCAAGGCCACCCCGCGCGGGGCGAGCAACGCCAGCAGCGTGCGGACGTGGATGACGTTGATCGCGGTGCGCAGGTCGTCGAAGCGCGGGTTTCGATCCCCGACGATCTCGAGCAGCACGAGCTGGAGCTGGGTGAGGAGGCAGCAGGACACCACGACGTCGAAGGGGCCCGGCAAAGCCGCCGCCACCCGCGCCGGCGCCGCTTCGACCACGCGGGCGATATCGGCGGGGGCGGGCGGCGTACGAGACCAACCCTCCAGCTGGCCGAAGATCCCGGAGGCGTCGACGGGCGCATGGGCCTTCACCCGCGGGCGCTCGTCCGCCGTGAGCCGCCCGACCGCCACCCCGACCGCGTCGCTGTCGATGTCGACCAGGTGCACCTCGCGAAAGCTCTCGAGCAAGGCGGGGAGATCGACGTCATTGGCGTTCCCCGCTCCCAGGAGGCACAGGCGGCCGGCTCCGCCTGCCGGCGCGCGTGAGACGATCTCCTGGGTCAGGCGCGTCCGATGGCCCAGCAGATGGCCCTCGTGGCCGGCCACGCTCCGGTTGGAATGGGCCTGCCGCGCCAGGGCCGCCGCGAGCGGGCTCGATTTGTCGCTCTTCTTGGGATCGAGGGGGCGCGCCATGCCCGGCGATCTTGCGCCGGCTCATTGGCATCCGCTACAACAACGGCATGCACGGCGCTGCAAGGCTCTTCGTTTCATTGCCCATCGTGATCGTTGCGGCCGCCCTGCAGGGCGCGTGTGCTCCCGCCGACGATCGACCGGCGCCCAAGGACGGAGGCGGCGGAGACGCCGACGGCGGACAGGGAGACAGCGGCGCCGACGCCGCCTCCGACGCAACCGACGGATCGAGCGCGCCGACCTATACCAAGGACGTGAAGCCGATCTTCCAAGCGAAGTGCGTCCCGTGTCACGGCGGCCAGGGTCTCGGCACCCACAACATCGCGACGGACTACGCCGACGTCAAGAAGCTCATGCCGGACATGGCCTTCGACGCGCCCGACGACTGCTGGAAGGACGTGGACCGGATGATGCCGAAGACCATCGGCGAATGTGCCCTCGTCGACGTCAAGCTGGGCCGGATGCCGTACCAGGCGATGTGCTCCAGCTCGATGCCCGAAGATCCGAGCAAATGCGTGTCCCCGAGCGAGATCGCGATCCTCGAGAAGTGGGTGGCCGCCGGGATGCCCGAATAGCCCGGGGACGCACCCATGTCGGCCATCGTCATCGAAGACGCGCTCGCGCCCGAGGTCGTGGCGCAGATCCGAGCCGCCATGGACGGCGGCCCCTTCATCTCGGGCAAAGCGACGGCGGTCGGAGGCGCCGTCGGCATCAAGGACAACCGGCTCCTCGCGCCTGACAGCCCCGCTTTTGGCCGCGCCTTGGACCTGCTGGCCGGCGCGCTCGAGGCTCATTCCGGGTTCCAGACCGCCGCCTGGCCCGAGGTCATGATGCGGCCCCACTTCTGTCGTTACGAGGTCGGCAACGGATACGGCGCTCACGTCGACGCGGCCATCATGGGAGAGGCCGGCGCGCTCATCCGTTGCGACGTGGCGACGACAGTCTGCCTCAACGACCCCAGCGAGTACGACGGCGGCGAGCTGGTCATCGACACCGGCGGCGTCCCGACCAGCTGGAAGGGCCGCGCCGGCGCGGCGATCGTCTATGCGGCGAACACGCTCCACCGTGTCGAGCCGGTGAAGAGGGGTGTCCGGATGGTCGCCGTCACCTGGATCCAGAGCATGGTGCGGGATCAGGAACGGCGGCGCATCTTGTACGATCTCCGGTCGGTGCTGGATACCTTCGATCAGGCGCCGGGGGCAGCGGCGGCATCGCCCGTGCCCCACGTCGAGACTCTGCGCCGCAGCTACTTGAACTTGATCCGGATGTGGGCCTGATTCAATTGCCGTCGCGGCCGGGGCTCCCGTCGATGCGGGCAGCAGCTTGGGCGTTCTGAGCGTTTCGGTCAGGCGTGACCACGCCGCACACGTCGTCGCCAATGCGCGTGAAGATGCCGATCTTGTGCTCGACGGCGTTGTTGGTCTCTTCGTCCTGCATCGTGTAGCGGAGCGTGCCGTCGCCCTTGGCGGCGGCCTCCCGGATGACCGGGGCCATGAGTCGGCCGTTCACGTCCTTGAAGAACGATCCCGCGCCGACGTACGTCGGAAAGCCGCCGTGAGCGACGACGACATCGCGAGCGTCCACGCAGACGACGTAGGTATTTTCTTCGAAGTACGGAGCCCGCCGCGCCGTGAAGTCGAAGAAGGCCTGCGCGCGGTCACCCGACTTCACGCGAGCGACCACCTTGGCCAGCATGGCCTTCGGCTCCGTCGGTGCGACCTGGGTGGGCTTGCGCTTCGGCGAGCACGAGGCGGCGGATGACCACAGCGCGGCCGCGCTCAGCAGGATCGCGGCGCACCGTCGAACCGACGTCGTCATCGTGAAAGGCTCCCGCGTGTTCGGTGTGGGAATGTCGTGAGGCGACCATGCTTCGACATCGCGGCTCAACAATCGCAATGAATCGGGCCTCGCGCCAGGGCGGCATTCTCCCGAAATACGCCGCCGCACGGAAAGTCTGGTCGGCGGCGACGGGTCGTGATTTCATGCATGCCCATGTCGAAGCCCAGCCCCCTCTCCGAAGCCGTGCTGTGCACCATCTCTCGTGGTCGGAGGGTCCCTCGTCGGGGGGCGCTCCTGGCGACCACGGCCGCGATGCTCGCGGCGAGCGCCTGCGCCACCAGCTCGAGCGCGACGCCCCCCGCCGGTGACACGTCGTCGCCCCCGGGACCGGACGTGTTCCCGGGCGCGGGAGCGCCCGCCCCGCTGCCGAGCTCGATCCCGTTCGACTCCCTGGAAGGTCCTCTGTGGCTGACCGCGCAGAACGCCCTGCTCTTCTCGGACGTCGTCGAGGCCAACGGTGCCAACGCCCGGATCTACCGCTACGACGGAGCGACCCAGGCCATCGCCCCGCTGCCCTATCCAGCCAAGAGCCCCACCAGCACCAACGGCCTCTCGGTGGATGCGAGCGGCCGCTTGGTCGCCTGCGAGCGCTACAACGGACGCGTGGTCCGCGTCGAGCCGAACGGCACCTTGACCGTGCTCGCCGATCGCTGGCCGGCCGAGGGTGGAAAACCTCTCAACGCGCCCAACGACGTGATCGTCCGCGCCGACGGAAACATCTACTTCAGCGATCCGGCCTGGGGCACGAACAAGAGCGTCGAGCACCCGCCGATGGGCCTCTACCGCATCGCGCCCGACGGCAAGCTCAGCCGGGTCTTCGACACTGAGAACCCGAACGGCGTGGCCCTTTCGCCGGACGGCTCGAAGCTGTACGTGTCGAGCGACTCCCTGGCCAATGTATGGGTCATCCCGCTCGACGCCAGCGGCGCGCCGGGCGCGGCCACGTTGCTCATCGAAGGGGCCAAGGTCGCCCACGGCTTCAAGGTGCCCGACGGCATCTGCGTCGACGACTCCGGCAACCTGTACATCGC
>Ga0068855_100010163_pt1 | contig 11343 bp, 10 predicted proteins | sample KBSCornC52_FD_66592 | JGI IMG/M metagenome (GOLD analysis project Ga0068855, IMG submission 66592) | Corn rhizosphere microbial communities from Kellogg Biological Station, Michigan, USA - KBS Corn C5-2 | ecosystem: Host-associated > Plants > Roots > Rhizosphere > Soil ... | reverse complement strand
GGCCGTATCCGTCGCTCCTTCCGGTGGGACCGTTGATGAACTACGGCTACGAGGACGACGTGGTGCTGCTCTCGGAGCTCACGCCGCCCGCCGACGCGAAGCCGGGCACCGCGGACATCAGGGCGCGCGTCGAGTGGCTCGTGTGCAAGGACATCTGCGTTCCCGAGAAGGGCGAGCTCGATCTCGCGCTTCCAATCTCGAACGCGCCGCCGAAGCAGGACATCCGCTTCCTCGCGCACATCCAGCGCGCGCAGGAGATGCTGCCGGTGTCGCCTCCCGGGTGGAAATCGGAAGCGGCGATCGTGGGCAAGTCCCTCGTGGTGCGCATCTCCGCGCCGCAGGGCACGGCGCTGCCCGCGAAAGCGACGTTCTTCCCCGAGCGCGCCGAGCTGATCGAGCCCGCCGCGCCGGAGAAGGTCGCGCGCAACGGCAGCGACCTCACCATCACGATGAAGCTCGCCGATCCGCCGCCCGCGGACGTGGGCTCGGTGAAGGGCGTCGTGGTCGCCGGCGCGGGATGGCCGGGAACCGACCAGCGCCACGCGATCGAGGTGGACGCGGCGAAGGTCGCATCGCTTCCCGCGGCAGCCGGCATCACGGCGGCATCGGCGAACGACGACGGCATCGGCGGCAGCATCCTCGCCGCGCTCGCGTTCGCCTTCATCGGCGGCCTCATCCTCAACCTCATGCCGTGCGTGTTCCCGGTGCTCGGCATCAAGGTGATGGGCTTCGTGAAGCACGCGCACGGCGATGCGCGCGCGATGCGCCTGCAGGGCGCGATCTTCGCGGCCGGCGTGGTCGCCTCGTTCGCCACCCTCGCGGGCGTGTTGCTCGCCCTTCGCGCGGGCGGCGCCGAGCTCGGCTGGGGATTCCAGCTGCAATCGCCCGCGGTGGTCGCCGTGCTCGCTTGCCTCTTCTTCGTGCTGGCGTTGAACCTCTCCGGCCTCTTCGAGTGGGGCGGGTTCGCGCAGTCGATGACCTCGAACCTCACCGCGCGCGGACGCTACGCCGACGCCCTGCTCTCCGGCATCCTCGCCACCGTCGTCGCCACGCCTTGCACCGCGCCCTTGATGGGCGCCGCGGTGGGATTCACCGTCACGCAGGGCGCGGGCGTGGCGATCGCGGTCTTCCTCGCGCTGGGCGCCGGCATGGCGCTTCCGGTGTTCCTCCTCGCGCTCTTCCCGAAGCTCCTCAAGCGCCTGCCGAGGCCCGGCGCGTGGATGCAGACATTCAAGCAGGTGCTCGCATTCCCGCTCTATGCGACGTCGGCATGGCTCGCGTGGGTGCTCGGCGCGCAGGCGGGCAACGACGCGGTGCTCGAGCTGCTGCTGGGGCTCGTGCTGCTCGCGCTCGGCGCCTGGATGTACGGCCGCTGGGCGCATGCCGGCGCACGCTGGCAGCCGGCGCTCGCCGTCCTCCTTGCCGCGCTCGGGCTGTTCGTCGCGTGGCCGGTGACGACGCAGGGAACCCCGGCTGCGGTGGCGAAGGCCGACGGCGAATGGGAAGCGTGGTCGCCGCAACGCGTGCACGATCTCCTCGCGCAGGGCCGGCCCGTGTTCGTCGACTTCACCGCCGCCTGGTGCGTGACGTGCCAGGTGAACAAGCGTGTCGCGCTGCACGATGCGACGGTCGCGAAGGCGTTCGCCGATCGCGGCGTGGTACGCCTCACCGCGGACTGGACGCGGCAGGATCCGCGCATCACCGAAGCGCTCGCCGCTCTCGGCCGCAACGCCGTGCCGGTCTACGCGCTCTACACGCCCGGCTCGGACGTCCCGCACCTGCTGCCCGAGCTGCTCACTCCCTCGATCGTGCTCGCCGAGATCGAGAAGCTTCCCGCCTCCAAAGGCGGCACCGCGATCACGCAGCGCTGACTCAGCGCAGCAACCGGCGGCGCAGGAGCGCGAGCGCCACCGCATACGCGACGACGGCGTAGAGCGCGAGCGCGACGACCGGGACGATCGGAGTGGTGGGCCGGCGGCCCAGCAGCAGCGGCCGCGCGAGCTCCACGCCCTGCGTGAGCGGCAGCACCCGCGCGAACGCTTGCAGCCACCCCGGCATGTTGCCGACCGGATAGAACACGCCCGAGAGCAGCATCATCGGCATCAGCGCGAGCGTGAACCAGTACTGGAAGAAGTCGTAGGAGCGCGCGAGCGCGGTGACGACGAGCCCCAGCGCCGAGAAGGCGAGGCCCACCAGGAACGCCACGGGAAGGACCAGCGCCGCGGTCCACGAATGCACCAGCCCCAGCGCGAGCGCCACGGCGATCACGGCGAGTCCCGGGAGGAGGCTCTTCGCGGCGCCCCAGATCCACTCGGCGAACACGACGTCCTCGAGCGCGACCGGCGCGTTGAGGATGCCTTCCCAGGTCCGCTGCACGTGCATGCGCGTGAATCCCGAGTAGAGCACCTCGAACGACGCCGACATCATCGTCGAGTAGCACACCATGCCGCCCGCGAGGTACGCGATGTATCGCACGCCGTCGACCTCGGGAAGCATCACGCCGAAGCCGGCGCCGAAGCCGGCGATGTAGAAGAGCGGCTCGATCACGTCGCCCAGCAGCGATTCCGCGGCGAGCTTCCTCCACACGAGGTAGTTGCGCCGCCAGACGGCGATCCACGACGCGGATGGGAGGACGGGCGTCATGGGCAAGGGCGAAGCGAACGCCGCGGCTCATTCATCGCCGGCCTCATTCGCGCAGCTCGCGGCCCGTGAGGCGCAGGAACACGTCCTCGAGGTTCGCGGGGCGGTGCAGGAAGCGAAGGCGCGGGAAGGCGCGCAGGCTCGCGACGGCGGGCGCGGGATCCCGCAGGTAGCAGAACGCGGTCTCGCCGTGGAGCTCGGCGCGCGAGGAGAGCGCGCGCGCATGGTCCGCGAACCATTCCTCGACGCCGTCGCCGTACACCTCGACCACCTCGGGCTCGATGTGCTCCGCGATGAGCGCCGCCGGTGTTCCCTGCGCGAGCTTGCGCCCGGCGTCGATGATCTGGATGCGGTCGCACAACCGCTCGGCTTCGTCCATGAAGTGCGTGGTGAGGAGGATGGTCTTGCCTTCGCGCAGCAGCGCGCGCAGCTTCTCCCACATGAGGTGGCGCGCCTGCGGATCGAGCCCGGTCGTGGGCTCGTCGAGGAAGAGGAGGTCGGGGTCGTTCACGAGCGCGCGCGCGAGGACGAGCCGGCGCTTCATCCCGCCGGAGAGCTCCTCGATGCGGCTCGCCGCGCGGGTCTCGAGCGCGGAGAACTCGAGCAGCGGCGCGACGCGGCGCGCCGCCTCCTGCGCCGAATAGCCGAAGTAGCGCGCGTAGACGGTGAGGTTTTCACGGACGGAAAAATCGGGATCGAGGTTGTCGATCTGCGGCACCACGCCCACGCGACGGCGCGCCTCGCGCGCCTCGCGCGGCACCTCGCGATCGAGCAGCGTGATCGATCCGGCGTCGGGCGGCGTGAGGCCGAGCAGCATGCGCAGCGTCGTGGTCTTGCCCGCGCCGTTGGGGCCGAGGAGGCCGAAGCATTCGCCGCGCGCGATGTCGAGGTCGAGCCCGGCCACCACCTCGCGCCCGCCGTAGGACTTGCGCAGGCCCGCCGCGGCGAGGATCGTCATCGCACCCAGCGCAGGACGATCTCGCGCAGCACGTGGAGCTTGCGATGGAAGAAGTGCTCGCCGCCCGGAACCACGATCACCGGAACCTCGCGCACCGCGGCCCAGGCGAGGGAATCGGAGAGCGGCACGGTCTCGTCGCGATCGCCGTGAACGATCACCGTGTTGTGCGTGTCGTGGCGGCCCGGCGCGCCGAGCTCGCGATCGTCCGGATCGGGCGCCGTGCCCATGCCTTCGCCCGTGATGCGGCGGAAGCCCGGCGCGACGAGCACGAGCTGCGCGAATTCGACGCGGCCGCTCGCGCGGGTCGCGACCGCGCCGCCGAAGGAGAACCCGGCGAGCGCGAGCGGCAGCCCCGGATGCGACTCGCGCGCATGCTCGATCACCCGCACCATGTCGTCGGTCTCGCCGCGCCCCTCGTCGTGCGCGCCCTCGGTCGCGCCCACGCCGCGGAAATTGAAGCGCAGCGTCGCCGCGCCGGCTTCCGAGAAGGCGCGCGCGACCGTCGTCACCACCTTGTTGTCCATCGTGCCGCCGAAGAGCGGATGCGGATGGGCGATCACCGCCACCATGCGCGGCATGGCGGGGTGGGTAGCCGCGACCTCGATGCGGCCGGCCGCGCCCTCGATGAAGGAGCGATCCGCCGCGACGGCCATCAGATGAGCAGGCGCTCCACGACGCGCCCGTGGACCAGGTGCTCGTCGATGATCTCGTCGATGTCGAGCTTGTCCACGTACGTGTACCAGACCTCCTCGGGATACACGACGACGACGGGCCCTTCCTCGCAGCGGTCCAGGCAGCCCGCGGTGTTGATGCGCACCTTGCCGGGACCCGAGAGGCCGAGCTCCTTCACGCGCCGCTTCGCGTAGTCGCGCATCGCCTCCGAGTTGTGGCACGCGCAGCACGCCTGCGGCGGGTCGCGCCGGTTGGTGCAGAAGAAAACGTGGTGCTTGTAGAACGACATCGAAGCTCCGTTGGAGCGGACGGGAATCACTCGGGGGGTGCGCGTTGCCACGCCGGCCCGCCGCTCAACACGCAATGGGCATCGTTCGCGTTACCGCGGGATTATGGCATGCGCCTCGCGGCGGTCGCGCAGGAAGACGGCAACCAGGAATGTGAGCGCGGCGAAGGGCCAAAGTTCGTGCAGGAAACGCGTGAGCGTGGCGAAGTTCGCGAGCTGGCCGTAAGGCCACCGGAACACGTGCAGCAATTCCACGAGCGGGCTGTAGGCGCCGAAGATCTTCGCGAGGAGCGCCCCCGCGAGGATCGCGAGGATGGCGAGGTAGGCGCGGCCCGCGCGCGGCAGGCGCCGCAGCGGCGCCAACGCGGCGATTCCCGCGGCCAGCCCCACGAAGCGTCCGGTGGTCACCCATTCGTCGGAGAAATGCGGCTGCAGCATGAGCGAGGCGGCGACGAACTTGAGCCACAGCGCGATGCTCAGCAGCCCGAGCGTGACGCGCAGGCTTCCCTGCTCGCCGCGCAGCACGGTCGACACGAAGAGTCCGAACCCGCAGATGCCGAGGGCGACGGCGAGCCACTCGAGCCCGTGCGTTTCGGGTGCGGCATCGCCCGGTGCGGCGATGTTGCCGGCGCCGAAGAAGGGCAGCGCCGGGTTGAGCTGCGCGAGGAGCCACAGGCCCACGAGCACCAGCCCCATGTCTCCCCACTGGCCGGCGATGAAGGCATCCTCGCGCCAGCGCGCGAGCTTGCGCGTGACGACCGAGTGGAACGGATCGGCGAAGGCGAGCGCGCCGAGGAGCGCGCCGCAGGTGTTCGCCGCGACGTCGTACAGGGAGGAGACGCGGCCCGGAATGAAGAGCTGGCAGAGCTCCATCGCGGTGCTCCACAGCGCGGCGAACCAGATCGCGCTCGCCATGCCGGACACGCGCGCGCCGCGGCTCGCGAAATGAAGCGTGGCGAGCACACCGAGCGGCACATAGGCGGCGACATTCAACGCCACGTCGAACGGCACGACGTAGCGCGGGCGAGCGAGGAAATCCGCGAGCGCGTTCGGGGGAGGCAGCCGCAGCGGCGTGAACGGGTAGAGGCTCGCGTACGCGACGAGCAGCAGCCATACCGCGAGCGATCCCCGGTAGCGGCTGGCGGTCATCCGACGGGCTTCAACCCCCGGCGGTAGATCGCGGAGCGCTCCACGTAGTGCGCGGCGATCCACGTGTTGACCGCGATCTCCTCGGGGGTGAGCTGGCGCACCACCTTGCCGGGCACGCCGAGGACGAGCGAGCCGTCGGGAATGGTCTTGCCCTCGGTCACCATCGCACCGGCGCCGATGAGGCAGTTCCTCCCGATCACGGCCTTGTTGAGGATGATCGCGCCGATGCCGATCAGCGAGTTCTCGCGGATCGTGCAGCCGTGCAGCATGACGAGATGGCCGACGCTCACGTTCCTCTCGAGGAGCACCGGGACGCCCTCGTCGGTGTGGATCACGCTCCCATCCTGCACGTTGACGTTCTCGCCGAGCGTGATCACGTCGTTGTCGCCGCGGATGGTCACGTTCCACCACACGCTCGCATTGCGTTCGAGCACGACGGAGCCCATGACGGCGGCATTGGGAGCCACGAAGTGTTCGCCCTTCATCACGGGCTTGCGGTCGCCGAGCTCGTAGATCATGGCCGCATTTTCGCACGACGCGGAAAAAGGGGTCAGATCCCTTTTCCCGTTGTTCGCGCCGGCGGACGCTCCCCGGAAAAGGGATCTGACCCCTTTTTCACATCTGCTTGAAGAGGTGCGAGTAGATGCGCGAGACGGCGAGGGACTCGTCGCGGCCGCGCATCTTCACGTGCGCCTGGCCGCGGAAGTCGCGCGTCACGCCGGCGATCGCCGCGGCGTTCACCACCGTCGAGCGATGGATCTGCCAGAACGCGTCGGGATCGAGGCCGGCGAGGAGCTCCCGGATCGGCGTCTTGATGAGCGCCTCGCCCTCGGCCGTGACGACGCGCGTGTACTTCTCGTCGGACTGGAAGTACACCACGTCGGCGACCGGGATGAGGCGCAGGCTCTGGCCGACGGTCGCCTTGATCCACTTCAGGCGCTCGCGGCCGGGCTCGAGCTTCTCGGCGAGGCGCGAGAGGACCGAGGTGAGGTCGCGCGGGGGCGTCGCGAGCTTCGCCTTGAGGCGCTCGATCGCGAGCGCGAGCCGCTCGTCGGTCGCGGGCTTGAGGACGTAATCCACGGCGCCGGCGTCGAAGGCCTGGATCGCATACTCGTCGTACGCGGTGACGAACACGACGTGCGAGCGGCCGCCCACGACGCGCGCGACTTCCAGCCCCGTGGCCTCGGGCATGCGGATATCGAGGAACATGAAATCCGGCGCACGATCCTCGAGCGCCTCGAGCGCCGCGGCGCCGTCGCCGACCGCCGCGAGCACCTCGAGCTCGGGCCACAGCTTGGCGAGCTTCGCCTGCAGCTGCTCGCGCAGGATCGGCTCGTCCTCGGCGATGATCGCGGTGGGCATGGCGCGATTCTACGGCGCGGGCGGCGCAGCCGGCGCGTCCGCGGCTTTCGAAGGCCGGCGCGCGCGCCGGATGAGCCACCACACGAGGAGTCCCAGCAGCACGAATGGCGCGAGCACCGGGAAGAGCGACACGAGGATCATGATCGGCACGAAGATCAGCAGCCCCGCGAAGACGAATCCCAGGCCGTACACGACCGCGACCACGACCGCGAGCGCGAGGACGATGACGATGAAGGCGATCGTCACGCCGACCGCGCCGATCAAGGCGCCCGGCGCACCCCCGATGTAGCCGTGTCCCATCCGCACGTGCAGCGCGCCCGTGAGGATGCCGACGATCGCGAGTCCCGCGAACACGGCGGAGAGCACGACGAGGACGACGAACGCGAACGAAAGCCCCTTGCGCCATGCACGCTCGGCACGCCCGGCCGCGGCGAATGTGCGTGCCGCCACGCTCTTCGGCGTCGCCGGCGGCGGCGGCGGAGCCGTGCGCGGCGGAGCGGCCGACGGTGTGGTCGACGCGGGCGTGGGCAGTGCCTCGCGCGGCACCTCGAGCATCGCGCGCACGCCATGCGGCTCGTTCGCCTCGATCACGAAGCGGCCCGCGTCCCCGTAGAGCGCGGCGAGGCGCTCGCGGATGTTCGAGAGCCCCACGCCCTGCCCCGGAGCATCCGCGAATCCGCGCCCCGTGTCGGCGACGGTGATGCGCACCTTGCCGTCCAGCGCTTCGGCCCTGATCGTGACCTTGCCGCCTTCGCGCTGCGGCTCGAGCCCGTGCTTGATCGCGTTCTCCACGAGCGAGGGAAGCATGAGCGGCGGAAACGGAGCCGACTCCAGCCCCGGCGCGACCGAGATCTCGAACGCGAGCCGGTCGCCCATGCGCATCTGCAGGATGTTGAGGTAGGCGCGTGCGAGCTCCACTTCCTGTCCGACGGTCGAGAGCGACTCGCGCATCTTCGGCAAGGCGTTGCGCAGGTACTGGATGAGATGGCCCGTCATCTCGTTGGCGCGACGCGGATCGACTTCGGTGAGCGCCTGCACGCTCGCCAGCGTGTTGTAGAGGAAGTGCGGCTCGACCTGGGCCTGCAGCGCCGAGAGCTTTGCTTGCGTCACCTGGCGGCCCATGCGCTGGAAATCCGCCTCGCGCCGCTCGCTCTCGGCGACGCGCTGCGCCGCGCGCGAGCGGTCGATGAAGAACTTGGCGACCACGGTGAGGATGAAGAGCGGGATGAAGATGAGGATCAGCGCGCCGCCCACGCCCATGCGGTAGAGGTCCGAGCGGATGCCCTGGCGGATCTCGTCGCGCAGCTCCGGCGGAAGCGGCACGACCGGCTGGTCGGGCGAGGAGACGTTGGGCATGCGGATGTCGACGCCGCCCGGGTGCACGGTCACGGTGACATCGTCGTCGGCGGCCTCGGCCGTGTCGGCCGGGCTCTTCGCGGCGGGCGGGAGGGCGGGCTTCTCGATGGACGGAGCCGCGGGCGGTGGATTCGCGGGCGCGGGCTTGGCCGGCGGTAATGCGGGATTCACGGCTGGCGGCGTGGGATTCGCGGGCGGCGGCGCCGCGTTGGCCGCCTCGCGCGCCTCCCGCACGGCGCGCTCGCTTTCGCGCTTCGCCTCCTCGACGGCGCGGCGCGCCTCGGCGACCGCCTCTTCCGCCGAGCGCTTCGCGTCGCCGCTCGCCTGCTTCGCCTCCTCGCCCGCCTCGCGCACGCGCTCGCGCGCCTGCTCGATCTGCTCGAGGGCCTTGTCGAGCTCCTCGCGGTGGGCGGCATCGCGCTCGCGGTTGCGCATCTCGAGGACGATGCCGCGCGCCACGTCGATCGCGCCCTCCGAGAACGTCGACCGGATCTCGTTCTTGATCGCGCGCTTCTGCTCGGGCGTGGCGCCCGCGTGCTCGAGGCCGATGAGGTGGACCGGCGTCACCATGACGACGAGCGCGACGAACAGCGCCAGGGCCGCGCCGAGCAGCGCCCACCAGGGGACGCGGTGCAGGATGTCGCTCAGGGACTTCATGGGCCCTTCGGGATTCGCAAGTGCCGACACTTTACGTGTCCGCGGGCGGCCGATCCAAGAGCCGAAGGCCGAAATGCAGAAAGCGGGGGGCGGCCGCACCGAAAAAGGGGTCAGATCCCTTTTCTACATCTGCTTGAAGAGGTGCGTAAAGGCGCGCGAGACGATGAGGATCTCGCCGTGGCCGCGCAGGCTGATCTCCGCCTGGTCCTTGAGGCCGCGCCGCACCGACGCGATGTGGTCCACGTTCACGATGGTCGCTCGATGCACCTGCCAGAACTTCGCGGGATCGAGCTCGGCCAGGAGCTCGCGAATCGGCTTGCGGATGAGCGACTCGGCCTCGCAAGTGACGACGCGCGTGTACTTCTCGTCGGACTGGAAGAAGAGCACCTCCTCCACCGGGATGAGGCGCACGTTCGAGCCGACCGAGGCCTTGATCCAGCGCAGGTGCGTCGTGGCGCGCGGCGCGAGGCGCTCGGCGAGCGTCTCCACCAGCATGTCGAGCTGCGCGGGCCGCGCGCCGACGCGCTCCTTGAGGCGGCTCACGGTGAGCGCGAGGCGTGACTCGTCGAAGGGCTTGAGGACGTAGTCGATGGCGCCGCGCTCGAACGCCTCGACCGCGTAGTCGTCGTACGCGGTGACGAACACCACGTGGGCGCGCGAGCCGATGACGCGAGCGGCATCGAGGCCGTTCACGCCCGGCATGTGGATGTCGAGGAAGAAGAGGTTCGGCGCGTGGCGCTCGATGACGCCGTCCACGTCGCGGCCGTCGGCCATCTCGTGCACCACGCGAAGCTCGGGCCACGCGCGCGCGAGGCGCGTGCGAAGCTGCGCGCGCAGGAGCGGCTCGTCGTCGGCGATGACGGCGGTGGGCCCGGCGCGTTCGGCGAGCGTGGAGCCGGCCCCCTGGCGTTGCGTGGCCGGGCTCACGCGGGCACCTCGATCGAGGCGACGACGCCGTGCGGCGCGTTCTCCTCGAGCACCAGCCGTGCGGAGACGCCGTAGAGCGCCTTCAATCGCTCGCGGATGTTGGCGAGGCCCACGCCGCCGCCCTTCTTGGGGAGGATCCCTTCGCCGGTGTCCTCCACCGAGACGCGCAAGCGCCCGGGCTCCTCGCGCGCGCGGATCACGATGCTGCCGCACTCGCAGCACGGATCGAGCCCGTGCTTCACCGCGTTCTCCACGAGCGAGATCAGCATCATCGGCGGGAACGGGCGCGACTTGAGCGCGTCGGGGACGTCGATCGCGAACTCCAGCCGCTCGCCCATGCGCACCTGCTGGATCTCGAGGAAGGCGCGCGCCATGTCGAGCTCGCGGCCCAGGTTGGTGCTCGACTCGCGCATCTGCGGCAGCGCCGCGCGCAGGTAGCGGATGAGGCTTTCCAGCACGCGCGAGGCGCCGGCGGCATCGGTCTCCACCAGATGCTGCACGTTGGCGAGCGTATTGAAGAGGAAGTGCGGCTCGACCTGCGCCTGCATGAGCGCGAGGCGCGCTTCGAGCACGCTCTTCTCGAGCTGGTGGCGTTCCGCCTCCGCCTTGAGGATGCGCGCCTGGTCGCGCGCGTGCTTCTCGCGCAGGATCAGCCCCGCGACCACCACGCAGCCCACGCCGATGCCCAGGCCCATCGTGATCATCACGCCCGAGAGCCGCTCGCTGAACATCTCGGAGAGGCTGCGGCCCTTCACGAAGGCGGTGAGGAGCGTCCCGAGGAAGGAGCCCACGACGACGGCGGCAACCTGCATCGCCTCGCGCGGCAGGAAGCGCTGGCGCAGGTTCCCGGCGATGGTGAAGAGCAGCATGCTGGTGTAGCCCACGCAGAGCGCGCTCACCAGCAGGTCCCAGTAGGTGTTGTAGAAGAGCCGCACCACCGCGAGCGCGGCGGCCGCGCACAGGGCGGTCACCGCGAGCACGCGGCGGACGGTGAGCCCCTCGAGCAGGGAGGCGGAAGCATTCACGCCCGTCACGTTACCGAATGTCGGCCCCCCTTTCCAAGTCCATGCGACGAAACGCGCATTCCGCTATCCGCGGCGCGCTTCCACGAGGATGGTCTCGCGCACCGCCGGAGCTTCGGCGAGGACCGAGGTGGCGCACCCCTTGCCCGACTGCGCGGTCGCGGGTTGCGCGCGGGGACGGGCATCGGCGGCGCGGTCGGTGAAGATCGCGACGCCCGCGGCGAGGAACCAGGCGGACACGACCAGCGTGAGGAGCGTCGGGACGGCGGACTCGCCCCGCAGGGCGTCGAGGGATCGGCGAAGCATCGTTTTTT
>Ga0068855_100010159_pt1 | contig 11346 bp, 7 predicted proteins | sample KBSCornC52_FD_66592 | JGI IMG/M metagenome (GOLD analysis project Ga0068855, IMG submission 66592) | Corn rhizosphere microbial communities from Kellogg Biological Station, Michigan, USA - KBS Corn C5-2 | ecosystem: Host-associated > Plants > Roots > Rhizosphere > Soil ... | reverse complement strand
AATACGTGCTGGCGTCGGTGAATGTGACTTACCAGTATCAACCGTTAGTGCCACTGTGGAGTTTCAGCGGACTGGGTATTCATGCCACCCTTCCGCCCACCACCATCCATCGCCAGGCGAGCATGAGAATGCTGCAATGATTTCTCTCCACAGAGGCGACTCGTGGGTCCGAGGCCAAACGCTGGTCGAATTCAGCCTGGTGGCGTTTCTGTGCATGGTTTTGCTTCTATCCATCGTGGAGATCAGCCGCATGGCTTTGGTTTACACCACGGTCGCGAACGCAGCCCGCGCGGGGGCGCGTTATTCGATCGTGCACGGAGGGACTCGCACCGGCAGCGGCGTGGACGGACCCAGCGGCCCGGCGCAAAACCCCAGTCAGGTGCTCACCGTGATCAGGAATTTCGCCAGCGCCGGACTTCTCACCACCAGCAACCTGATCATCACGGTAGATTATCCGGGCGCGAGTAATGCTCCGGGGCAACCGGTATCGGTCACGGTGATTTATCCTTACGATCCGTTAACGACTTATTTCCCGCTGCGTGTGCGCCTGGGAAGCGTGTCTCGGGGGGTGATCGCATTTTGAGAACCGGAGAAAAGGGCCAAGCGGTTCTTCTAGTAATTCTAGGCCTCAGCCTCTTCTTAATCGGCGCTTTGGGGCTAGCAATAGACGGAAGCCAGATGTATGCACACCGGCAGATGGCCCAGACCGCGGCCGACGGAGCCGCGGAAGCCGGCATCATGAGCATCTTTACGGGAACGAATGCGACGTCGCCTTCTCCCTTCGCAACGGGTAGTCCGCCGACGGCGTTCAATTGCACGACTACCGATACCCGCACACCCTGCGTATATGCCCTCCGGAATGGATTCGGGGGAGCAGCCAACGATACCGTAGCCATTGATTACCCTGCGACTGTCGCAGGTGTGACGCTCTCAAGCGACCCTGTCCCCGCGATTCGGGTCACGGTCACCAGAACGCTGAATACTGGATTAATTCGCTTCCTCGGATCTTCGATAAGCTCCGTGCGAGCCATCGGCGTGGCCGCCATCGTGAATCAGAGCAACCGGGTGCCCCTGCTGATTACGCACCCTACGTTCCCCGGCACGCTGGCAAACGGATCCGCATCGCTCAAAGTGTGTGGAGGGCCCACGCGGAGCATCCAGGTGAACTCGGATAATGCCATTGCGTTGGCGATCAGTAAACTGGTGGATCTCTCGCATGCCGGACCGAACGATCCCGGCGACTGCACCACCGGGACGGGCGGCGATTTCGCGGTATTCGGCGGCCCCGCCACCGCTCCTCCCACTCTGAATTTGGGCGCCGTCGGCCGTTACGATCAGCCCGCTTCGCCGCAGCGCGATCCTTACGAGAACCTTCCGGCACCCGCGATTCCGTCAGTTCCGGGAAACACCACGGTTGTCAGTGGCCCGGGATGTCCAGTATTGCAGTGCACGCTCTATTCCCCGGGTCTCTACAGCACCATCATGGTCAAGAACGACACGGCGCTGTTTAAGCCCGGACTGTACTACATCAACAGCGGCGGCTTCGGAAATCAGGCCAACGGCAATATGCTGATGGCCAGCGGATTTCCACCTGATTCTCAGACCGGAGCGGGCATGGTGGTTTACAACACAGGGGGCGGAATCTTCGACCTCGGGTCGAATTCAAATGCCAATCTGGTCGGCGCCGATAACACTTCCGTCTATGGCGGAATTCTCTTTTTTCAGGACCGCAACGGGGCGGCGCGCACCCACAATCTGGGCGGGGGCGGCAGCATCATTCTCACCGGAACGCTGTATATGACGAATTCGCTGACGGTGATGCAGAATCAGCCGACTCAATACCAGATGCTGAACCTGGGAGGGAATGCGGGGATTCTCATCAATGGATCCATTGTGGTGGGCGCACTCACCATGGCGGGAACCTCGTTCGTCACCTTCAACCTAGCGGCAGGACCGTTTTTGACCACCCGCAGGGCCGGGTTGGTCAGGTAATGCGAAGCGACGACAAGAGACAGATCGGGGCATATGAATAGACGGCTTTTACTGATACTTGTTGCAGCGCTGATCGGGGGCGTCGGCGCTAGCTACCTGGTGTATCGATTGGTTGGGGGACGGCTGGGTCCCGCGGCGCCCCCCATGGCGGATGTGGTGGTGGCCGCGCGCGACCTGGCAATCGGGACTCTGATCGGTCCCGCCGACATAAACATGGGGCATTGGGCAGGGACGCTTCCTAAAGGCGCGCTGGGGAAAATCGAGGATGCGCTGAACCGTGGGGCGATCGCCAACATATACGAAGGCGAACCGGTCATGCAGGACCGCCTGGCAGTGGCCGGTTCAGGCGGCGGACTGGCAGCCATCATTCCCGCAGGCATGCGGGCATCGGCAGTGCGCGTAAACGAAGTAGTGGGTCTAGCCGGCTTCGTGACGCCGGGAATGCGCGTGGATGTTCTGGCAACCGGCATCCCTCCTGGAGGAAACACCAACGAGGGTACTCGCGTGATGACACTGCTGCAAAACATCCAGGTCCTGTCGGCCGGCGGAAATCTTCAGAAGGACAGCGAGGGCAAGCCCCAGGTGGTGCAAGTGGTCAACCTGCTGGTGACGCCCGAGCAGGCCGAAAAACTCAGCCTGGCCAGCAACCAGGCACAGATTCAGCTCGTGCTGCGAAATCCGCTGGACACACAAATTACAAGTCCTCCGGGGACGTACATGTCGGAGCTATTCCGGAATTCCGCAGGCGGGGCGCCGCGCGCTCCTCAGCTTGCCCTGGGACCGGCTGCCCGCAGCCAGCAGTTGGAGCGGCCTGCGCCGCGTCCTCCCGCGGTTGTGGCGCGTCCCTCGGCGGCCGACATACTGGCAGGCAGAATCCACAGCGTAGAAGTATTCAACGGCACCGCCAAAACAGAAACGAAATTCACCGTCGGAGAAGATGCACCGTGAGAAATAAAACCGGTTGGAGCATAGCGCTTCCAGTAGGATGTTCACTAACTCTGATTTTTGTCACCGCAGGAGCGCAGGAGCACCGGGGAAAAGAGCCTGAGCCCGTGGTCTTGGCAGCGGAACGCGTCGCGCCCGTGGCTCGAAGCGCTCCCCAGGTGACAGAATCGCTGGCGCTCACCGTCGGCAAGTCCATGCTATTGGACAGCGCTCTTCCGATGGATCGCGTATCGGTCGGACTGGGAGGCTTCGCAGAAGTGACGGCAGTCAGTCCCAGGGAAGTCCTGGTGAACGCCAAGACGCCGGGAGAAACCACACTGATCATCTGGCAGGAGGACGGAACCAAGCTGTACTACGACCTGACGGTGCAACCGAGCCGTTTTCTGGCCAACAATCGCGTAGATCTGGCCGGCCGCCAAATTCGCGAAGAGCTTCCCGGCCAGGATATCCGGGTGGCCCAGGAGGACGATACCTTTTTTCTGCGGGGTCGAGTAAAGGACCTGGCCAGCGCGGATCGCGCCTTTTCCATTGCATCGACCCTGGGCAAAGCCGTCAACCTGCTGTACGTGGATGTTCCGGCTCCTGAAGCGCAAATCCTGCTCAAGGTGAAGTTCGCCAGCGTGGATCGTAACATCAGCTTGCAGATGGGAACCAACCTATTTAGCACGGGCGCGGTCAACACCATCGGATCCATAAGCACCGGCGTGTTCAGCCCGCCTTCTATCCCCAGCGTGACGACCGGAGGACGCTCGGTTACGGCCAGCCTCTCCGATGCACTCAACCTGTTTCTGTTCCGGCCGGATCTGAATTTGGGCGCGACCATCAAGCTTCTGGAGAGTCGCGGCCTGCTGGAGGTTCTGGCGGAACCGAACGTCCTGGCGCAAAACGGGAAGCCGGCCAGCTTTCTGGCGGGCGGCGAATTTCCCTTCCCCGTGGTGCAGGCATCGGGCGGAGGCGCCTCGGCGGCCGTCACTATACAGTTCCGCGAATTCGGCGTGCGCTTGAATTTTCTTCCGACCATTACGCCGCGCGGGACCATCTCGCTGCGGGTGAATCCAGAGGTAAGCGCCTTGGACTTTACACACGGGCTGACGGTAAGCGGCTTCGCGGTCCCGGCCATGACTGTCCGGAAGATGAGTACTTCAGTGGAGCTGGGCGAAGGGCAGAGCTTCGCCATTGGCGGCCTGCTCGACAATCGGGTAACCGAAACTCTTCAAAAGATCCCCTTTATCAGCGACCTGCCGGTGATCGGGAAATTCTTCCAGTCCAAAACGCGAAACAAAGAGAACACCGAGCTGATGGTGATCGTCACTCCGGAACTGGTTCGGGCGATTCCGCAGGGCGCGCCCCTGCCGCAGTTGAAATACACCGTGCCGTTTCTGGATCCGAATACCGGCGCAGATCTGGAACAGATTAATCGAAACGCAAGCGTGACCCCGCCTAGTTCGATTCCGGTCGAGACGCTGGTGAAGAGTCTACAGGTCGAGTCCCCGGCCGGCCCGGAACAGATTCAGCCGATCGCATTTCCACAGGCAGCCGCGCCTATGGTCTCCCCTGCGACAGCCCCGAAGAAGTAGAAGTGCGTCCGATGTCCTAACTCTAGATCACCGGAACAGCGCTCTCGACATCGACGTAATTCTGGACGCTCGTCTGAATCGTTTTCTGCGTCGTGCGGCTATCCATGGGCCGGGAAAAATAATAGCCCTGGCCGTAGTCGCAGCCGAGCGCGGTCAACTTCGCCAATTGCTCCCGTGTTTCGATCCCTTCCGCGACGACTCCAAGTCCCATGCTCTTGGCCATGAGCAGAATGGTTTCCACCAGGTGGGCGCTTCCCGTCTCCTCGACCAGGTTCTTCACAAAGGAACGGTCAATCTTCACGGTGGCGAAGGAAAATTCGTGCAGCCGGCTGAGCGACGAGTAGCCGGTTCCGAAATCGTCGATCTCCAGACTAATGTTGAGTTCCTGCAACCGCCGCAGCGTTGACGCGGTCAGATCGTGTTCGTCAAGAATAGAGCCTTCGGTCACTTCAATTCGCAGGCTTCCGGGATTCATCCCCGTATCGTGCAGAACGCGCGCGACGGTGGGCACCAGTTCGGGATCACTCAGCTCCCGCGACGAAAGGTTTACGCTCACGGAGAGCGGCGGATGCTGCGGATAATCCCGCTGCCATTCGGCCATTTGCCGGCAAGCTTCCCGCATGACGATCCGGCCCAGCGGCACAATCAGCCCGGTTTCCTCGGCCAGAGGGAGAAACTCGCCCGGCATGACGATGCCGCGCTGCGGGTGGTTCCATCGCACCAGGGCCTCATATCCCACCACTCGGCGTGTGACTAACGAAACTTCGGGCTGATAGTACACCACGAACTGATGCCCCTCGATGGCTTTCCGCAGGTCGGATTCCAGATCCATCCGGGCGACCGCTCGCTCACGCATGCCTTCGTCGAACGTTTCGAAGCGTGCCTTGCCCTTGGTCTTGGCATAATACATGGCGGTATCGGCGTTGCGCAAAAGATCGCGGGATGTATCCGCGGAACCTCCCAGGGCGATGCCGATGCTGACGGTCGCAAACATGATGTGGCCGCGGATATCGAAACGCGCCTCAAACTTCCCAACGATACGCTGGGCCACGCTCTCGGCGTCAGAGGGAGAGCGCAGATTTTCGAGGAGCACGGCGAATTCATCTCCGCCGAAGCGAGCCACTACCGAAGGGGTGGCCAGGCGCGCGCTCACATCGGTGGCTCGGACACTTGCATGCAGGCGTTCGGCGATCTCCATCAGCAGCTGGTCCCCAGTCTCATGCCCCAAACTGTCGTTCACCACCTTGAACCGATCCACGTCGAGGAACAAGACCGCGAAGGAGTTCGCTTTTCCGGCGCACTCTTCGACCACGGCCTCCAGGCGATCGATGAAGTACAGCCGGTTACGAAGACCGGTCAGCGGATCGACCACCTTACCCTGAGTGATGTCGCTCTGCGAGCCGGCCATGCGGATGATTTTTCCGGAAGGGTCAAACACTGCAATGCCGCGGCAAAGCACCCAGATGTAGCCGCCTTCTTTTTGGCGTATGCGGTATTCACTCGAAAACACGGGTTCCGCACTTCTCTTGCGGGCGACAATTTCAGACATCACCCGCTGCCGATCGTTGGGATGAATCCGCCCGAACCATTCTTCCGGTTCGGACTGAATCTCGGTATCGGTATAGCCCAGCATCTCCTTCCAGCGGGGGGAGAGATAGATCTCACGCGTGGACGGCTTCCAGTCCCACAGGCCGTCGTTGGCTCCCAGGGCCGCCAGGGCGTAGCGCTCCTCGCTCTCGCGCAGGGAATCTTCCCGCAACTGGATCTGCGACAGCATGTCGTTGAAAGAATCGACCAGCGACCCAATCTCGTCGTTGGCGCGCTTATGCGCGCGCAGAGTGTAGTTTCGCTCGGTCGAAACACGCTGGGCTACGCCGGATAGATAAGCAATTGGGCCGGTAATGATACGCTGCAGGCGGCCCATCACCAGAAGTGAGAGCAAGAGAGAAGCCGGCAGGACAATCACGACAATTCCGACATAGCGCTTGAAGCGTGAACGCGATTCACTCATGCTGCTCACCAGCAACACCGTTCCGATACGCTCGCCGGAGAATGTGACGGGTCGAAACAGAAGCAGCGAATCGTGCTCAAAGTAGGCGCCGTCGGGCCGCAGACGTTCTGGAGCCACTGTCTTGTTGCCATCCGCCAAAGCGTAGGAGATGAAGGGATCGCCGGCTTTGTCGTAGACTACGGCCCGCAAGAGTCTCTGGTCGCCATGCAAAGAGTTCAGAGTCTCCAGGGCGGCCTTTTTGTCGCCAAAGCTTAGCGCCGCAGTGTTACTGGCGGCTACGATTTCGGCCAGCGCGGAGATTTCCCGGGTGACCACGCGGCGGGATTGAAAACTCTCGTAGCCCAGGAATCCGGTACCGGCCATCAACAAGGCCGCACTGGTGGTCAGCACGATCACCACCGTCAACTTGGTGCGGATGGACGCGCTTTTGACTGCCACGTCCGGGCGCCGGGGCGCTGGAGCGGGCGATTGCAGACGCGGGTTCATCGTAGGATTCACCGCACCTCAGGCTCCATACTCGCGAGCGGCTGAGAGAATAGCGCTTCTGGCCACGGAAATGCTCTTTCAGTTGCTGCCCAACCGGAATCCCCACCCCCGAATGAGCGTCGCGCGTGGCCAAAACGCCATGGCGATGAAAGGACTTAATGAACGGTACCGCTATCTTAGGCGGGTTCGGCAGTCGTGCGACAGGAACAATCCAACGCCGCGATTTCGAGGCGCGTGCGCTGTGCCGCCTGGCCATGGTGGGAGACACTCTGTCTCCAATAGCCTTCAGGAGTAGTCACTTCCCGGGGCCATGATCAACATCATCATTCTTGTAACGCTGCCGGCAGCTGGAATCCTGCTGGCCTTGCTTGGTGTGGCGAAGCTCCGCGCCGAATTGCAGCTCAACCAGGGGAAGATACTTGGCTTGCGCACTGAGGTTGAAGCGGACCGGCGAAAGCAAGATCAAATCCTGGCCGCGATCAGCAGGATCGCAACCGACCTGATGGTGTCTCACTCGCTTGAGACCGCGCTGCCGGAAGCGCTGAAACTGGCCGGAGAGGCCGTTGCGGTCGACCGGGTGGTAGTGCTCGAAGGTATTCCGTCCACGGACGGTTCGATGTCGGTGCATACCCGTTATGCCTGGAATGCACCCGGTGTACACCCTCCGGTCCAGCCGGGCTCCCTGACCGGAACGGCGGAAAGTGCGGCTGCGTTGGGCACGATCTTCTCCAAGATGAGCCGCGGCCAGATCTTCATGACGTTGCCGCGCAAACTTGAAAGCCATCTCGCCCGTTTTCTCAGAAGCCTCAACATCCAATCGAACCTGCTGGTGCCCATGCTGGTGGAGGGCAAGACACACGGATATCTCGCCTTCGACGATTGCCATTCCGAGCGAGCATGGACCACTTCGGAATCGGAAATGCTGCAAGTTGTGGCTGGAATCATCGGAGCAGCCATTGCGCGCGCGCAGTACATCGCGGAGTTGGCGGACGCCAAAAGAATCGTGGAGAACAGCGCCACCGTCTTGTTCCGCTGCAGCGCGTTGCCGGGCTTGCCGATCACGTACATTTCAGAAAATGCAGCCAAGTGGGGTTATGCGCCGGCGCAGCTCAGGGCGTCTCCACTATTCAATCTCGATACCATTCATCCCGCTGACGCCTCTCAAGTCACCGAATGGATGAAGGAACTGTTGGCCGATCACAATCCGGCGTCCTGGCTTGCGTTCCGCATCCTGCTAGCCCATGGTGGCTATCGCTGGTTCGAAAATCACATCACTCCCATCCGGGATGAAAAGGGCGCTCTAACCGCCTTCGAAGGCATGCTGTTCGATATTACAGATCGCAAGAACTTCGAGGACAAGTTCAATTTTGTCAGTACGCTGCTCCAGACCGCGATTGAGAATTCGCCGAATGGCTTTTTGGTAGTCGGCGTGGATGCCCGGGTTCTGGCCAGCAATCGACGTTTTTTCGATATGTGGAAGATACCCGCCGGGGCCTCCACCACGAAACTCGATGGCGCCCTCCTCGAAACCATGTCGGCCGCGCTGAAGCACCCCGGCCGGTTCCGGGCGAGCATGGAGCACCTTGACCGGCAGACCGAAGAAAAGCTTCAAGACGAAATCGAGTTTCTGGACGGCCGGATCTTCGAGCGGCACGCCGCGGCTCTGCGCGATCCTAATGGCGGAGTCCTGGGACGGATGTATTTCTTACGGGACATCACCGAACGCAAACAGTCAGACAAAGAAATGGTGCGTCTGGCCCGTACTGATGCGCTTACTGGACTGGCGAACCGGGCTGCCTTCCTGGACCGTCTGAACCTGGCGATGGCAGCTTCGCGACGCGGGGACACTCCGTTTGCCGTTCACTATGTGGACCTCGACAATTTCAAGGATGTAAACGACACACTGGGGCATCAGATTGGTGACGGTTTACTGAAGGCGGTGGGAGGAAGACTGTCCCGGGCTGTCCGCGTGACCGATGTCATCGCCCGTCTGGGAGGCGATGAGTTCGCGCTGCTACAGGCCGATCTGTCGGATCCGTCCACTGCAGGAACGCTGGCGGCCAAGCTTCGCGCGGTGCTGGCGGAGCCTTTCCAAATCGAAGGTAACGTGCTGCACATCACCGCGACGGTCGGCATCGCCCTCTTTGCATCTGAAATCACCAGCGCCGCGGAGCTTCTCGCCCAGGCCGACAGGGCGCTCTATCGCGCTAAAGAAGAAGGCGGTGACCGCTACCGGTTCCACTCTGAGGAACTGGACACAATTGTGCATGAGCGCATCAGCATGGCCGAGGAACTGCGCGGGGCTATCGATCGCAACGAGCTCGAGCTGTACTATCAGCCTCAGGTAGCCATCGCGACTGGAAGAATCGTCGGCGTAGAGGCGCTGGTGCGCTGGAACCATCCCCGCCGCGGCCAGCTCAAGCCCGGTGTTTTCCTTCCGGCGGCGGAGCGCACCGGGGTGATCATGCCCTTGGGCGCCTGGGTGCTTGACAACGCATGCCGGCAATTCAGAGAGTGGCGGGATCAAGGCGTGGCGCCCCCATCCGTGGCAGTCAATCTTTCCGCGTCGCAACTAAAACTGGGGCACGATCTGGAGCGGGATGTGGCAGCCACGCTCTCAAAATGGGGGCTGGCGGCGCAAGATCTGGAGTTCGATGTGCCCGAGTCCGTTCTGGCCGCTTCGTTGGGCCCGCACTTGGACGTACTGAAAAAGCTTCAGGAATTGGGTGTTCGAATCGCCATTGACGATTTCGGAGCGGAATATACTTCCGTCGGAAGAATCAAGTCCTACCACGTGAAGCGTCTCAAAATTGCTCCGCAGTTTATCGCTTCCATGACATCCAGTCTCCTGGATGCCGGCGCGGTTCGGATGATGATTCATCTTGCGAATACTTTAGGTATCGAGATTGTCGCCAAGAGCGTCGAGACGGCCGAACAGCAGAACTTCTTGCTTGCAAGCGCGAAGGATGCCGAGGCCCAGGGATTCTTATACAGCGAGCCCCTTCCGGCCCGCCAGGCCACCGAGGTCTTGCGGAAAAGACGCATTATCCCGGAGCTCGAACACCATCACCCGGCGGACGTCATCGAAGTCGCCAAGTAACCGGCGCTTCGGCCCAAGGTCTGCGTTACAATCGTGAACACCTCTTGCGACGGACCGTCCTTTTCATCTTCGGAACGCGGCCGGAAGCCATCAAGCTGTGTCCGCTGCTTTTGAAGCTCCGATCATTTCCTGACTTGTACACCGCTAAAGTCTGCGTCACGGCGCAGCACCGCGGCATGCTGGATCAAGTGCTGGCGGCTTTCGGCGTAACCCCGGATTTCGACCTGAACGTGATGCAGCCGGGTCAAACACTATTTCAATCCACCGCGCGCATGATCGAAGCGCTGGAGCGGCCGCTGGCCCAATCGAAACCCGACTTGGTCGTGGTGCAAGGAGACACCACTACCACGCTGTGCGGAGCCCTGGCCGCGTTCTACAGCAATGTTCCGGTGGCCCACGTCGAAGCGGGATTGCGGACCGGCGATCTTCGGCAGCCGTTTCCCGAGGAACTGAATCGCGTTCTCGCCGGCAGAATCGCCAGTCTGCATTTCGCCGCGACTCCGGCAGCGGCAGAGAACCTTCGCTGTGAAGGTATTTCGAAGCAGGTCTGGGTTACTGGAAATACAGGCATCGATGCAGTTCTCCATGTGCGAGATCGCCTGGAGCGCGGCGAGTTGACGTCTTCCGCTTCACAGTTTGACCGTTCTGGCAAACGCCTGATCCTGGTCACTGCGCATCGGCGTGAAAGCTTCGGCGATGGATTCAAGCAAATATGCCAGGCTCTCTCGACCATCGCGGATCGCGAAGACGTCCACGTGGTCTACCCCGTTCACCCGAATCCAAATGTGCGGGCTTCGGTGAATGAACACCTGCGTTCCCATCCCAATATCGCGCTGACCGAGCCGATGGACTATGTTCCATTCGTCGATCTCATGCGCCGGGCTTACTTGATCCTGACGGATTCCGGCGGCATCCAGGAAGAAGCGCCGTCACTCGGGAAGCCAGTACTCGTCCTGCGCGAGAAAACCGAGCGGCCGGAAGGCGTCGAAGCCGGCACCGTTAAGCTGGTGGGCACCGACGCGAGTCGCATCGTGCAAGAAACCATGCTCTTGCTGGATAGACCGGAGGAATACCAAAGGATGTCGCATATCCACAATCCTTACGGCGATGGACGCGCCTGCGAGCGCATCGAAGCGATTCTTCGGGACAGTTGACCTGGCTCTAGGGCCCCCTATAGTACTTCGGTTTGCCTGCCGATGAGATCTCTAAGGAGAAACTCCTAATGATGCCCTCGG
>Ga0068855_100010156_pt1 | contig 11347 bp, 9 predicted proteins | sample KBSCornC52_FD_66592 | JGI IMG/M metagenome (GOLD analysis project Ga0068855, IMG submission 66592) | Corn rhizosphere microbial communities from Kellogg Biological Station, Michigan, USA - KBS Corn C5-2 | ecosystem: Host-associated > Plants > Roots > Rhizosphere > Soil ... | reverse complement strand
AACCCCTTTCTACTGAATAACTTTAGTTCTCAAAGTAAACATTTATTTAATTTCGGACGTACCCATGAATTCATGAGCAACGCATGGCGATGAATAGCAGCAATGCGGTTGTTTCCAAAGCGAAACCGCCCCAACGCCGAGCTTTTGTCCATCCTCGTTCGTTATTCTCCTCACTTCAGTTGCTTAGCACACCCAAGGTACAGCCACGAGACGCGGAAGAGGCGAATCTGGTTCCGCGCCGGCAAAGAAAATCTCGATTGGGTGTTGCTGCGATGCAACATGCCTTGTTCAGCGATAGGTTAGCTCTCTTTTGCCTTGGCCGCTGCGGGGTTATGCCCTTGGTTCGAAGGGGGAGGCGGGGAAAATTAATTTTCCCTCTGGCAACCCCTTTTTCGTGTAAGTTACGGTGATGTTTGAATAAACAAGTTTGCGCTGCGAGAATTCTAGACAGCATCCGGCACATGGGCCATGAGCCCTGCGTAGGCCGGGAATGCAGTGATCAGGGCAGATTGATGAACATCGAAACCTTCGAAACGACGTCTCGTCGCGCTTCGGTTGCTCGACCGACGCCGTGGACCCATGTCTACCGTCGACGCTGGTTGCTGCTTTTTGTCGGACTTCCGACGCTTTTGGCTGCCATCTATTATGGCCTCATTGCCTCGGACATTTATGTTTCTGAGTCTCAATTTGTAATAAAGGCGCCCGGTCAGAGATCGATACCCTCCACGACATTGGCAAGCCTCATCCAGACCAACGGTATGGGCGGCGGCGAACAGGAGACCAAGGAGCTTCTCAACTACGTTCGCTCGCGTGACGCGCTTGCCGACCTGCAACGCCAGATTGACATCAGAGCACGGTACGAATCCGCGGGAGCGGACTTTTTCTCTCGATTTCCTCAGCCGTTCCGTGAAGCCTCGTTTGAAAACCTATTCAAATACTACCAATCGATGATCCAGGTGGGCGTGGACTCGGAATCCGGGGTCGCGCTGCTTCAGGTGGACGCGTTCCGCCCTGAGGACGCAAAGGCAATCAATGCTCGTCTGCTGAGTCTTGGTGAAACCTTCGTAAATCGTCTAAACGAGCGTGCGGAGCATCGGGCGATAGCTGAAGCAGAAGCGCGCGTGCTTCAAGCACAAAGGCGTATCACCAGTGCGCGAGTTGCCCTTGCGAGCTTCCGCAACAGCCATGACCTGATCGATCCTGCCAAGCAGGCAACCGGCGTTCTTGAGATCTCAGACAAGCTGGTCACAGAATATGCCGCATTGCAGGCGCAGTTACGGCTTACGGAGCGGGTCGCTCCTGCAAATCCGGCTATCCCCGCGCTCCAGGCTCGCATCTCCGCCCTTGGCGACGAAATCGCCGCTCAGAACGCGAGAGTGGTGGGAACTCCTACTGGTATCGCATCAAAGGTTGCCGGCTATGAGAATCTCCTGGCGGAACAGGAGTTTGCGCAACAGATGTTGACCGCGGCGAGCACGTCGTTGGAGCAATCAAGGGCCGAGGCGCAAAAGCAGCAGTTTTACCTTGAACGGGTTGTCGACCCAAACACGCCTGACCGGGCGCAGCTGCCAAACAGGCTAAAAAATATCCTCGTCGTCTTGGGGGCGAGTCTGTGTCTCTACTTCGTCGGCTGGATGCTCGTCGTAGGCATTCTCGAGCATTCCCCGGAAGTCTGAGATCAATGCGAAGCCTTGCCGCCGGCTGGCGGATTCAAAAACGCGTGATTAGCGCCCTCATGATGAGGGAACTCATCACTCGTTTCGGTCGCGAGAACATCGGCTTTTTATGGATGATGGCCGAACCTTTGTTGTTTGCGGTCCTTGTTGGGCTGACTTGGGAGTTCATGAAGGGGCCCGAGTACCACGGCGTTGATGTCATTGCGTTCGTGGTGACGGGATACATACCCTTGGTCATGTTTCGCACGACCATGTCACGGGCAGTACGTGTCTTCACGGCTAACGGAGGCCTCCTTTACCATCGTCAAGTGACGCTCGTTGATTTGATCCTGGTCAGGTTCATTATTGAGCTGATCGGCGGAACCATGGCGTTTATATTCATTGGGGCAATCCTGATCGCCCTTGGCATCTTCCCGATTCCAGCGGATTTGGGCGCGATGCTGTTCGGCTGGCTGCTCTACGGCCTGTTCACGCTCGCCATTGCGATGGTGATGGCCCCCCTGAGCGAAGTTTCTGAGACCGTCGAGAAATTTGTCCCCGTAACAACCTATTTGATGGTGCCATTTTCAGGCTCATTCAGCTTAACGTCCTGGCTGTCGCCAAATGTCCGCACTGTCATGCTTTACTCGCCGCCAGTTACCGGAATGGAGCTCATGCGGTACGGGATCTGGGGTAACCAGATTACCCCTTATTACGATATCCCGTACGCTCTCGCGGCCTCCTTGGTGTTGATTCTGATCGGTCTGATGTTCTGCCGGAAAATCCGACGCGTGCTCATCGTCGAATGATTGTATGCGAGAATATCCGTAAGACCTATCCGCTTGGCCACGGTCGAAAGGTCGTGCTCGACGGGATTAATCTTGCGATTGAGCCCGGACAGCATGTCGGATTCCTGGGTCGAAATGGCGCCGGCAAGACGACTTTGATCAAGCTGATCGGTGCCGTTGAATATCCCACCTCCGGCAAGATTCATCGGGGAATGTCAGTGTCGTGGCCGCTCGGTTTTGGCGGAGGATTTCAAGGTAGCCTTACAGGCTATGATAATGCACGATTCATAGCCCGCATTTACGGGCGATACTTCAGGGAAATCCGTGAATTCGTCGAGGATTTCTCGGAGCTTGGTCGGCAGCTGAGCATGCCGGTCAAGACTTATTCTTCCGGAATGCGGGCTCGGCTTGCGTTCGCATTGTCGCTCGCAATTGAGTTCGACTGTTACATGATCGATGAAGTGATCATGGTTGGAGATCAGAACTTCCAACGCAAGTGCCATCGCGAGTTGTTCGACAAACGCCGAGACAGGGCCTTGATTTTCGCGTCCCACAGCGAAGACATGATTCGAGAATATTGCGACCGCGCTCTCGTACTTGACCGGGGAAACGGAAGAGTCTTCGATGATATCGAAGTCGCACTCAAGGTTTATGAGGACCTTTAAGAAGCGCGGCGACGGATCGAAACGGCTTGGTCAGGCGCCAAGAAAGGCTTGTCTCCAGCCCTTCGAGCTTGCGTCGGTTTTCCTCCGCCTCAGCCCTCAGCTTCCGGAGGGCGCCGGTTATGTCTTCGTCGCGGCAGACGCCTAGCTCCGTCCGAACGGCTTTCACTACATCGAGCGAGCCGCCAATCCGATAGATGATCCGGCTTATTAGCGCGATCTCACCCTTCAGCTCAGCGGCTGAATTCGCTTCTTGCTTCTGGCGCCGCGCAGAAGCATCCGCGATCTCCATCACCTGGCGCCGAATTGACCTCCAGTCTTCACGGACCTCGGAAAAAATTTGTTCGCGGCTGCATTCCGCGTCGGATGAAACTCGACGCATCAGCTCCTGAAGTGCGGCTGTTTCGCCGCGCGAATGTGCCTGGTGCACGGTCAGCGCGTCTTGGAAACCTTCCTGTTGATCCGCAAGATCGTCGAGTGAGAAACGTAGGCCGCTTTGCAACATCCGCACTGCTTCAGCCAGCTCCTGATGACCGGGGGCCGAAGGTAGACGCTGAGAAACCGACAGCTCCACCGTCAAGCTTTCGGATTCCGGTCGTGCGAGCGGTATTAGAAAGAAAGGATCATGGCTGGTTGACTCAAGGACAATTCCATCCGCGGTGGATGTCGCAACCAGATCAACGAGAGGCTTGAGGCTCGCGGCCCGGCCGTCCCATTTGTAAAGCTCGGTCCCATCCGACGAGCGAATCCCAAGATGATGAAGGACAAAGGAAGAAGGCTTGTCATCGGGGTCAATGCGGACCTGGACAAGCTTCTCGCCTCTCGGCGATCCAAGCGGGATCAGTACGGCCTGGGGTTCGGGACCGAGCGTGACCATCCGAAAGGTAGACAGTTGCTCGTCGAAATCTTTCGTCTTCGTCTTGCCATAGAGTTGAAGATGAAGCTGCTGCATGCTTCTCACGCGTTCCCAATCATCGGCATTAAGGCAACTCCCTCTCCTGAGGGCCGCCCGTGTTTCTTGCGTGGATAGACGGCTTTGGCAGAGAATCCAGTGACGGTCGGCAGTTGCGAAGCAGCTGTTGTGATGTGTATCAACTCAGCGCGGTCCGTCTTACGTGGGCTGCTCAGCAACGAAGCAACGGCATTTCGCCCTTGGGCGAGTTGTTTGCATCAATTGTAGCGTGACAGGAGCTTGCTCGGCGTGATTGGCGGATTTGCGCGGCGTTTTCTATTCAGGCAAGCCAGCGATCAGGAGGCACCCAACGCTGATCCGGGACTCTGCGGCCAAATGGGGGAAGTCGTTTCGGCTCATTTCGATGAGGCCTTCTATGCGGTGCGCTATTGGGATGTGAAAGGCGACCTCCTTGAGCATTTCATGACTGACGGCTGGCGCCGCGACAACGATCCGGCTCCTTGGTTTTCAACCTCTTTCTACCTTCAGAACAATCCCGATGTGGCGGCGGCCGGCCTGAACCCGTTCTATCACTATCTTGAGCATGGTCGCGAAGAAGGGCGGCCAATTGCCCCAGCCGAAGCCATTTCAAACGATCGATCGTGGGAACTGGAGATAATTCGGACGAAGATTGATGAGAAATTCTACGCCGAGCAGCTTGGCAGCCGCGGAATTGAGCCGGCCGGACATGACCTGGCACTTCATTATTGGCGCGAAGGCGTTCTTCTCGGCCTGGATCCGACGCCGGAATTCTCGACGTCGCACTATCTTACCGTCCATGATGATGTCGCCCGCGCCGGCGTAAATCCGTTCGCCCATTACCTGGCGAGGGGCAAAGCGGAAGGACGAAGCGTGGGCGATAACCGGACGGCGCGCCGAGAGGAGCCGCAGTCAGGAGTGTCCTACGATCGTCATGTCATGGAGGTCGAGTTCGACCGCGAATACTACCTCGCGGCCTATCCGGACGTTGCAAATGCAGGTGTCGACCCATTTGAGCATTTCATTACGACTGGCTGGCGCGAGGGCCGGAACCCCAACCTTTCGTTTTCGGTGTCGGATTACCTGGACTTCTACCCGGACGTCGCGATCGCAGGCATCAACCCTTTTCTTCACTACCTCGTCGCCGGAAAAAGCGAAGGCAGACTTCCTCGCCATGAACTCGGCTTCAGGTATGAGGTAATTAAGTCCCTCGAGCCCCTTGATAAGCGCGTTGACCGCGCACGTCGGAATGCTGTGGGCCGCAAAGCGTCTTCCTCCGCTCGTTTTGGGAAGGCATTGCAAGGCGCGAAGCGTTTGGAGACAAAGGGACTCTACCTCTCCGTCAGTCATGATGATTTCACTCAGAATCTTGGCGGCGTCCAACTGGTCCTGACGCGCGAGGCGACCGCCGTCGACCGGATGGGATTCGATCATCTTCATCTGTTTCCGGCAGCGCCTCTGCAGATCGCAGAGGTGGAAGTGTCTGATCCGCTGCTCGGACTGCTATTGAATGGCAAGCGGCTGGGTTTTTTCCGTGCGAGTGACGTCGAACGTGAGCTCGGCACGATTTCTCCGAAGGTTCGAAGCTTGCCGTTCGCTATTCACAGCCTCCTCGGTCACAATGCCGAGGCGCTGATTTCTATCTTCAAGGCCTGCGGTTGCAAATCCGGCTGGTACTGGATTCACGATTATTCGAGCGCATGCGCAGGCTACACGTTGCTGAGAAATGATGTGGAGTTCTGTGGGGGACCACCATCGTCCTCCACGGCCTGTTCGATTTGTGTTTACGGTGAGTTTCGCGCTCAACAGATGGCCGCGCATCAGCTGTTATTCCACGACCTCGACCTGACAGTCGTTGCGCCTTCCGAATCTGCGCTGGAGGTGTGGAAAGCAAGTCTGGACGTTGGGGCGCCGGCAATAGTTCATCATCACATTCAACTTAGCGTTGCGCCAAACAAGCGGGGCCGATCCGATCATACTTCAGAACGGGTGGCGCCACTGCGGGTTGCTTATCTTGGTCAGCCGGTCACTCATAAGGGCTGGCCAGCGTTCAGGGACCTTGCGATGCGGTTCAGCAAAGATCCGCGGTATGAATTTCATCATCTGGGCAAAGGCCGTCAGCCAGGCGTTCCCGTCACCTTCACTGAGGTCGCGGTCGGCCGAGACGATCCCGACGCTATGGTCCGTACAATCCATGAGCTCGACATTGACGTCGCGATTATCTGGTCCCTCTGGCCCGAGACCTTCTGCATCGCTGCAGTCGAAGCGCTACGCGCCGGTGCTGCTATCCTAACTTATAAGGACAGTGGGAATGTGGCTGCGATCGTTCGAAGGACGGGCTTCGGATCCGTGCTCGATAGTGAGGCTGCCTTGGCTTCGCTGTTCGAAAGCGGCGAGATAATCGAGCACTCATCCACGTGGCGGCCCAGCAGCGTCATTGCAGAGTTCAGCAACATGACCGCCGATCTCATAGAAGGAATGGCTGAGTGAAGGTCCTGTGCTTCAGCAGTTTCACTTTTGGGTACCTCAATCGGGCACGGGTGATGTTTGCATCCGTCAAGCGCTATCATCCGGACTGGCACTGCGTCGCGCTTATCACCGATGAGCCGCCCGCCGGTTTCGCCTGGCGAGCCGATGAGGCGTTCGACGAAGTCCTCTTTTCTGTCGAACTTGGCATCCCGGATTGGCGCCAGTGGCTTTTCAAGCACGATATCGTGGAGGTCTGCACGGCCGTGAAGGGACCTTACGCGCACTATGCCTGTTCGCTTGGCTACGACGCGCTAGTCTATCTCGACCCCGACACTTGTTTGTTCAGCCCACTCGACCCGATCCTTGCCGCATTGGAAAGCTCCGATATCTGCTTAACGCCGCATCAGCTTGAACCCGACGGAACTCGTCAGGCGATAATCGACAACGAAATCACATCCCTGAAGACGGGCATCTACAACCTAGGATTCCTGGCGATAAGGACTTCTGGTGAAGGGCGGCGCATGGCTCATTGGTGGAGCCAGCGCCTGGTGTCCTTCTGCTACGACGACATCCCAAACGGTTTGTTTGTGGATCAGCGATGGTGCGATCACGTGCCAAGTTTCTTTGAAAGAGTAGCGATCCTTCGCGATCCTGGCCTGAACGTTGCCAGTTGGAATCTAAGCCACCGAGAAGTAACCATAGACCAACAGGGGAGAGCCTTGGTGAATGGCTCACCGCTCCGGTTCTGGCATTTCACCAAACTTGGCAACGTTGGCGATACTATGACGCGGCGCTACGCCAAGACGAACTTTCAAGTGTACGAGCTCTGGTCCTGGTATCGCAAACAGGTCGAAATGGCGACGTCGCCGTCTATTCCGAAAGGATATTGGGCGTTCGGTCATTTTCAAAATTCTAAGCCAATACCCAAGTCGGCGCGCGAGCTTTATCGGCATCGCGCCGACCTGCAGCGCGCGTTCTACGACCCGTTTGCTTCGGGATCCGGGTCATTCGAGGAGTGGCTTCACCGCGAAGGAATTCTTGCGTCTGAGGATGATCGTGTAGCCGCATGAAGATGTACGACGCCGAACTCGAGCGTGTTAGCACGCGTTATGGTCGTCTCTACGTCATTCAAAATGATTCCGTCATCGGCCGCTCTCTCAAGCTTTATGGTGAGTGGGCGGAGAACGAAATTGACAGCTACGCGACGTTGCTGACCAATGACGAGACGATCCTCGACGTCGGTTCGAACATTGGAACTCACGCGATCGCATTGGCGTCGAGGTTTCCTGGCTCCGAAGTCGTGGCGTTCGAGCCGCAACCGCTCGCATTCAGTCTCCTGGTGGCGAACGCGCTCGCTGCGCGAACGCCAAACATTTATCCAAGGAATCTGGGATGCGCGGAGACTGAGGGCCTCGTCCACGTCGCTCCGGACTATTCCGTCGTGGATTGGAATGTTGGTGGGTTCAGCCTGCGTCCAGACCAGCAAAGTGCCACGGTAGGCGCCCTGCCAATTGCTCTGGTTGCGCTCGACGATCTCAAATTTCGCAGGCGCGTTCAGTTCATCAAGATCGATGTGGAGGGGATGGAAGAGTCGGTACTTGCGGGGGCCTCCAAACTCATCGAGCAGGATCGCCCCATTATCTATTTCGAGGTTCTCGAAATGGACCGCTTGAAGGGCCCGCGGAAGGCCTTGATGGATCTAGGTTACGAATTGCGCTGGCTCAAATCAGAGGCATTTAATCCGCGGAATTACAGGTTGAATCCAGACAATATTTGGCGCCGCGGTGAAACGGGTGTGCTGGCCATGCCGCGTCCCAATGACACTAGGGTAGCCCACCTCGCGGAGGTTACGGGGGATGAAGCGCAGGTGCCAGTTATCGAATATCCCGGCGCCTGACTCTTCTGATCGGTAGCCCGGCATTTTCCGAAGTAGGTTGTTCGAGGGATTCCTCGCGGATAAGGCAGTCCAATCATGGTCTTGGGTTCTTTGTTTGATTCGCGTGATCCGGGTTCTTCGGAGAGTTCCGAGACCGGTTCTGCGTTGACTTCTCTATGGGTTCGCAATCGCGGCAAGGCGAGTGATGCCTTTGGCTTGTTGAGCGTCAATGGAGTCATCCTGAGCCCGAACGATACCGACCTGAACCTTGAAGTGAATTTTGGAGGCCACAAGAGGCGTCTGAACGCCGAAGAAGTCCTGGCTCCCCCGTCTCAAGATGGCACCAGGATTCTCGAATTCCACCTTTTGACCCATCTTGTGGCGAATGGTGCTCAAGTCGTGAACGCCGTGGTCGTCTTGGGCGAAAAGCGAATTGAGTTTCCACCGCTGCCGCTCGACATAAACAACGATACTAGTCTTGCGCGCCAGGTGGCTCTGGATTTGCGGGAAAGTGGCGCCCAAGCCATTCAGGGCCGGATCATCGATAGTAGTATCTTCCCTTACGACAACGGCACAGCCCGGGCTTGGTTCGATGCCGACTTCGATGACGATATTCCAATGAGCCTGGAGCCGGCGGCGGACGCCGAAACGGCACAGCGTCATCTCCTGCGGTGGGGCTTTTGTGTCCTGCACGAGCAACTACCCCCGCAGATCGTCGAAGATTTCAAGCAACAGCTATCGACTGCAATCGACCGCGGCGATCTGGCGTATAAAGTGGGATCAAGCGACCGCATTCACGGTGCACACCAGAAGCTCCCTGCGGCAAGGGCGGTATGGCTGTATCCTCCTGTCCTTCAGTTCCTCCAGGATTATTTCAAAGACACGCCGTGCGCTTGCCAGACGCTCACATACGTGAACGGCAGCGAGCAGAACGCACATCAGGATTCCATACATCTGACCCCCTATCCGAACGGCTTTATGTGCGGGGTTTGGGTCGCCTTGGAGGATGTCCAGGAAAATTCGGGAGAGCTATTCGTCTATCCGGGCAGCCACCGCAGGGGGAGTGTAAGAGCGGCTCAGCTTGGACTACGAAAGGTCGTGGACAATGACTATTCGCAGTACGTTCTGTTCGACCAGGCTATTAACGAGATTATCCAGACAAACCGATATGAGCGGCTTGTTTATCGACCGAAAGCTGGACAGATTCTCGTCTGGCACGAGAACACGATTCACGGCGGCAGTCCGCGTCTTGATCATAGCCGAACGCGCCTAAGCGTCGTCAGCCACTACTTCGCGAAGGGCGCCATCGGTTACTATGATAGTCGAGGTGAGGCGGCATCCCTCGAAACGCTGGACCAATAGCAGCAGGTTACCAGGGCAGCGGTGAACCGTCCGTATTCACGAATGCACCGTTGATGGAATTCGACAAAGATACCCCATCAATGAAATCGAGGATTTGTGCCGCAGCTTGGTCGGCGCTGATCTCGGCATCGGGCCCGCCCATGTCTGTCCTCACCCAGCCAGGGTTGAGCGCCACTACGATGAAACCTTGAGGCCCCCACTCTGCGGCCAAGGTTCGGACAGCCTGATTGAGTGCGGTCTTGGATAATCTGTAGCCTAGTAGCGACCCAGTCGTGTTCCCCTGCAACGATGCGTTGCCCGTGCTCATCATGATGATCAGGCGGCGCTGGCCCTTGGATAGGTTGTCCTTGAGAGATCGGGCGATGATGAGCGGAGCCATGGTGTTCACGCTGAAGGCTTCACTCATGGCGTCCGGATGAAAATATTCGATCGTTCCCGCCCCTTCGGCGAACGTTGCGGCGTTGCAGACGAGAACGTCGATCGCGCCCGATATCTGTGAACATGCTTTGACCAGTTGTCCCGGCTCGGCCATGTCACAATTGCTGAAGACAAACTCCTTCATATCGTCTGCCCAAGGAGGCAAGGTTCGACCAAGACCGTGAACGCTGTCGCCCCTGGCGAGTGCCTGGCGAGATAAGCTTTCGCCGATACCTCGACTAACGCCCGAGACCGCTAAGCGCATAGCTGACAACCTCTTATCGAACGCGGCATCGACGTCCTTCTGGTGGCTTTCGGATCGCGATGTCGACGTCAAAGAGAAGCATCAGGTGGGATTTGATGGGTTCTATTCGCCGATCCGGCTGCGTTTCCGGGAATTCGATGACGGCGTAAACGCTCGTGCATATCGATCGCGACCTGGCGCTTGGAAGTACTTAGGCCCGAGATCATTCGGAATCCAGAAGAAGGCAATTCCAGGAGGGCGCGCCGGGGAAACCTCATGGGTCGCTGACACCATCTAGCTCTCTCACAACCGAAAAACGAAAGTCTCGCTGTACCGGTCGAGATTCGGGTTGTGTAGCGGGTCGTCGTAGGTCTTGGTGCCCCATCGTTCCTGAAGCGTGTTCAGTTCGCCCTGGTAACGCTCGATGTTCAGCGGGGACAGGTCGTCGCCGCGCGATTTCGATTCGTGATGCAGAAGCACTGCATGAGGCACATAGACATTCCGCCACCCAGCCGCCTGAAGCTTCAGGCATAGGTCGACGTCGTTGAACGCCACTGCGAGTCCCTCTTCATCAAGGCCGCCGACCGCTTCGAACTTCGTTTTTTCCACTACCAGGCACGCCGCGGTCACCGCGGTCACGAATTGCGCCACATGGGGCATTCGAAAATAGCCGGGCTCGTCGGCAGGAAGGTGGCGGTGAGCATGGCCCGCAGCTTCGCCGATTCCGACCACCACCCCCGCGTGCTGGATAGTGCGATCGTCATACAGCAGCTTTGCTCCGACGGCACCGATCTGCGGTTTCACGGCGTAGCGCATCAGTTCGGTGAGCCAACGGGTCTCCACCACCTCCGTGTCATTGTTGAGCAGACAAACGAATGAGCCGCGGGCTTCACGCACAGCGAAATTGTTGATGGCCGAAAAGTTGTATCGGTAGGGATAGGGA
>Ga0068855_100010154_pt1 | contig 11347 bp, 10 predicted proteins | sample KBSCornC52_FD_66592 | JGI IMG/M metagenome (GOLD analysis project Ga0068855, IMG submission 66592) | Corn rhizosphere microbial communities from Kellogg Biological Station, Michigan, USA - KBS Corn C5-2 | ecosystem: Host-associated > Plants > Roots > Rhizosphere > Soil ... | reverse complement strand
GGCCACCACGGAAGCCGCACGTCCTCCACATCGGAGTTCATCTCCGCGGCCAGCCCGAAGCTCGCCATCATCTCGGTAGGAAAGCGCAATATCTACGGCCATCCCAGCCAGGAGGTAATCGAGCGGCTGCGCGCGTCCGGCGCTACGGTTCTACGCACCGACCGCGATGGCGCGGTGACATGCCTCTCGGATGGCGCAACCGTGCGCGTCGAAACGATGGTGAAATAGTGCTCGAAATGTTCACGGTCGCCAAACAATTGGGAGATCGCAGTCAAGTGTTCGTCTGCTCATGGCGCTGCTTTGCGTTGGCGCAGGCTAATCAGGTATCTTCTTGTCATGATTAAGCGTCTGTATATTCACAACTATCGGTGCCTGGAGAACTTTGAGCTTCCAATATCGGAGATTCCGTCCTCCTTGCTGGTTGGCCGCAACGGCATGAGTAAACCACATGCAAAGTAACTGGAGTGTTAGCGTCCAAGATCAAGCCACGTCTGCGCTCGTAGACCTTGCGTCTGACGCGTTGGCTCGCGACGTCTTAGTCCTCGGCCATGGCGCGAGCACGAACATGGAACACCGGACGATGCAGAACTTGGCGGATACGTTCAACAGCATCGGCGTCACGGTGGTACGGTTCAACTTCCTCTACACAGAGCTCAAGAAGGGGCCGCCGGACAGGATGCCGAAGCTGCTGGAGTGCTTCAAGGCCGTCGCCGACCGCGCGAGGGCGGAGCTGAAGCCCGACAAACTATTCCTCGGCGGCCATTCCATGGGCGGCCGTGCTGCGTCTCACCTTGCAGCAGAAGGCTATCCGTGTGACGGATGTATCCTACTTTCGTATCCGCTCCACCCGGCAGGGCAGCCGCATAAGCTGCGCAGCGAGCACCTCGCGTCGATACCGGTCCCTGTGCTTTGCCTGAACGGTACCCGCGACGAGCTATGTCTGCAGGAGATCATGCTGCCTATCCTGCCCACCCTGCCCGAGACCTGGACCATGCACTGGATTGAAGGCGCCGACCACAGCTATCATGTCCAGAAGCGCTCGGGGCGCACGGATGAGGATGTCCTGACGGAGATTGGAACGACGAGCCGGGCATGGGTCAATTCGATCGGTGGCAGAACTGAGCAGCCCTGAGAGGTGGACCGACATGTGCGTCGCGCAGTTGAAACTCCGGGCAGCTGTGATTGCGGAGTGAATCATTGTCAGGCCCGAACGGCCTACGTTGAACCGGCGTGATTGCAGTGCGGAACGATTTTACGTGCTAACTGTCATGGCGTTGAGCCGGTTTTCAATCCAAGCTCTCTCTTAATCGCCTGCTTATCGACCCCGTGCGCAATTGCCTGATTGACAATCTTCAGCGCGGCATCGTGTTTGCCCTGCTTAAGAAGAGCGGATGCAAGCCCGGAATAGTACGTACCAGATGGCAAGAGCGCGGAGGCGTGCGAGTCTGCGACTGTCACTGACTTTCCATCGTGCTCGGCAATTCTGACGGCCTGTCCGTATTCAGCTTCGGCGTCTGCGAACTTGCCATGATGCAGGTGCATGAATCCCAGCATGAAGTGCGTGACTGGATTGTTGGGGTCAAGATTAGCGGAGTCACGCAATACCGTAAGCGCTTCGGAAGCCTTGCCTTCCGTGTCCAGCACATAGGCCAGGCTATTCAGGTACGAGGGCGAATTCGGATCCAATCGCGTTGCCTCACGGTAGGCATCCTCAGCGGGCGACAGTTGTCGCGTTAGGCCAAGGGCGTACTGCAGGTAGATGGCGCGGCCAAGCTCGCCGCGATATTCCGCGTTTTTCGGGTCGTAGTAGAGCGCCGCGCGCAGCTGTTCTATCGCTTCCGGCAGTTCGGTGCGATTGTACAAAACGAAGCCTAACCGTTCATGATATTCCGCAGTCCCTGGCGCGGCAGCTGCCAACTGTTGGTATAGTTTCTCCGCGTCGGGCCATCTCCCTAGCTTAACAAGAAACGCTGCCAGTTCAGCCCGATGTCCCAGGCTGTCCGGCGCGAGCCGTATCGCTTCTCGGTACTCTTCTTCCGCGGCTTTCATGCGCTTTTGACCGGCGAGCGCGTCGCCAAGGTCGGAGGTGTACCGCTCAACGTTCGGCGCCAGCCGCATCGCCTCGCGTATGCTGGCTTCCGCCTCCTCGAACTGCCCGGTGTGGATGAGCGATTCTCCCAGGTTGGATTGATAAGCATCGTTTCGGGGATTGAGTTTTATGGCCGCACGGTAACGATCGATCGCCTCCACGTAGCGATGCTGATTGAAAAGCGAGTTTCCCCAGCGGAATTGATACAGCTCGTTGCTCGGCTCAATCTGCGCCAAAGAGCGATACTCGGCCTCTGCAGACGGCCAATTCTCGTCGCGATAGTAAACCTCCGCCAGCGATCGTCGATACACACGGTTCGTCGGCGCGAGCCTGACCGCCATTCGGAGTTCAGATTCGGACGCGCTCAATTTACCTCTATCCTCGAGGTCGTGGCCCTTCTCTGCGTGCGCTGCCGCCTCATTCGTCGTCTTCCAGGGCGCGATGGCCTTAACATAAACAGGTATGAGCGCGATTGCGGCACAGGCTGCCATGCCTGCCCGGATTGTTGTCGATCGCACCTTCTGGGCTTTGGCCTTACGCGCGTTCTCCTCCTGCAGAAGCTTTTCGGCGGCGGCCTTCGACAGGCCGAGCGCTTCAGCATAGTCCTTCGAGGTCGGCTCGTTACGCCGCCGCTCCTCTTCGCGCTGCTCCCGCTCCCAGAGCTCGAGCGCGATGGCCCTCTCTTTCGGAGTAAGATGCTCCATGGAAGGAGGCGTCGCGGAGCGCGTCTCCACGGACTCGGGAGGCTGAGATGGTGAGGTCTGTTTTCTTGACTTCTTGTCCATTAATTCGTATTTGAGCGGCCCGTGCCGGGGCGGCTACTGATCGGTTCTCGTCGAGAGGCCCAGCTCATGTATGATCGGCTGATCTTTCGCGCCCCGTCTCAGCCCCGTCTTGGCTGCCTCAATCGCAGCAGCGCGCTTGCCTTGCCTTAATAGCGCGCCCGCAAGGTTGCAGTAGAATCCGGCATCCCTGTTGTTGATCTGAATTGCTGCTTCAAACTCTGCCTCGGCCTCTGCATACCTGCCGAGCTTAACCAGTGTCAGGCCAAGGTTGTCATGCAGCCGGTCATCTTTCGGAGTGATTGCTTGGGCTTTGCGGTAGAGAGTTTCAGCCTCCGCTAATCGGTTCTGCCGATAAACGGCATTCGCAACGGCGCCGATATAGATGGCGCTGGTGGGCTCCAACCTCATCGCTTCCCGATAGGGCGGCTCAGCTGCGGCAAACTGGTCCAGGTTCCAATAACAATCTCCGAGCGCGTGCCACGCCTCCGCATTGCGCGGCTCGATCTCGGTGGTCTTCCGAAACTCCGGCGCGGCCTCCGCCTCGCGGTGCTGATTGAAGAGAGTGTCCGCCAGCCGCTCATGGTACAGTGCAACATTGGGATAGGTCTTAAGGAGCTCGCGATAGGATGTCTCGGCCTTCGGCCAATTTTCCGCAGTAAAATAGCAATCTGCGAGCGCCCGGCGCAGCAGCAAATTGCCCGGCTCGGCGTGTATCGCCTCCCGCCACTCGTCTTCCGCCGCCGCGAACCTCGACCCATCTTCCATTACTTCGGCCCGAATACGATGCTTCTTGGCGGTCTCCGCTGCGACGGAGCGCATCGCAATGCAAGCGTAGATTAAGCCAAGAAGCGCTGCGATTGCGGCCACCCTCGCCACGGCGATACGAAATCGATGTCGCTTCTCGCGGGCATCGCTCTCAATGCGAGCCTGCTTTACGAGCGCCTGGGCATGCTCCGCGCTGATATCGAGCCCCTCTGACATATCCTGAGCCGTGGGCTCGTTCAGGCGCAGGTTCCGCTCGCGCTCCTCCGCTTCCCAGTGTCGTAGTACTGCTGCCTTTTCGCCCGCGGTCATTCGCGGATCGAACGGCGGTTCTGGCGCGACACTCTCAGCGGGTGCACTCGACTTTTTTCGAAGACGCTTGCTCAAGGTCTGTAATCCACAATACTTGCGTTCATCGCGATCGCCTTGGCGGGCGAACAAGCTTCGGAAACGTCGGCGCGATTCCTAGCGATCTGTTCAGCTCCGGATCGCCCTTCCCGTATGTGGTCGCTACTCGCGCATTGCGCCTGGCCTCTAGCAGGTCGCCCAGCTTCACCTGCGCTTTCGCGCGGCGGGCGTAGTATTGTCCTTCGTAAGGGCTCAACGAGATCGCCTGCTTGTAGGCCGCGTCAGCGTCTGCGTATCTCCCAAGCTGCATGAGAGTGTTGCCCAGATTGGAGTAAACATAGCCCTGTTTGTGATCGAGGCTGATCGACTTGTTGTAAAGGGCCAGCGCTTCTTCGTATTTTTTCTGCTCGAACAGCACGTTGCCAAGATTGTTCGCGAAGACCGAGCTATAACGATGAAGTCGAACGGCCTCGCGATATTCCGACTCTGCCTCCGGGAGTTTGTCCTCTTGATGGAGTACCTTGCCAAGCCGCGCATGATATTCCGGCTCATTCGGATCACGCTTCACGAGAGCCCGATACTCGGCCTCAGCGCCCGGCAGGTCTTCGATTTTCACGAGATACTCGCCTAACATTTCGCGATAGTACGCATCGCCAGGCTTCAAACGGATCGCCTCGCGATACTCCTCAATCGCTGTCGCGCTTCGTTTGATCGTCTCCAGCTGCTTGCCGCGAATGAAGGCCTCCGTCGCGGCGTCGCCGAAAATCATCTTCTCGATGGATTTGCCCACCATCGGACCAAACCCTATGGCAAAGAGCGCCATGCAACCCATCGGCATACAGCCGATCGCCTTCACGGTACTGCGCACAGCTTCAATGCGCGCAGCCCGGCGCTCCCGACGCTCCCTCTCCTCCTTCCGAACGCGCTTCAGCAGCGTTTCGATCCGGTCGGCAGGAACGTCCAGCCCCTCTGCCACCTCCTGTACAGTTGTCTCCAATCGCTCTGCCACGAGGGCATGCTCCTTCAGCAGTCGGCTTCAGATGCGCTTACGGCGACGTATTATATTTCAGAATACACTGGTCGAGTGCAGGGACAAGATCGCCCACCAGGTGCCAGTCTTCCACGGCGAGATCGGCAAATGACATGACGTAGGTCAGCTCCTTGCCATGATGGCTGTGTCTTATGTACGCACAGTCGGAATGCTGTACTTTCCAATTGTATCCAATCTTCGAATACAGCTCGTCCGTATCGAATCCCAGCGCGTCTTGAATGTAACTGCGGGCCAGCCACTTCGTATTCCCGGGATATGTTCCGCTATCGCCGGTATAGTTGTGACCGGTACGCACCTTGTCGAAAACGAACTTCACTTCGTTGGAAGACTCCTCGCTAATGAGCCTGCCCTGTGCCAGGAGCGTCATGTAGGCGGCCGAAGTGGCGGCCGTTGTACATTGGTACTTCCGCGAATCATTGCTGCCTGCTGCGGGGACAGGCGCCGGATTGGTGATCCATCCCGGGCCAATGACATAGGGCGCGCCAAGCCAGAAACCACCTTTCCGCTCGGTGCTGAACAGGCCCGACTGCCACAGAGCGGACGCAATATAAAGATATCCGACATCGAGAACACATGTGCGAGTCGCGTGATTGTTGGATTCGTCGCCCATTAGGAGCATACGTTCGAAGAATGGCACGCCGTCCTTCGAGTCCACAGTGAACAGCGCCTTCACATCTGCGGGCAAAGTCTCATAGGTTGCTGCGTGACCCGCTTCGAACCTGAATCCACTCAATCGATCTTTGAACTTCTTGTTGACATTGTTCGGATTCAAAAGATAATCGGTATCTTCGTCCGGTGAAAGAAGAGCCAGCATCTTTGGATCGCGGGACTTCTTGAAGGTCACCTTCAGCGGCCTCGCGCTCTCGTCCACGTCGAAAATCGCTGGCAGATTTGGCGACGCGTCGGCGCGCGGATTTGGCTGCTTGGGATTCCAGTTCTGGTACGACTCCTGGCCTCCTGCGGACATCTGGACGATGCTGCCGCTCTTAAGGACCAGGCTTCCCTGAACGGAAAGGTCCAGATCGAATTTGTCTACCGTCGCCGCCGGGTCGAGCGCCTGCGTCTTGACCCAGATCTCCCAAGCGCGGTCGAACAGCGCCTTCTTCGTGGTCAGCGCCGGTTCGTCCGCGGCCAGCGCGTTCAGGTCGAACTTCAGCTGATGTGCAGCGTAGACACACGCCATCTTCGCCATGCTTCCACAGAAAACCTGTTCCGTTGAGTTGTGACCGGCAAACGCTACGCCCCTGCCGTTGTCGCTAAGATCAACAATCGCAAACCTAAGTCGTTCCAGGTCGCCATTCGCATTGATCGCATCCTGCACGATCTTTTGCAATGCATCGCTCTGGCGAACGCCGTTTCCTCGCCAGAATCCAGGGTTCATATCGTTAGGGTTGAGTATCCTATGAGTAGTCTGCCCTCGCAACGACATCGAGTGTGGCAGCAGCGACCAGCGCACGATATGCGGCGGCGGACTGACCGGCCGACGGACCGGCTTTGCAGGTGGCGTCATCTCAACTCCTGAGTCAGTCTGGTATCGGCGATAGATCGGCGTGCGCGGGCGCCTTCCAGAGTTCCGGCTCGCAATCATCGTGCCACGGAACGAGACTATCGACGATGTCGGTCATCACTCCGCTGGCGTCCTTATCGAATATTCGTTGGAATGCCTTGATATTCGCCGGCGCATCTTCATACCAATCGAATCCCAGGTTGTGCAGGCGGCGATGAATTGACTCTTCTGAGTCGTGGCCCATCAGGTCGAGATGAACCTCCATGGTGTACAAGAACTCGGGGGGCTCAAATTGTCCTGGCGGCGCAACAGCGTCTGATGCAGAGTCTGTCTTGGCGCCATCGTCTGGCTCTGAATCCGGAGCCGGGTCCTGGTCCTGTTCGGCGCGGCCGTCCAAAGCGCGTCCTGGCGCTGGCTCGGCCGCACCGGCTTGCACAGTAAGGTCGATGATCTTGCCCGGCGCGATCAGCCGCATTTGTGGATCGGAGGGGCCGGGGTCCCAGTTCAGCTGTGTCCCCTCCTCGGGTTCTCGCTTACCCCATTCAACGGTGCAAGGCATGCTCGGGTCAAGACATCTGATCTTGAACCACGCATCTTCATCGGCCTGTCCTGTCGATCGGTTCGTCCCAAGAGTGACGCGATACGGTGCTCCAGGCATCGGCACGTGGAAGGGATCGAACAATCGAATCCAGACGACTGGTATCTGCAGCGTATTGAAATGGCTCAGGCCATCAGCGGTACGGCTGACATTGTGCTCGACTTCAGTCATAGAAGTTTATGTTGTGTCACTTGCCAGACGCCTGGTACAGTTCGGTCCCAGTGCTGCGTTCCCGTCAGCAGCCGTGTAACTCCTGGAGCTTGGCCTGCGTCGCCGGACCCGGTATGCCATCCACGTCCAGCCCATTTGCCTGCTGGAACCGCTTCACAGCTCCTGCCGTAAGCGGGCCCATAATCCCGTCGTTGTTACCGCAAAAGTATCCTAGATTGTTCAGCCTAGCTTGAACTCCCATTAGCTCCGTGACCGGAGCCAGCTCTCCAATGGAGAGTGTGGCTTCGTACAGATCGGTCTCATCTTCGTCGTCAAGCGCGACCGTGAGGTGCGCCTCGCGGGCATCGGTTGCAATCAGCTGGTCGATCATTCCGTCTTCACCCGTGGTGCCGCGAAAGACTTCCTGCCTGTCCGTTTTCAGCTCGAAGCGCTTGCTAGCAATCGGCTTCAGCTCGTCATCGAGCACTCGCACGCGAAGGTGGATCGTCGAGGCCTTCACTTCGTGAACGTACTTCTGGTCCGTGACTCTGCCGTCCTGCTTTTGCTCTTTGTCCGGTATGAACAGGCAGTCGCCAGGAAACAGTACATTCGGATTTTCGCGCTTCTTCTTCAGCTGGCCATTCTTCGGATGATCGAAAATCGTCCGAAAGTCCTCGAACCGATATTGCTTTCCAATGGTCGAAAGGCATTCACCCGTTTGAACTTTATGAAAGGCTGGCATCTTCGTATCTCCTTGATGCCAGTATACAAAATCTACTCTTACAGAATCCTTTCATCAGCCAAAGTCAGTGCCACAGCTTGAACCCTCCGAACATGCCGGGTATCTAAGAGTCTTCAGGTCTACCGGACTGGATCGGGTAAGATACTGTGCATCCACGTCAAGGAGGCAATTGTTGCAGATATTGAACCGGAAAGAACGCCTGACGCTCGCCGCGGCGCTTGTCATCACCATCCTCTCCGGCGTCTTTACGACGATGAAGGTGAACGAAGTCTTCCTGTTCGTTCTCACGGGCGCGTGCTTGTCGCTCCTTGCGACTATTGTAGGGCAGGCCACCGAGCAGCTGGGCTCGCGCATGAGCGCCGGAGCGACTGGCGTTTTGCAATCCGCCCTCGGCAATCTTCCTGAGTTGTTCATCGGGATCTTCAGCTTGCGTGCGGGCCTGGTCACTGTCGTGCAGGCCGCTCTCGTCGGGTCGATCCTTGCCAACTCGCTGCTGGTCCTCGGTATCGCGCTGCTGGCGGGCGGGCTGAAGAATGGCACGCAGAAATTCGGGCAGGAAGCGCCGCGCCTTATCGTTACTTTGAGCGCAGTGGCCGTGGGCGCCCTCATGTTTCCAACTCTCGCACACCAGCTCCATACGCCCGCCGGTCCGCATGTTGGAGAACTGAGCGTCGCCTGCGCCATCGTACTGCTGATTGTCTTTTTCGTTGGAATTCCCGTGATGACCAAGAGCGAAGAAGCGGTCATCCCGCACGAGCCCACCGACCAGCCGGCGCCTCATGCCCTGTGGCCGCTGTGGCTGGCTATCGTGATTCTCACCGCGGCTGGCCTGGCGTCTGCGTTCGTATCGGATTGGTTCGTGGAGGCGCTAAAACCCGCGACGAAAACACTGGGGCTCTCCGAGGCGTTTACAGGGCTCGTGATCGTAGCGATTGCCGGAAACGCCGTCGAAAACGTGGTCGGCGTCCAGCTGGCGGTGCGCAACAAAATGGACTATGCATTGAGCGTAATCCTGCAGAGCTCGCTTCAAGTCGCGCTCGCGCTCACTCCTATCCTCGTCCTTCTGAGCTTCGTGGTTAGCAGCAACCACCTCACGCTGGTACTGCCGCCCTTGCTGGTCGCCGCCCTCGCCATTACAACGCTAGTCAGCATGATGATCGTGTACGACGGCGAGTCCAACTGGATGGAGGGCGTCGCCCTCATCGGGCTATACGGGATTATCGCGGCATCGTTCTGGTGGGGATGAATTCTTCTAATACCCCGGTATCGTCAGTTGGACGCCGCCCTGAAGCGCTGATTGGTGTGCGATGATGCCCGGAACGGTGAGATTGAGGGCTTGGTTAATTCCTATGGCGGGAGCGCGGTTGTGGATGAGCGCATCGATGAACTCGTGCGTGAGGAACGTGTGCGAGCCGTCGTGGCCGCTGTCGTGTCGCAGCGGCTCGGGAAGCATGTCCGTTCGCCACCATTCGGGCTGTTCATAGACCTCGCAAGCTGTCAGCAGCCGTACGAACCCGCCGTCATCCATTTCTTTCTGGTCCGCCGCCCTGCGAATCGTGGCGGGCGCTCCGTTCGGATGCGGATCGAAGAAGCTCATTCTGTCGCCATACCATTGTCCACGCTCCGTGCCTCCGACTGCCGCGTTCCAGTAGACTGCTACGCGAAATGCATGGCCGTTTTCCACCGTAAACAGAGCTGTCTGATTCCAATAGGGATTCGCGTAGATATTGTCTGCCAGGACCGGCGAATCGTCGCCCCAACCAAGGCACGTGACCGACGTCATTCGCTCACCTGTGACGCCCAGCAGATAGCCGGTACAGTGTGTTGGATAGTGCATTGGCGGAAAGCCGTAACGCCAGCTCCGGCTCCCATCCTCGTTGAAGAACATCTCGTCCAGGCCGGGATGATGATACTCTGCCTCCGTGTAGAACAGGTTCCCGAATTTGCCCTCGCGAAACCAGTTTCTTGCGGATATGACGGATTGATGGTACCAGCTTGTTTCGGCCATCATATACGTTAATCCGGTCGATTTAACGGCTGCCGCAAGCTGATCCGCCTCTTCGAGGTTCATGCAGGCCGGCACTGCGCAGAACACGTGCTTGCCCGCATTCAGGCAGGCGATCGAGTGGCGAACGTGGTCCGGCGCACCGGAAAACACTGCTACGGCATCGATCTCCGCGTCCTGAATCACCTGGTCCAGGGATTCGTATGATCTTTCGCAGCGGTAGACCTTACGCAGACTGTCCCTTCTTTCCGACATCAAATCACACACCGCCCGTACTTCACAATTCGGGTGCTCGTGCCAGTAGAAGCTCGCGCCAAACCCTCCCCCTACCACGCCTATCCTGATCTTCAAAGACGATCCTTTCTCTGCGAAACAGGCCGTGGACTTGAGTTGGGATACCGAATCGCACTCATCTTTCGTTGAAGCTCTGCAAGCGCAACGGGATCACTTCGCCCTGCTGCGGAGCCACAAGTCGATCGGTTTCTCCACGTTGGCCGGCTGATACGGCCAAACAGTCTTGCGCCCGGTTCCCGCGGATTCGTAGGCTGCCAGGATGATCTTGAGAACTTCTCGGCCGTCCTCACCTGTTTCGATGGGCGATTCCTTGCCGAGCACGCAGTTGACGAAGTGCTGCATCTCCTGCGGGAATCCGTAATTCCACACTTCCTCAACCATCGTCGATGACCAGCCCACCGTGCCGCCGGACTTTTCGACAGCGTAACCGTAGCCCTTCTGGCTGTAGGTGCGCAGCGCGGTGCCATGCAGGAGGTCGGCGCGGGTGTGACCGCCCGTGCCATAGATCTCCGCCCTATCGTCGACGCCGCCGCCTTTGGCCCAGGAGTTCTCCGCCAATCCGATGCGTCCGCCCTCGTATTCAACTGTGACGATGGAATGGTCCTCGCCGCGAGTCTTGTCAACGTGGACGAAGGTTCCCATCGTCGCCGAGACGCTCTTGACAGCCGGCTTGCCGAAAACCCAGCGCGCATACTCGATGCTGTGGCAGCCCATATCCAGCAGCACACCGCCTCCCGACCGTTCTACATCCCAGAACCAGGGCTCGTGCGGGCCATCGTGCTCCTCCCACTGCTTCACCAGGAACGGCCGGCCGAGCGCGCCCTCATCTACCAGCTGCTTTGCGCGCGCATATTTCGGAGCGAACAGAAGCTCCTCCGCATAGAAGAGCATCTTGTTGTGCCGCGCGCAAGCCTCGATCATGCGGTCGGCCTCTTCCAGTGTGCGGCACAGCGGCTTCTCGCAGATCACATGCTTGCCCGCCTCTGCCGCCTCGCAGACCGCGGTACAGTGGAGAT